>ENA-UEYI01000044-UEYI01000044.1-human-gut-metagenome-genome-assembly--contig:-NODE-44-length-100951-cov-16.468535_pt1 | contig 100951 bp, 85 predicted proteins | sample MGYA00242900_ERZ507916 | MGnify/ENA primary metagenome ERZ507916 (study PRJEB26167, sample SAMN06115521) | human gut metagenome | host: Homo sapiens | place: China:Chongqing | collected 2015-09-02...
GAGTGGCGAGAGTCGAACTCACGGCCTCTTGAACCCCATTCAAGCGCGCTACCAAACTGCGCTACACCCGGTCAACCAGGCTGTCTCGAATCAGCTTTATTATTATAGCGGATTTAAAGGAGAATGTCAACAGGGTTTTGCAAAAAATATAATTTTTGCATTTTTCCGCGCAAAGTGCTGCATAAATCCGACGGCGGATGCTTGACTTTCCCGCGCAGGTGCGCTATACTTAATGTCCTACCACAAAAGCAAAGGAGGTGTGCCCCATGGCAGAGGACAAGTGTGGAAAAAAAGTGATTGCCGTCAACCGTGAGGTGCGCCACGAATACTTTGTCATCGAGGCACTGGAAACAGGCATCGAGCTGGTAGGCACCGAGGTCAAGAGCCTGCGCGCCGGAGGGGTCAACCTGAAGGATTCCTGGGCAGACATCGATGACGGCGAGCTGATTGCCAAGGGCATCCACATCAGCCCCTATGAGCAGGGCAACATCTTCAACAAGGACCCGCGCCGTCCGCGGCGTTTGCTGGCACACAAGGCGGAGATCCGCCGTCTGGGGCAGCAGATCAAGCTGCAGGGCTACACGCTGGTGCCGCTCTCTCTTTACTTTAAAAAGGGGCGCGTCAAGCTGGAGCTGGGCCTGTGCAAGGGCAAAAAGCTGTATGACAAGCGTGCGTCTGCTGCGGCGCGCGACGCCAAGCGCGACATTGACCGCGCACTCAAAACGCAGCGATAAGTTGTTTCTACTTCACTTTCCCGGTGGGCTTGCCTGCCGAATATACGGGGCTGTAATGGTTTCGACGGGGAGAGAGAGGCGTGAGCAGCGGGCCGTGGCGGTGACCCACGATAAAAGCGCCAACTTAAATTAACTGACAACAATTATCCTGTTGCCGTAGCTGCCTAATTAGGCGCTGCCGTCCTGCCCGTGTTAGTACCGCATGGGGTCAGGGCGTCGATTAGGTACTGAACGTGAACGGGCTTAAGCTTTGCGGCCCGGCATGAACTTATGAAGCTACCAAGGTGTAGTGCGTGTGTGCTCGCCCACACCAAGGGAAATTTAATAAACACACTGCGCCCGGAGATACTCTAACTGATTTCTTTTCGGACACGGGTTCGACTCCCGTCAGCTCCACCATATTGTGCAAATCCGAACTCAATCTTCTTTGTGAAGTATTGTTTCGGATTTGTTTTTGTTTTAGAGGATGTGGATCTGTCCACATCCTCTTTTTTCGGTGCATCGTAAGTAAACGCCTGTTTAGCATTCCAGATGCCAGCCGTGGTCGGGTCTCTCCCGCCAACCCGCGGGCCGCATATATGCGGCCCCTACGACGCAGCAAAAAACAAAAAGCCGCTTACCTCAAACGAGATAAGCGGCTTTTGGCAGGGGTAGAAGGATTCGAACCCTCGGCACGCGGTTTTGGAGACCGCTGCTCTACCAACTGAGCTATGCCCCTATACTAATGATGCCCACAATGCGTATCTTGCACTGTGGGCATCAGCGCTGGAGCTGCTAAGCAGATTTGAACTGCTGACCTCATCCTTACCAAGGATGCGCTCTACCAACTGAGCTATAGCAGCGTATGGCGACCCGAATCAGGCTCGAACTGACGACCTCTAGCGTGACAGGCTAGCGTTCTAACCAACTGAACTACCGGGCCATACCCAGCCTGCGCGGCGTTGTGTGACGTGCACCTCACGACCAGCGCAGGAACTATTATAAGGGATACCGACAGAAAAGTCAAGGGATTTTTGCAGATTTTTTTATTATTTTTGCAGCTGCTTTGTAGGGGCGGATGCTCGCATCTGCCCGCGGGTCGATGCAAGCATCGTCCCCGGCAAAAGTACAATCACTGCTTCTGCATCCGAATCAGGCTGTACGCCATCAGCGGCGTCTCGCAGGGGATGGTGTACTGCATCATCGGGTGCGGGGTGGCGTCCACGCGCTCGCCGTCGGCATTCTCGATCCACGCAGGCGTCAGCTTGACGACGCTGCCGTCGGGCTGCAAAATTTCGATGCTGTCCCCCACCGCGAACTTGCCGCGCTGGGTGCAGTGGGCAACGCCGTTCTCCCAACTGTCCACCGTGCCGATGAAATCCCAGTCGCGCACATAGGTGTGGCTGGGGGTCTGCTGGGCCTGTTCCTTGCCGAAGTAGAATCCCGGCGAGTAATGGCGGTGGCTCGTGCGGTTCAGCTCCTCAATGACGTCGTCGGGCAGCTCAAAGCTATCGTTGTACGGGTCCGCCAGGAAGGCGTCCAGTGCGCGGCGGTAGGCGCTGACGACAGACGCAACGTAATAGAACGTCTTGGCGCGGCCCTCGATCTTCAGCGAGTCAACGCCCGCTTTACAAATCAAATCTATAAACGGCGCGGTGCACAGGTCATTGGCGTTCAGGATGTAGCTGCCGTTGTCCTCGCTCTCGCCGATCTCCATGTACTGACCGGGGCGGTGCTCCTCCACCAGACTGTACTTCCAGCGGCAGGGCTGGGCACACTCGCCGCGGTTGCCGCTGCGGCCCGCCATGTAGCTGGACAGCAGGCACCGCCCGGACACGCTCATGCACATGGCGCCGTGGACGAACGCCTCCAGCTCCAGATCCTGCGGGCAGTTGTCGCGGATCTGCGCGATCTCGGTCAGGGGCAGTTCGCGGGCCAGCACAACGCGCTTGGCTCCCAGCTCGTAGCAGACCTTCGCGGCCTCATAGTTCGTGATGCCTGCCTGGGTCGAGACATGACGCTCGACCTGCGGAGCGTACTTTTTGGCCAGCGCCAGCACACCCAGATCGGCAATGATGAACGCATCCACGCCCGCCTCGGCGGCGTCCTGAATGTACCGGGGCAGCTTGGAAAGTTCCTCGTTCGTGGGCAGGGTGTTCAGCGTCAGATAGACCTTTTTGCCGCGGGCATGGGCAAAGATACAGCCCTCGTGCAGTTCGCCCACGGTCAGGTTGACGGGTGCGGCGCGCATGCCAAATTCCGGCAGGGCGCAGTAGACGGCATCTGCGCCGTACATGACGGCGTATTTCAGCGTTTCCAGGCTGCCCGCGGGGGCCAGCAGTTCAGGCTGTTGCAGCATAGTGATTTCCTCCGTTTTGCGTAAAAAGCGCCCGGTAGGACGCGGGCGCTTGGGGATTTGATGTGTGGTGTGCCGTGGGTCCGTGCTGTAGGGGCCGGGCATGCCCGGCCCGCGTGTTTGCCAAAGCACAGCATTCCACGGGAAGTTGCGGGCCGCACATGTGCGGCCCCTACAGGGCAGCTTGCGCGCTTACGACGCCCACCCGGCCTTGACGCAGTTCTGGTAGTGCTCGTCGGCGGTCTTGGCGTAGAAGTACTGCCCTGCCACATCGGTGCCGGGATGGCCCGTGACAAAGAAGTAATACCCCTCGTTGATATACTCCTCATCGGGGTTCAGCGCGGCCTCCATGGCGGCGTAGCCCGGGCAGGAGATGGGGCCTGCGGGCAGACCGCTGATGGCGTAGGTGTCGTACAGGGCCAGCACGTCATCGGGGATTGCGCCCTGCTCCGGCCAGCCGAAGTACTCCGCCGTCGGGGAGTTCCACAGATAGTTGTTCTCGCTGTCCTGCATGATATAGCTGCTGGCGTTGGATTCCAGCTTGTGCTCGGCCCACTGCGGGTCGCTGGATTCCAGGCGGTTGTGGAAGCAGGCACTGACCCTGGCGTCCTCGCTCTCCAAACCGGCCTCCTCCTGAATGAAGCTGGCCAGCTTGACCACGTCGTCCAGGCTCGTGCCCTTGGCGGCGACCGTGTCGGCCAGAGCGGCGGTCTTGGACGCAAACTCGCCGTAGAGGGCATCCACATAGTAGGCGACGCTCTCGTCCTTATAGAGATTGTAGGTGTCCGGGAAAAGGTAACCCTCGCACTTCATCAGGCGGTCATTGTCGGGGATGGCGTTCCAGAAATCGTACTTGCTCCAATCCGTGCCGTCGTTGCCGTTGGCGCAGGACAGGAAGGTGTCCACGTCGTCCACAAGGCCTGCGTCCACGAAAATCTGCGCCACACCGACGGCTGTCGTGCCCTCGGGAATCGTGACGTTCACCGTTGCACGGCGGGTCACGACGGACAGCGCCTTGATGATGTCGTTGTAGGCCATGCCGGACTGGACTTCAAAGTCGCCGTACTGGATCTCACCGGCCTTGCCGCTGTACTTGACGTACTGCTTGAACAGCCAGTCATACTCGATGACACCGGCGTCCTTGAGCTGGGTCGCAATGCCGGCGACGGACGAACCCTCGGGCACGGTGATGGTCTGGGTCGGGCCCAGCGTTTTCTGACCGTCCAGCTCGGCGTAGAACTGGCTGACCTTATAGCCGCCAAAGCCGACCAGCGCCAGAATGACGAGCACGATCAGGCAGCCAAACGGGAAACGGCGACGGGGCTGCTCGTTCTCCTCGTCGTCCTCGACCTCCTCCACCGGCTGGCGGCGGGGCTTTTTGGCGGGCTTTTCCTTTTTGGGCTTCGGCGGCTTTGCAGCCTTCGGGGGTTCCTTCTGGTTTTCCTTCGGGATTTCCTGCTCGGGCAGTTCAAAGCCGTTTACCTCGGTCTGCGCCTTGAGCGGTGCATGGCTCTGCACCGGCTGAGCCGCAGGCTGCTCCGGATTTGTGCGATTGATCCTCATGGGAGACTCCTAACTTTTTACGGCGCACAAGGGCACCGGGATTCCTTGATTTTAGCCGCCGAGTTTATTACCTCCCTCGGCGAGGGAGGTGGCCGCAGGCCGGAGGGAGCGAACCTTGCCACAGCCCGAAATATTTCGGACTACATCAGGCTCTCTCCCCCACCGCCTGCGGGCGGAGCCCCCTCCCAGAGGGGGCCAGGATTACAGCAGCATCCTGAAATACGCATCGGTCACGGAGAAGGGGCGGCCTAAAAAGGCGATCATTCCGTAGCCGCAGCGGCGGCCTGAGCCGAGGTAAAGCGTCTGGTTCTCGGCCAGCAGGATGCGGGCGTTGGCCGCACCGGTCTTTTCCCGCGCGGCCTGCAAAAGCTGGTCGGCGCAGTGGTCGTTGTCGGCCTGTAATTCCAGAAATTGCAGCGTGTCGCCCTTGGTAAAGTACAGCCCGTAGCCGCGCCGGGTGGACACCACGGTCAGCCCGCGGCGGTAGAGCTGGGTCATGGTTTCGTTCATGGCCTCCTCGGGCAGGCTGATGCAGCCGGGCTGGTAGATGTGCCGCCGTTCCAGCAGCTTGTGGACGGTCAGACTGTCAAACGCCGCCTGGGCGAACAGGTCGCGGCGGATGGGCGTCTGTATGACCCGCAGCGGCAGCTGGCTTTTGAAGCCGAGCGTTTTCAGGTCCTCGGCGCGCCGGGCGTCGTCGGGCGTCGTGACGGCAAAGTCAAACCCGCTGGCCCCGTAGGCACGCAGGCAGCCCTCCATGATTTTGGGCAGCAGGCGGTCCATCGGCACGCCCTGCGCCCCGGCTGCGCCGCACAGCCAGACGCCGCGGTGCTGACCGTACTTGACCGGCACCGCCGCCAGCATAGCCGCGGGCTGGCCGCTTTTTTCCAGCACCAGAATATTTTCCAGCCCGGCGACGTTTTGCAGCCAGCCCGCCGCATCGACGGGGTTCGCTTTGGCAGCCCCGCAGCGCAGCGCCGTCAGCGCGGGCAGATCATCAGCGGTAGCCTTACGCAGCATGGGCATCACCTCTTTTTGTAAAGTAAAACTATTTTTATTGAGCGGTAGGCGCAGGGGTCGGCGTCCCAGACACCCTCGGAGACTGAATGGCGGCGGGAACAAACGGAGCGGTCAAGACCGCTCCCTACAAGCTGCCCGTTCACGTCATTTCGTAGGGAGGGGTCTTGATCCCTCCGGGCGTGTGCGGCGGGAACAGTCTGGTGTGCTGCCACGTAGGGGCGGATTCCATATCCGCCCGGGCCGTTCGCGTCACCACGAACCCCCGCGGGAGGGATAAATTCCTCCCTTGCGACACTCCCAAAACATACCTATTTATTTTACAGTATTCCCGCCAATTCTGCAAGGATTTCTGCGTTAATATCCTCTACGGAGCGCATGGTTTTTGCGCCGTTTGCGTCGGCGGCGGTGCATTCGATGCGGTGCCAGCCCAGCGTGCGGGCGCAGTACTCGGCGGCGGCGCGGCTGCGGGCCAGATACTCGGTGTCCTTCTCCTGAATATCCTTCTTGCTCTCGTCGCCGTGGTATCGCTCGGTGATGAGCCGCTGGGACACCTCGGGGTCAACCGCTAAATAAATCACCGCGTCGGGCGCGGGGATGCCGAACTTCTTGTACTCAAAGTCGAACAGCCAATTCAGAAAACCGTCCCAGTGCATCGGCGGCAGCTTTGAGCACTGGTGTACGGCGTTGGACGTCGTGTACCGGTCCGACAGCACCAGCCCGCCCTCACGGTAAAACTCGCCCCAGTCGGTCTTGTAGCTGGCAAAGCGGTCCACGGCGTAAAAGCTCGACGCCGCGTAGGCGTTCACGTCGTCGGGCTTGTCGCCGAACGCGCCGGATAGGTACATTTTGACGAGCGCCGAGGACTCGCTTTCATAATCCGGGAAGGTGATTTGCCGCAGTTCTCTCCCCTGTTCTTTTAAGCGCTGAGCCGTCAGTTTTGTCTGGGTGCCTTTTCCGGAGCCGTCCAGCCCCTCAAAAATGATAAGCTTTCCCATTTATACTGCCTCCTCCTTGAGCTTGGCGTATTTTGCGCGTACCTCCGTTTGTTTGCCGCAGCACATGCGGCCCTCCGGGCAGGGGCCGACGAGGCACCGCGGGCCGGCGCTCGCGAAGATGTGCGGGGCCAGCGGCAGCACCAGCCGCAGCATCTCGTCCGCGACGGCGCGAATCTCCCACTGGGCGCGGTTGCAGCAGCGCAGGTTGAAGAAATTCTGCAAGCTGCGGCAGTTCATCGTCATAACCATCTTCGTCTCACAGGCGTTGGGCAGCACAAAGCGGGCGTCCTCGTTGGCCTGTTTGGACGCCTTGGCGCGGGCGGCCTTTTCATCGAGACCATCCGCCATAAGCCGCGCTGTGTGGGCATTTTCGAGCGTCTGCACCAACTCAAGATACTTCTTCGCGTCATCGTTCATCGACGCAATGAACTGGGTTCTGGCCTCGGGGATGGCCTCGATCTCCGGCGGGATGACGTAGCGGAAATCCTCCAGCCGCACGTAGCGCTGGCTCTGCACGCTGAAGCTGCCGATGCGGTGACGCGTCACCTGCGCCAGGAACGTGCGGGACACGCCCTCGATGCCGAACGTAAAGCTGGCGTGCTCGATTGGGCTGGCGTGGCCGACGTCGTTCAGCCGCTGCAAAAACGCCTCGGTCTTTTCGGGCGTCAGGCCGTCCAGCAGTGTCTCAATGTGCGCATCGGAGTAGCAGAGCTTTGCCGCTGCAGCGATGGTTTTTTCCGGGTCATTTGTATGGGCAATGAGTTGTACCAGCATATCATTCCTCCACTTTTTTCAGCGGCGCATAGTTTGCCATCGTCTTTTTGACGCCGACGCGGTCAAACTGAATCTCGACAATGCAGTCCCCCGCAATCGGCGTAGCCTTCAGCACCTTGCCGCGGCCAAACACGCGGTGCTCTACAATGTCCCCCGCCGCGTAGCTGGCGGCAGCCGCCTTCTTCTGAGGGGCAGCGGACGGCGCACCGGCCAGCGTGGATGTGCCCGCGCCCGCGGGTGCCGTGTTGCCCGCGCTGCGGCTGCGTCCGTAGCCCGAGCCAAAGCCCGTGCTCTGCACTTGATGGCGTCCGCCGTAGGAGTTGGGGCTTTCGTGGCCGCCGCTGGCAAAGCCGCTGCTGTAGCCGCCGCCGAACCCGCCGCGGGGCTTGGCGTTGTACTCACTGTTCAAATATCCGCGGGACGCGCCGGAGTATCCGCTGCGCCCGCCCGGGACGTTGGTGCTGTAGCTGCCGTACCCCGCACCGAAGCCGCCACCGTAGCCGGTCAGCTCGGGGCTCTGGGTCTCGTCCAGCAGACCGGGGTCGATTTCACTCAGGAAGGCAGACGGCGGGTTTCGGCGCGTCTGGCCGAAGATCATCCGCGTGCGGGAGGTGGACAGGTACAGCTCCTTCTTGGCTCGAGTGATGGCCACGTAGCAGAGGCGGCGCTCCTCCTCCATGTCCTCCTCATTATACTTGGCCATCTCGCCGGGGAAGATACCATCCTCCATACCTACGACAAAAACATACGGGAATTCCAGGCCCTTCGCCGAGTGGATCGTCATCATCGTGACGCTGTCGGAGTCGTTGTCGTAGCTGTCCAAATCGGAAATCAGCGCGACCTCCTCCAAAAAGCCCGACAGCGTCGCGTCCTCGCCGTTCTGGTCGGCGTAGGTCTTGATGCTGCTGACCAGCTGGCCCAGGTTCTCGCGGCGGGTCTCGCCCTCCTCCTTCATGGCTTTGAGCATTGCCTCATAGCCGGACTTGGCGATGACGTCACCCACAAACTGGTCCAGCGGCTCACTTACCGACAGATCGCACAGCTCGCGGTACATCTCATAGAAGCGCTCGAGCGCCGCGGCGGCGCGCTGCAATTCCGGGTAGTCCCGCACATGGGCGATGATTTCCATCATCGGCACGCCCTTGGAGGTTGCCAGTTCACCGATTTTTTCAATCGTCGTCATGCCAATTTTACGCGCAGGCTCGTTGATAATGCGGCGCAGGCGCACGTCGTCCCGCGGGTTTACGATGACGGTCAGATAGCTGTTGATGTCCTTGACCTCCTTGCGGTCAAAGAAGCGCTGGCCGCCCACAATGCGGTACGGGATGCCCGCGCGGGCAAAGTAGGTCTCGATCGGGTTGGACTGAGCGTTCATGCGGTAGAGCACGGCGTGATCCTTCAAGCTCGCGCCCTCTCTCAAATGCTCGCCGATGACGTCCGCAATGTGGCTGGCCTCGTCCTGCTCGTTCGTCGCGGTGTAGTGGTGGACCTTCTCGCCGTCGCCGTGGTCGGTCCAGAGGGTCTTGCCCTTGCGGCCCATGTTGTTCTTGATGACACTGTTGGCAGCGTTCAGAATATTAGCGGTGGAGCGATAGTTTTGTTCCAGACGGATCGTTTTTGCCCCGGTGAAAACCTTCTCAAAGTTGAGGATATTTTCAATCGTAGCACCGCGAAATTTGTAGATAGACTGGTCATCGTCGCCAACGACGCAGACGTTGTTGGTGCCGCCCGCCAGCAGCCGCACCAGATGGAACTGCGCAATGCTTGTGTCCTGGTACTCATCCACGACGACATAGCGGAAGCGGTTCTGGTAGTATTCCCGCGCTTCCGCGTCATTTTGCAGCAGTTTGACGGTGTGGAAAATCAGGTCGTCAAAGTCCATGGCACCCGCGGCCTTTAAGCGGCCCGCGTAGGCCGTGTAGATTTTGGAGACGAGCTGCGCCTTCGTATTGGCGAACGGCTCCCCCGCCACATCCTCAGCGGACAGGAGCTTATCTTTAAAGGAAGAAATCTGCCCGATGGCCGACTTGACGGGCAGGAATTTGTCGTCGATCATCAAGTCTTTGTAGATCTGCTTGATGACGCGCTGCTGGTCGTCAGAGTCGTAGATCGTGAAGCTCTTGGGGAAGCCGATGCGCTCGGCGTCGCGGCGCAGCATCCGCACGCAGGCGGAGTGGAAGGTTGACGCGTTGACGTCGCCGCCCAGCGTGTCGCCCAGCATGGCACGCAGACGCTCCTTGAGCTCGCCCGCGGCCTTGTTCGTAAAGGTGATGGCCAGCACGTTCCAGGGACGCGCGGGGCGCACGGCCAGATAGGCGGTCTCCCGCGGCAGGTCGCGGCCCGCGGCAACGGCATTGCGCAGGTCGTTGAGGTCGGCCTCGGTCACGGGCCGCGGCAGTTCGGTGCTGCCGTGGGCGGAGCCGAAGCGGATGATATTGGCAATGCGGTTGACCAGCACGGTGGTCTTGCCGGAGCCCGCGCCCGCCAGAATCAGCAGCGGGCCCTCGGTGGCAAAGACCGCCTGCCGCTGCACGGGGTTGAGCCGCGCAAACCGGCTCTCAATATATTGGTCGCGCAGCGCGAGATATTCCTTGGTGATGTCAGCCATGGAGTTCACCTTTCGTTTTGATTTTATTTAAAAATGCGCAGTAGGGGCCGGACATATCCGGCCCGGGGGTGTCCCGGTATCGGGCGTTTGCGGGGAAGCACAGGGCCGGGCGTGCCCGGCCCCTACGTGCGCAGCGTATGGTTCACGCCCGTTCCCGTCGGCACAAGCCTCCCGGGTCGTCCGCTCAGTCAACGGTTCTTCACTCCCCCGTAAACGGGTCGTGACTATGGTTCAACCTTCTATTCCACACCTTCGGCGTGGCATCCCGGAACCCGGCGCTCAGATACTTGCCCTCGCTCAGGCTGATGGCCGTGCCGCGGGCCACGCAGTTCAGCGGGTCGGGGGCGATGGCCACATCGGTGTGCAGCTCGCCCGCGATATACCCGGCCAGCCCGCGCAGCAGCGAGCCGCCGCCCGTCAGCAAAATGCCGGTGCCGGACACATCCGCCGCCAGCTCGGGCGGGGTGCTTTCCAGCACGTTGCGGGCTGCGTTGGCAATACGGGCGGCCAGCTCCTGCACGGGTTCGTACAGGTCGCGGGTATAGATGATGCGCCGCGCGGGCAGGTTCGTCTCCCACGAGTGGCCGCGCACCTCCATAACGCCCTCAAACTCACTCCTGGTGCAGCAGGCGACCTGCTTTTTCAGCTGCTCGGCGGTCAGCGGGCCGATGGCGATCTGGTATTTTTCCTGCACGTACTGGGCAATGCAGCTGTCAAAGGCGTTGCCCGCCACAGGCAGGCTGGCGGCCTTGACCCGCCCGCCCATGCTGATGACCGCAATGTCGGTGGAGCCGCCGCCGATGTCCACGACCATGCAGCCGTGGGGCTGGCGAATCTGCAAGCCCGCGCCCAGCGCCGCCGCCACAGGCTCGTCCACAAGGTAGACCTGCCTGGCGCCCGCCGCCATGACGGACTCCACAACGGCGTCCGCCTCGATGCCGGTGATGGCCGCAGGCACGCAGACCGCAATGCGCGGCTTGAAGATGCGCGAGCGGCAGACCTGATTGACAAACCGGACGATCAGCTCGTTCGTCATGCGGTGGTCCTGGATTATGCCGTCCCGCAGCGGGCGCACCAAGTCAATGTGCGCGGGTGCGCGGCCCACCATTTTTAATGCCTCGTCCCCCACCGCAAGGATGGAGTTCGTCCGCGTGTCCACCGCGCCGATGGTCGGCTGGCGGAACACAACGCCCTGCTCCTCGGTGGCAATGATAATGGAGGTCGTGCCCAGGTCAATTCCGATGTCGTATTGTTTCATGGATGGTTCTCCATTGGTAAAATATCGTCGTTCTATCGCCAGTATGCCCCTACGTGCGTGGCTTTCCCGTCAACCCCAGCCCCCCCGCGGAGCGGTCAAGACCGCTCCCTACAGGCCGGGGTGAACGGGCGGTTCGTAGGGAGGGGTCTTGACCCCTCCGTGCCCGCTCACGTCGCCGAGAGCTGTTCCTGCTTCTCCTCTGTCGGTGTCGCCGCGTCCTTCAGCAAATACCGCAGCCCGCTGTACCGCATATTCTGCCGCACATTCTCGACCATGGTCTGCTCGGTGCGGGCGGTGCCGGTCAGGACGCAGAGCTTCCGCGCTCGGGTCACGCCGGTGTACAAAAGGTTGCGGTAGCACAGCCGGGCTGGCACGTCGGCCACGGGCAGGATCACCGCGGGGAACTCCGAGCCCTGGCTCTTGTGGACGGTCACGGCGTAAGCGGGCTCCAGCTCGTTCAGCTGGTCGGCGGTGTAGGTGTACTTTTTGTCATCCATCTGGACCGTCACACTGCGCGCGTCCACGTCCACCGCCGTGATGATGCCCAAATCGCCGTTGTACGCGCCGACACCGGCCTCGGCCCCGGCACGCTCAAATGTGATGTCGTAGTCATTCTTGACCTGCATGACTTTATCACCCAGACGTAATATTTTGGCACTCTCCGCCGTGCCGATCTGCCCCTTGCCCTTGGCGGGCGGGTTCAGAATATCCTGCAGCCGTCTGTTCAGCTCAACGCTGCCGGTGGGGCCGACCTTCGTCGGGCAAAGTACCTGAATGTCCCGTACGGGGTCAAAGCCATAGGCTTTCGGCAGCCGCGTGCTGACAAGGTCGCAGACCAGCTTCTGGCAGGCAAGGCCGTTGGACTCGATCAGGAAGAAATCGTCCTTCGGCCCGCCCTTCTGCGGCATCTGCCCCTCCACAATGCGGTGGGCGTTCTGGACAATCAGGCTGCGCTGCGCCTGACGGAAAATATCGGTAAGACGTACCGTCGGCACGACGCCCGCCTTTAAAATCTCGCCCAGAATGTTGCCCGGCCCGACGCTGGGCAGCTGGTCGGCATCGCCCACCATAATGATGCGGCAGTGGTACCGCGCCGCAGCCAGCAGCGCCTGAAACAGCTTGACGTCCACCATACTCATCTCGTCGAGGATGATGACATCATATTTTAAAAGGTTCTTTTCGTTGTGGATGAACCGCACGCTGCCGCTGCTGTAGTCCACCTCAAGCAAGCGGTGAATCGTCGATGCAGCGTGGTTTGTAAGTTCACTCAGCCGCTTGGCGGCGCGGCCCGTGGGGGCACACAGAGCCACGCGGTCATACAGTGCCTCGTACAGGCTCAGAATCGCGTTGACGGTGGTCGTCTTGCCGGTGCCGGGGCCGCCGGTCAGCACCATGACCCGGCTGGACAGCGCCAAGCGTATGGCCTGCCGCTGCAGCGGCGCGTACGCAAAGCCCTGCGCCATTTCCAGCACGCGGATGTCCGCATCCAGCGTCGGCGGGGCCTCGGTGGGGAACGTCGAAAGCTGGCCGAGCCGCGCGGCAATGTCCTCCTCGGCGGAGAGCAGGTCGGGCAGGTAGATGTACTCGACGCCGTCAAACGTGCGGGTGCGCAGCTCCTCGGAGGAGAGCAGCTCGTCGAGCGCGGCTTCCAGGTCGCCCAGCGGCAGACGTAGAAATTTCGACGTAGATTCAAGCAATTTATCCCGCGGCAGGCAGGTGTGACCGTTGCCCGCGTTGTGCCGCAGCGCGTAGAGCAGCCCCGCCGCCACCCGCAGGCGGCAGCCTGTCTCAAATTGCAGCGCCGCCGCGATGGTGTCCACCTGACCGAACTTTAATTGCAGCGGCTCGCCGCAGAGCAGATACGGGTTCTGGGTCAGCGCCTCGACGGTGTGCGGCCCAAGCGCGCGGTAGCAGGTCACGGCCTGCTGGGCGGTCATGCCGTACCGGGCAAACCAGGCCACGACCTCCCGCACGCCGTACATGCGGCGGAACTCGTTGGAGATGATAGCCGCCTTCTGCTCGGTGATGCCCTTGAGTTCGCAGAGCCGTTGCGGGGTCTCGGCGATGACCGTCAGCGTATCATCGCCGAATTTTGCCACGATTTTTTTAGCGGTGGACGGCCCGATGTAGGGCAGCACGCCGCTGGACAGGTAGCTTAAAATGGCGGTGCGGTCCTCGGGCAGGCGCGCTTCGATAGTCTCGGCGCGGAACTGCTCGCCGTAGCTGGGGTGGTTGACCATGTGGCCGTAGACGGTCACGCTCATGCCGTTGTCCACCCCGCCGACGTTGCCGGCGACGACCACATCGGTGCCGCCCGCGTCCACCTCGAACACCGCGTAGCCGGAGTCGGCGTTCTCGTAGATGACGTGCTCGACGGTGCCTTCCAGCTTCATAAGCTGTTGTTCCTGCTGTTCCATAGCCGCCCCCCTTCCCGCAAAATCGCCGCACTTTCACAGATAAGGATATTATACCGCATTGCGCGGCATTTGGCAAATTTATTTGCAGTAAATGAATGTATCGGCCGCCCCGCGCCGCCGCACACGCCCCGGGCGGATATGGAATCCGCCCCTACCGTAGGGGTCGGCGTCCCCGACGACCCGCGGACGTTCATCGTGCCGCCAACATCCCGGAGCGGTCAAGACCGCGCCCTACAAACCGCCCGTTTACCACAGCCCGTAGGGCGGGGTGCCCTCACCCCGCTGTGGCCGTTCCCGGCGCCTACCGGTGCGCAACCCGGTGCGCTACGCACAAACAAAAATCCCCCGCGCATACGCTGCACGGGGGGCCGAAAATTCCTGCTGATTTACTCCGCCACGGCGGCCTTCAGGGCGTCCACGCGGTCGGTGTTCTCCCACTTCACGCCCAGATCCTCCCGGCCCATGTGGCCGTAGGCGGCCAGCTGGCGGTAGATGGGCTTGCGCAGGTCAAGGTCGCGGATGATGGCGGCGGGCGTCAGGTCAAAGACCTTCTCGACAGCCTGCACGATCTTCTCGTCGGCAACGGTGCCGGTGCCAAAGGTGTCCACCATGATGGAGACGGGCTTTGCCACGCCGATGGCATAGGCCAGCTCGACCTCGCACTTGGTAGCCAGGCCCGCGGCAACCACGTTTTTGGCGACCCAGCGGGCGGCATACGCGGCGGAACGGTCCACCTTGCTGGGGTCCTTGCCGCTGAACGCACCGCCGCCGTGGCGGGCATAGCCGCCGTAGGTGTCCACGATGATCTTGCGGCCCGTCAGGCCGGAGTCGCCCTGCGGACCGCCCACAACAAAGCGGCCCGTGGGGTTGATGTAGTACTTCGTGTTCTCGTCCAGCAGCTCGGCGGGAATGACCTTCTCAATGACCTCGCGGCGGATGTCCTCATGCAGCTGCTCCTGGCTGATGTCGGGGCTGTGCTGGCTGGAAATGACCACCGCGTCGATGCGCACGGGCCTGCCGTCGTCGTACTCCACGGTGACCTGGCTCTTGCCGTCCGGGCGCAGGTAATCCAGCGTGCCGTTCTTGCGCACCACGGTCAGGCGCTTGGCCAGCTTGTGGGCCAGGCTGATGGGCAGCGGCATCAGCTCGGGCGTCTCGTTGCAGGCGTAGCCGAACATCATGCCCTGGTCGCCCGCACCGGCCACGTCGTCGTTGGTGCCCAGCGCAATGTCGGGGCTCTGGCCGTCGATGTTGGTGATGACGCCGCAGGTGTCGCAGTCAAAGCCGTACTTGGCGCGGTCATAGCCGATGGAGCGGATGACCTCGCGCGCCGTGCCGGGGATGTCCACGTAGCAGCTGGTCGTGATCTCGCCCATGATGTGGACGAGGCCGGTGGAGCAGGTCGTCTCGCAGGCAACGCGGGCACCGGGGTCCTGCGCCAGGATGGCGTCGAGGATGGCGTCGGAGATCTGGTCGCAGATTTTGTCGGGATGCCCCTCGGTGACGGATTCGGACGTGAAAAGAACTTTGGACATTGGGGAAAGCCTCCTATAAAATATTCGGCAGAAACGCAACCGTGGAAACAAAAAGCGCGCAGCCGGAAAGACTGCGCGCGGTAACGCTTATCTTTCGGTTTCCCGCAGGACTTGGCACCTTGCGCATACACGCAGGTTGTCGGGCTTCATCGGGCCTGTTCCCTCAGCCGCTCTTGATAAGTTGCTATTCTGTTGTTGTAAAGTTAGTGTACCACAGGTTTTTGGCAAAGTCAACGATATTTCGTTGTGCAGTTCAGACGGTTTGCACAAAAGTGGGGCAGATGCGGCAGCGTGTGTGGTTTTGGAGGAGAGCCTTCCCCATCGGGGGAAGGTGGCCGAGGCCCCGCCCGAGGCCGGATGAGGGCAAAGCTCTCCTTGCTGCCCATAGACGAGTGGTTGCGTCAACCCGGCCCTCATCAGTCACCTTCGGTGACAGCTTCCCCCTGCGCGGGGGAAGCCTTTCTCACTTTCTCCCGTGCAGCACACCGGACAGCGGCTTGTAAATCAGGAAGCAGAGCGCCGCGTCCAGCAGACCTTTAAACAAAGTAAACGGGAAGTTGAAGGTGATCAGGCAGGTCAGCAGGCCGTCCACGCTGGGGTTGATGGCCTGGTACATACCGATGATGGCCTCGAGCGGCAGATGATACAAAACCACATAGGCCGGGTAGACGATGAAGTAGTTGTACGGCACGGACACAACGGCCATGGCCAGTGCGCCCAGCCCTGCGCCGATGAGTGCGCTGCGGCGGGTCTTGCTGCGCTTGTACACAAAGCCGGCGACGCCTACAAACAACGCACCCATGACGAAATTGAACAGTTCACCCACCGCAGCAGTGCTGGTGCTGGGCAGCTTGATAAGATTTTTGATCAGGCACACGGCGATGCCGGACACCGGCCCGTAGGCGTAGGCGGCCAGCAGCGCGGGCAGCTCGGACACGTCCAGCTTGACGAAGGACGGCATGATGGGGATTGGAAACTCCATGTACATAAGTACGGCGGCGACAGCGCCGAGCATGGCGGTGCCGGTGAGCTTGCGGATGTTGGTAGTCTTGTTTTGCATGAGAAGATGCCTCCCGTAAAAATATGTGAAAGTCAGCTCACGAACCCGGGAGGCTCTGCCCTGCTCTTGCGAAAACAAAACGCCCTGCCGCAAAATATACGACAGGGCGCAAAAAAGCAAAGCAAACAGCTTTCCGTTTCTTTCATCCGGACTTTAACCGTCGGCCCCGGAATTACACCGGGTCAGCAGCCGCATTTGCAGCTGGTCGCGGGCTTGCGGGCCATGCCGCTCACCGCCGGTGGGGAATCACACCCCGCCCTGAAACAGACTTTCCGGGAAGTATTATAGCATAGATTTTACAAAATGCAAGGGGGTGTGGTATAATTAAGGAAATTCTTGCCCACCACCTTCTTGCCTCCCTCTGTGAGGGAGGTGGCCCCGCAGGGCCGGAGGGAGAGAACCTTGCGGCTATCCGAAATATTTCGGGCCGCGTCAGGTTCTCTCCCCCACCGCCTGCGGGCGGAGCCCCCTCTCAGAGGGAGCCAAGGAATTACCACAACCATAAACTGAGGTACCCACCATGGAAGAATTCACCCACGATTTTCTCTCGTTTCTGCCCGCGGCGCTGCTGGCGCTGGCGGCTGCCGGTGCACCCGAGGTGTACAAGCTCGCCGCCCGGCGTTTTCTGGACCGCGCAAAAAGTCACATGGCATCGTGGCTTTACATCTTGTTGGACAGTTTCCTTACGCCGGTGGCGGGCCTTTTTCGGGTACTGCTGGGCGCAGCTGCCGTCAAGTCGCTGCCGTTTGAGCTGGTGCGCGACGCCGTTTTTTTGCAATACCTGAATCTGGCTGCAGACCTGCTGGTCATCTTCTATATCGCGCTCGGCTGCTGGCGTGCGGCCCCGGTCACCCGGCTTTTGCTGCGCAGTGCTCAGAACCATCTGGATTTAGAAACAAATCAGACGATGGGACACTTTTTTGAGAACATCTTTCATGCGCTGGTCGGCCTGTTTGCGGGTATCGCCATGCTGGACCGCCTCGGCGTGCCGGTCTCCGGCCTGCTGACCGGCGCGGGTGTCGCCGGACTGGCGGTCTCGCTGGCCGCGCAGTCCACACTGAACAGCCTGATTGCGGGCATCACGCTGGTGTTGGAGCGGCCCTTCGGCATCGGGGATTACATCGTGCTGGGCGACTGCGAGGGCACCGTTGAGGACATTTCCTTCCGCTCCACCCGTATCCGCAGCCCTGATAATGTCGCTATCACGATAGAAAATTCCAAAATCACAGCGGAGTTCATCCAAAACTATGACCGCCGCCAGAGCCGTCTGTGGAAGTTTACGATTGGTCTGACCTATGACACCCCGCGCGAAAAAATCGAACAGCTGACCGCCGATCTGACAGCCATGCTGCAAGCCCAGCCCGACGTCCAGCCCGACGGCGTGACGATTGCGCTGGATAAATTCAACGACTACAGCATTGATCTGGCGTGCCGGGTGTACATCACCAAAGTCAATCTGCGGGAGTTCATGCAGGTAAAAAACACGCTGAATCTGCAAATTTTGGATTTGATGAAGGAGGAAGGCTGCGAGTTTGCCTTCCCGACGACGACGGTGGATTTGCCGGAGAGGAAGTGAGGCTGTGGGCGACAACGACCGCAAAGGCTTCCCCATCGGGGGGGAACTGTCGCCGCAGGCGACTGATGAGGGCTGAGTTCCCGTGACTGCCCGTATCTGGGAAATCGCGCGGACTTTCCCCTCATCCGACCTTGGGCGGGGCCTCGGCCACCTCCCCCAAAGGGGAAGGCCTTTAACGCACAAAAAATGCCCCGCTCGGCCAACCCGGGCGGGGCATTTTCATTTCACGTCGCTTCTCTCGCTGACGACCAGAATCTTATCCTCGCCGGTCTGCGTCGTCACCGTGAACTCAAAATTGTACGCGGTGTCCAACTCGTAGGAGACGTACCCGTCCCCCTCTGTCAGAATGTAATCCAGCTTGATCTGCGGCTTGACGCGGTCATAATCGACGTACACGTCGCCGATGTCCTCCAGATACACAAGGTCAATATCCTGCGCTGCAGCGCCGTAAAACGTTACAACGGGCTGACCGTCGGCCTTGACGGCGGGCAAAACCGACACATTGTGCACGTACAGTTCCTCCCGCGTTGCGGCGTAGTAGACGTCCGCGTCGGAGAGCAGCGCCGCGTTGGCAAGCTCTATATGTACGCCGCTGGCGGGCAGGTCGCGCTGCCAGACCGGCGTCAGGTCGGGCGCGGCGGCGCAGCCGGGCAGCAACATTGCCAGCGCAAGCGCCGCAAAACAGCGATACTTCATTGAAAAGTTCCTCTCATTGATAAGGGTCGTAGGGCGCGGCGGGCGGGTCCTCCCCCACCTCCAGCGTGCGCGGGCAGAGGCCGGTCTCGGCCTCAATAAAACCCATCACCATGCCCATGTGGCGGTATAAATGCCGATACTGCGACAAAATCAGCGTAAACCGCGTCCACTCGCAGTTGTCGGGCCGCTGCAGCAGATCCTCGTCGTGGAGCGAGGTCAGATAGATGGACAGCTTGGCCTTGATTGTATAAAAATAGTCATCTATCGCCGGTCTGTCAAGACGCACTGCCGGGTAAATGTGCAATTCCTGCAAGTGCGGCGTGTGGATGGGCGGCTCGACAAAGTCGGTGTCCCGCGGGTTGATAAACCACTGGTCCAGTTCGTGCAGGGTGTGGTAGACGTGCTGCCACAGCGGTGCTCCGCCGTAACAGCGGTCCCACAGCGCGTCGGGGATGCAGTCCAGCAGGTTTTGCAGCTCCCACAGTGCGCGGACAGTCATCTCGGCAATGACCGCGTGGTAGGATGTTTCCCGCATGGCACATGCCCCCTTTCAGGGTCAGTATGCCCGCAGAAAGCACGTTTATTCGTTGTAATTTTCCGTCTCGCGGATGGTTTTGCGGGTCGTCAGCAGCTGCATGAACGGGTCGAGCAGTGCGCGTTCCTCCTGCGAGGGCGTGCGGCTGCGGGCCTGCATCAGCAGCCAGGCCAGCTCGCCGCTGACGGGGCGGCCATAGACCAGCGCGTTGTAGCCGTCCTTGCAGACGGCCAGCTTCGCCGACGTGATGTCCAGCGTCGTCGCGCCCGCGTAGTGGCGCAGCACATTTTGCAGCGCTGCCGGGCTACCAAACACCGACTTGACCAGCTGCACATACGCGGCGATGTACCGCGGCGGCATGCTGTCCGCGGCGCGCAGCTCAATGCGGGATTTGAGACGTACATCGTAAAAGAAATTGGACAAAATCTGCGCGGTTTCCTGACGACTGACGTGCCCGGTGTAAAGCTCCGGCGCAATCTTTCCGCCCGCTGCCCTGACACGGCCCAGCCGCAGCGCAGTGATTTGGGGCTTGGTCAGCACGTTCTCCGCATAGCGGGCGTAACCGAAATCCGCGTCCATCAGATGCGGCGTGACGCCGCAGCGGTCACGGTCCACATCCTGCCAGAGCCGCGTGCGGATGCAATAGCTGCTGTTGCGGCTGGCCTGATAGACCGGGGCGTTGTCGCTGAGCAGCGCAAAGAACGGCGTCAGCAGGCTGGCCGCGCGCATTTTGCGGACAAAATCAGTCTCATCCTGATAGTCAATGGACACCTGCGTCGCCGCCGTGGCGCGCATCATCTGCACGCTGCAGGCCCCCTTTTCCCGCAGGTAGGCGTCCATGGCCTCGTCCCGGGTGCGGGGCACCAGAGGCAGGTCCTCGGCATGGCAGGTCGGGTGGCAGCCCGCCGTCCAGGCGCGCAGCCCGTGGGCAGCCAGCGCCAGCCCCAACTGCAAATAGAATCGGTTGTACAGATCCATGATGTCCTGCACGTCGCGCAGCGGGGCCAGGCTGATGCGCAGCTGGCACGCGGGCCCCAGCGTGGCCGTCAGCGCCGGGCCGCTGTAGCCGAAATATTCGCCGTCGGTGATGATCGGCGCGTCTGTCTGCTGCTGCAAATCGCGCAGCGCAGCCTGCACATCGGCAAAGGCCGGGGGCTGGCCGTCGGACCGGGTGAGGAAGTGCTCGACCTCCAATTGCAGCGTCAGCTTGCCGTCCGGCTCACAGTCCGCCGCAAAGTAGCCCGCAAGCGTTTTGATTTGTTCGTCCAATTTTGGCATAGCGTGTGGTGGTTCTCCCCTGTTGTGATTCTGGCACTATTATACCGCGATTTTGGGGCGGGCGCAATGCTGTTTTGACGCCGACCTGCGGCAACGGCACGGTGCCCGGGCGGATATGGAATCCGTCCCTACGGTGTCGGGGCAGGGCCGACTTTACATATCCCGCGCCGCCGGGAAGCCGTACGCGCTGTCTGCAGCCTCCACGGCCCGTACGATAGCCTTAGCCATGACCCGCGCGCCGATCACGCCGACGGCGTCGAGGTCAGCGGGCACGTCGCCCAGCGAGACCGCGTAGATGCTGTCGCCGTCCATCGAGGTGTGCACCGGGCGGATGGCGCGGGCGTAGCCGTCGTGCGCCATGCCCGCGGCCTTGCACAGCCGTGCCTTGTCGAGCTTTGCATTGGTGAAAAGGATGCCAAGTGTCGTGTTGCCGACGAATTTCTCCTGCGGCGCGTCGAGCTGCTGCATCAGCACCCGCTCGGAATCCAAAAACGTTTTGCCGTCGTCAGCCCGCAGCCCGGCGACCTTGCGGCCCGTCTCAAAATCGTAGACGTCGCCCACCGCGTTGACCGCGACGAGTGCGCCGACCTTCAGGTCGCCCACCTGCACAGCGTAGCTGCCGATGCCGGATTTCATGCAGTGCTCCATGCCCAGCAGCTTGCCGACAGTCGCACCGGTGCCCGCGCCGTGGTTGCCATCGCGGTAGTTGCCGGTCTCGGCGTTGACGCAGGCCGCGTAGGCCATGGCTGCATCGGGCCGGGTGCGGGCGTCGGCCACGGTCAAATCGAACAGGTCGGACTGGCAGACGAGGGGCACTTTCGTCACACCTACGTCAAAACCAATGCCGCGTTCCTCGAGATACCGCATGACGCCGCCTGCGGCATCCAGTCCGAAGGCGCTGCCGCCCGCCAGCACAATGGCGTGGATGACCTGCGCCGCCGCCAGCGGCTTGAGCAACTCGCTTTCTCGCGAGGCCGGCCCGCCGCCGCGCACATCCAGCCCCGCCGGGGCACCGTCCTTGCCCAGCAGCACCACCGTGCAGCCCGTGCCCCCCGCCGTGTTTTCTGCCTGACCGATTTGGATGTTGTCAAAGGATGTAATGGGGATTTCTTTCATGGGAGTGTCCTTTCCGCGAATGCCGCTTCACCGTATTATAGACCATTGTACACCACCCGCGCCACCCGCGCAACAAAAAATCCCGCCAGGCGTCAGGCCAAGGCGGGATGGCAGGGTTAGGGGTTACTCGAACTCAATCGTTGCCGGCGGTTTTGTGGTGTAGTCGAACATGACACGGTTGATGTTCTTGACCTCGTTCACGATGCGGTTGGCGGCGATGGTGATGGTCTCCGTCGGCAGGATCGTGACCTCGGCGGTCATGAAATCCGTCGTGGTGACGGCGCGCAGGGCGATGGCGTAGTCGTAGGTGCGCTCGTCGCCCATGACGCCGACACTGCGCATGTTGGTCAGCGCGGCAAAGTACTGGCTCGGGCGCTGGGCCATGGGCAGCTTGTCAATCTCCTCACGCCAGATGGCGTCGGCATCCTGCACGACGGCGACCTTCTCGGGGGTCACATCGCCGATGATGCGGATGGCCAGGCCCGGGCCGGGGAACGGCTGGCGGGCGACAAGGTACTCCGGCAGGCCCAACTCACGGCCAGCCTGACGGACCTCGTCCTTGAACAGGTCACGCAGAGGCTCGACGATTTCCTTAAAGTCAACATAGTCGGGCAGACCGCCGACGTTGTGGTGGCTCTTGATCGTGGCAGATTCGCCGCCGAGGCCGGACTCGACCACGTCGGGGTAAATCGTGCCCTGCGCCAAAAAGTCCACAGCACCGATCTTTTTAGCCTCATCCTCAAAGACGCGGATGAACTCCTCGCCGATGATCTTGCGCTTGCGCTCGGGGGCGTCCTGACCGGCCAGCTTCTTGTAGAAGCGGTCACGGGCGTCGACGCAGACAAAGTTGATGTCGAACTGGCCGCCCTCGCCAAAGACCTCGCAAACCTGCTCGCGCTCATTCTTGCGCAGCAGACCGTGGTCCACGAACACGCAGGTCAGCTGCTTGCCGATGGCCTTGGCCAGCATGGCCGCGCAGACGCTGGAATCCACGCCGCCGGACAGGGCGCAGAGTACCTTGCCGTCGCCGATCTTTTCGCGCAGGGCCTTGACGGAGTTTTCCACAAAGGAATCCATCTTCCAGTCACCGGCGCAGCGGCAGACATTATAGACGAAGTTATGCAGAATTTTCGTGCCGTTCTCGGTGTGCAGGACCTCGGGGTGGAACTGCACAGCGTAGAGGCCGCGTGCCTTATCCTGCGCGGCAGCCACCGGACAGTTGGGCGTATGGGCCACGATCTCAAAGCCGGGGGCGGCCTGCTCGATGTAGTCGTTATGGCTCATCCAGCAGACATTCTGCGCGGGCAGCGTGTCAAACAGCGGGCTGGCGGTGTCCAAGTCGACCAGCGTCTTGCCGTACTCGCGCTCGGGTGCCTTGCAGACCTTGCCGCCCAGCATGTGCATCATCAGCTGGCTGCCGTAGCAGATGCCGAGGATGGGCACGCCCCAGTTATAAATTTCGGGGTCGATCGTGGGCGAATCTGGCAGGTAGGCGCTGTTGGGGCCGCCGGTGAAGATGATGCCCTTGGGGTTTTTGGCCTTGATTTTGGCAAGGTCGGTGCGGTACGAATAAATCTCGCAATATACGTTGCATTCGCGGACGCGGCGGGCGATCAGCTGATTATACTGGCCGCCGAAATCCAGAACGATGACAGTTTCCTGCTGCATGAGGAGACTCCCTTCTCTATTTATAGTCCTATTGGGTTATTATAGCACGTTTTGGCGGGTTTGAACAGATGGGGAGGGAAAATAAATTATTTTTGCGTTTGTGTGGCGTACAGCGTGACGCAGGGGCGCCTTGTATATGTGCCCGGGCCGTGTGCGGCTGCGTTAGGTTTGCGGGCGGATCGGGAATCCGCCCCTACGGTGGTGGCGGGAGGCTTGCGGTGGCGGGAACGGGCACGGCGGCATGAGGGCATGCTGCCCTACGTCCCCGCATAAATGATACACGTAGGGCGGGGTGCCCCCACCCCGCCGCAAGTTCACACCAGCTCCACCTTATACTTTGCCAGCCAATAGTTCAGCTGCAAAAACCACGCGATAGTCTGGGGCGTGGTCATCAGCTGACCGTACCACGGGATGGGGTTATCCGCGCCGGAGGCCAGCAGCGTTTCCAGTGCGTCCGCCCGAATGATGCGCAGAAGCGGCGCGGCGGGGTCGTTCAGGACGGTGCGCAGCTCCGCCGAGACGGCAGCCAGGTAGCTGGGGTTCCACGTTTTGGGGTACGGGCTTTTGCGCCGCCACAGAACCTCGTCGGGCAGCACGCCGCGCATGGCCTCGCGCAGGAGGCCCTTTTCCTGCCCGTGATAGTCCTTGAACTCCCATGGGACCGAGTAGAGATACTCCGCAATGCGGTAATCGCAGAACGGCACGCGGACCTCGAGGCCGCTGTACATGCTCATGCGGTCCTTGCGGTCCAGCAGCGTCTGCATGAACCATTTGAAATTCAGGTTCATCATCTGGCGCATCCGCTGTTCTGCGGCGGGCAGGCCGGGGCGGACGGAGGTCTGTGCCAGCGTGGCGCGATAGCGTTCATCCACGAACGCTGCCGGGTCGATGCCGCCCAGCACACCGGGCTTGATGAACGACGCGCGGTAGGCCGTGGACTGCGCCCATGGGAAGCCGTACCGCTCGCGCACCGTGGGGTCGCGGTACCACGGGTAGCCGCCGAAAATTTCGTCCGCGCACTCCCCCGACAGCGCCACCGTTGCGTGGGGCTTGATATGCCGGCAGAACACGAGCAGCGACGCATCCACGTCCGCCATGCCGGGCAGGTCGCGGGCGTCCACTGCGGCGTACAGCGCGGGCACAAGCTCCGGCGTGTCCAGCGTGACCCAGTGGTGCCTGGCATGGAGAAAGTCGTTCATTTTGCGGATGTAGGGTGCATCCGCGCCAGGCTGAAATTTTGTCGCGTGGAAGTACTTTTTGTTGTCCCGGTAGCCCACCGAGAACGTTTGCAGCTGGTTGCCCTGCGCCGTAAAATGCGCATCGGCGATGGCCGAAATCAGGCTGGAATCCAGCCCGCCGGACAAAAACGTTGCCACGGGCACGTCGGACACAAGCTGCCGCTCGATAGCATCGGTGACGAGGTCGCGCACCCTGCGGGCCGTGGCGGCGAAGTCGTCGGGGTGGTCGTGGTCCTCGAGCCGCCAGTAGGTGTGCAGGGTCAGGCGGGCGGTTTGGGTCTCATAGACAGCGTACTGGCCGGGCAGCAACTCGCGCACATTTTGAAATACGCCGCAGCCCGGCGTGCGCCCGGGGCCAAGCAGCAGCACCTCGGCCAAGCCGTTGGCATCGACGCGGGGCGGCACAGCCGGGTGCGCCAGCAGGGTCTTCAGCTCACTGCCAAATATCAGCGAGTCCTCCGCCTGCGTGTAGAACAGCGGCTTGACGCCGCAGCGGTCCCGCGCCAAAAACAGCGTACCTGCGTTCTGCTTCCAGACAGCAAACGCAAAAATACCGTTGCACCTGGGCACGCAGTTTGCGCCCCACTCGGCAAAAGCGTGGAGCAGTACCTCGGTGTCGGAGTGCCCGTTGAAGCTGTGCCCGCGGGCGGCCAGTGCGGCACGCAGCTCGGGCGTGTTGTAGAGCTCGCCGTTATAAACCAGCACGTAGGTTTCACCCTGCCAGTCCAGCTGCATGGGCTGCAGGCCGTTTTCGAGATCCACAACCGCCAGCCGCGCGTGGATGAGCGCCGCCGCGCCGCAGATGTACATACCGCGCTGGTCCGGCCCGCGCCGCGCCAGCGTTTGCTGCATGGCGCAGTAGGCCGCGTACCGCCGCTGGATGGTCCGGGGGTCGCGCCCGACCTGCCCCGCAATTCCGCACATAAAAACGCCCCCTTTGCATGATTCACAAATGAATATGCAGGTGGGGGCGGGGGTATGATTTTTTTGTTTCGGGAAAGAGCTTTGGCCGTTTGCGGTCTGTTTCTTACTTTCCCGCAATCGCGTCTGCGATGTGACCGGCGACGGCATCCTTGCTCTGGAGGGGCAGCTCGGTGGTGCCTTGGGCGGTGATGATAGTCACAACGTTCGTGTCCACGCCGAAGCCTGCGCCGGGCACCTTCAGGTTGTTGGCCACGATCATGTCCATGTTCTTCTTGTGCAGCTTGGCCGTGCTGTTTTCAATCAAGTCGCGGGTCTCCATCGAGAAGCCGCAGACAAACAGCTTTTCCGGCTTATGCGCACCGACCCAGGCTAAAATATCGTCGGTGCGTTCTAGGGCAATACTCATCTCGCCGTCGTGCTTTTTGACCTTGTCCGCGGCGACAGTGGCCGGGCGGTAGTCGGCCACGGCGGCGGCCATGACGAGGGCGTCAGCGTCCATGGCGTTTGCCTTGACAGCCTCAAACAGGTCGGCGGCGGTGGTGAACGGAACGGTCTTTACAAACGGCACGGGCGGCAGCGTGCAGCCGGTGGACGCCAGCAGCGTGACGTCTGCGCCGCGCAGCATACAGGCGCGGGCCACGGCGTAGCCCATCTTGCCGGTGGAGTGGTTCGTCAGGTAGCGCACGGGGTCCATCGGCTCCTGCGTGGCACCGGCGGAGACGACGACCTTTTTGCCTTTAAGGTCTTTCGCGCAGGCCAGTTCCCGCAGGACGTAGTCGACCAGCACACCCTCATCGGGCAGGCGGCCCGAGCCGACGTCGCCGCAGGCCAGCATGCCGGAGCCGGACGGGATGACCGTGAAGCCGTAGTGTTCCAGCGTTTTGAGGTTATCCTGGGTGATGGGGTTTTCGAGCATGTGGGTGTTCATGGCGGGCGCGACGAGCTTGGGGCAGGTCGCGGCCAGCGTGACGGTGGTCAGCATGTCGTCGGCCTGGCCGTGGGCCAGCTTGGCGATGACGTTGGCCGTGGCCGGGGCGATGAGCATCAAATCTGCCGCGTTGGCAAGGCTGATATGGGCCACGTCGTACTGGAAGTTGCGGTCAAACGTATCGACCTGGCAGCGGCGGCGGGTCAGCGTCTCAAACACCAGCGGCGAGATAAACTCAGTGGCGTTTTTCGTCATAAGAACGTGTACATCCGCGCCCAGCTTGACGAGTGCATGCGCCACGTTGGGCATTTTGTAGGCGGCAATGCCCCCGGTGATGCCGAGGACAACGGTTTTGTTGGAAAGCAGCATAAAAAAATCAACACCTTATTAGTAGAGTGGAGTTTTTGCCTTTGGCGAAAACAAAATTACGCTGTAGTCATTATAGCAGATTGACGCTTTCTATGCAAATGCGTATAATATTTTTGAGCGGCGCAAAGCGCCGCGATCCACTTTATTTTTTATCTATTATCTCTTATCTTTTATCTATAAAAAGGACTTCACTATGGTTTTAGCAGTTGACATCGGCAACTCCAACATCTGCATTGGCGGGCTGGACGGGGCGGACCACCGCACCATTGCGTTCACGACCCGCATGGTCACCCGCCCCCGCTGCACCGAGGACGAGTACGCCGCCGAGATGAAATTTCTGCTGCAGCGCCTGCCTGTGGACCCCACCGCCTGTGAGGGCGTTATTGTGTGCAGCGTCGTGCCGCGCCTGACCGGCGTGCTGGCCGCCGCCTGCAAGCGGCTGACCGGGCGCGAGGCGCTGGTCGTGAATTACACGCTGGACACCGGGCTGACCTTCGCCGTGGACGAGCCCGCCAAGGTGGGCCGGGACCGCATCGCTGATGCCGCTGCGGCAGCGGAGCACTATCCCCTGCCCTGCATGACCGTGGATCTGGGTACGGCGACGACATACAACGTTATATCGGACAAAAAGGTGTTTCTGGGCGGGTTCATCGTGCCCGGCGTGCAGACGAGTCTGCGGGCCATCAGCGCGGGCACGGCGCAGCTGCCGCCCATCGCGCCCGAGCCGCCGGAGCATCTGATTGGCGCGAACACCGTCGCCGCGCTGAACAACGGGGCCATGTTCGGCACCGCCGCCATGCTGGACGGGTTAGCGGACCGCGTTGAGGCCGAGTTGGGCCAGCCGCTGACCGTGGTCGCCACCGGCGGGTTAGCGCCGTACATTATGCCCTGTTGCAAGCGGAAGATCATCTATGACGCTGATTTGCTGTTCAAGGGGCTGGCACTGATCTGGGAGAGGAACGGGAAATGAGACTGCGGTTCAGTGGAGGGATTTATTCCTCCACTGAGGTCTGCGGTTGCGGAGGGTGCCCGGGCGGATATGGAATCCGCCCCTACGGGCTGTGGGGCGTATATATACATCCCGTGGATACTTGCTGCGACGGAAGCGGTCACGGGTCGTCGGGGACGCCGACCTCTGCGGAGTTGCTGCCTGCCTATCCACTGGTTTGTAGGGGCCGCACATGTGCGGCCCACGGCTGTACGGAGACGCTCGTTTGCGGGCAGCCGCCGGGGCGGGCATGCCCGGCCCCTACTGCGTGACGATACAAAAAGCCGCAGCTATGCGTTTTCTGCACAGCTGCGGCTTTATTTACACTCTTTTATGCGCTCACATATCCGGCGTCACGGGCACGGCACCGTAGTTGCGGATGTTCAGGACATGGCAGCTGCCTTCGCCGAAGCAGCCGTCGATGGCGGCCTTGTAGGCGTCCAGCAGGTCAACGGGCACAAACGCCTGAATGGTGCCGGCAAAGCCGCCGCCCTGCAGACGCCACGCGCCGCGGCCATTCAGCACGCGCTGGCTCAGGGCCAGGGCCACAGGCACGCCCTGCTCCTTCGGGTTCTTGATGCTGTAGGCGTTCTGGTTGAACTCAAAGCTGGAGTGACCGCCCTCGATAATCAGGCGCAGGAACGTTTCAAAATCGTCCTCGCGCACGGCGTCGCAGAGCTGGGCGGCGCGGCGGCAGTCGTTGTAGAAGTGCATCGCACGTACGACGGCGCGGTCCCCCACGGCCTTGCGCAGTTTAGGCAGAGCCTTGTAGAACTCGTCCTCATCGACCTCGCGCAGGACCTTTTTGCCGAACTGCTCGGCCACACTCTCCATCTCACGGCGGATGGCGGCATAGTCGTCGGTCAAGTCGGCGTGGCTGCCCTTCGTATCGCTGATGCACATGACAAAGCCGTGCTTCGCCAGGTCGATGGCCGTCTGGCCGACCACCGGGTGGGCCGGGTCCTTGAAGTCGATGGTGATAACGCCGCCGACGGCGCAGGCAGTCTGGTCCATCAGACCGCAGGGCTTGCCGAAGAACACATTCTCGGCATACTGGCCGATCTGGGCGATCTTGACCTGGTTGAACTTCTCCATGTCATTGTTGTTGTACTCGCCGCGCAGGATGGCACCGATGCAGACCTCAAAGGCTGCGGAGCTGGACAGACCGGAGCCGCGCAGCACGTTGCTGGTGGTGTAGCAGTCAAAGCCGCCCACCTTGCCGCCCGCATCCACGATGCCCTTGGCGACGCCGCGGATCAGGGACGCGGAGTGCTCGGCCTCGCGCGGCTGCGGGACGAGGTTGGTGACATCGACATCGTCAATTTTGTCAAAGCCCAGGGACTTGACGCGGATGACATTTTCCTCATTCGGGGAGACGACGGCCACCATATCCAGGTTGACAGAGCCTGCCAGCACCACACCGTTGTTGTGGTCGGTGTGGTTGCCGCCGATCTCGGTGCGGCCCGGGGCGGAATAGAGGCGCACCGTGCGGTTGGTGCCGTATTTCTTTTCAAATTCGTCGATCAGGTCGGTATAGCGCTTGCGCTGCTCCTGCACGGCGTCTGCACCGTACAGCTTGGCAAAGGCGGCGTCGTATTCGCCCTGTGCGATCTGCTGTTTGAGTTCAATGGTATTTGCCATGATTCCACTCACCTTTCCTGTCGGGCGGCTCTTTTCGTAGATATGCACAAATTGAGCCTTATGTTTTTAGGCAGACAGCCAAAGGAGCGGCTCTCTGCGGGTTTCTTGTTTTCAGTATAGCAAATCCTGCAAAAAAAGCAAACATTTTTTCCGCCTCTTTTATGGACTTTTGATGAATAGCTTGGTATAATGAAAATATCACACGAGCGAGGTGCCGCCATGACCATCAACGAGATGAAGCAATCCTACAAGCAGAGCTACACCGACAACGTCGAGCTCTCGATTTTTAACTGCGGGCATGAATACTGCCAGCCGGGCCACACCTGGGGCCCCGGCGTGCGCGACCACTACCTGATCCATCTGGTGGTGGCGGGCAAGGGTGTGTATCAGGTCAACGGGGCCTCGCACACGCTGCAGGAGGGCGATCTGTTCCTGGCCAAGCCGAACCAACTCATCACCTACGCCGCCGACGAGACTGACCCGTGGGAGTACTACTGGGTCGGCTTCAACGGCGCGTGTGCCAACAAGCTGGTGCAGCAGACGCCGTTCTCCGACGCGCACCCCGTACACCACTGCAAGGACCCGCAGACCGTGCGGGAGGCGCTGTACAACATCTACCTGTCCCGCGGGCCGGAGCCGCAGTGCGAGGCCCTGATGACGGGCTATCTGTATATCTTTATGGCGCACCTGATGAAGGAGGCCCGCGAGGCGATGCCCAACGTAGGCTCGTCCAGCAGCCAGTACGTGCTGGCCGCCATCAAGTATATCCAGTTCAACTACTCGCATGATATTTCGGTGGACGATATTGCCAAGGCCGTCGGCGTCAGCCGCAGCCACCTGTACCGTGTGTTCATGTCGAACGTCGGACAGAGCCCCATCGACTACCTGACAAGTTACCGCATCAGCGAGGCGTGCAGCCTGCTGAAGAATTCCAGCCTGTCGATTGCGGAAATTGCCGTATCTGTGGGCTTTTTTGACCAGTTTTATTTTTCCCGCGTGTTCAAGAAGGTCAAGGGCGTGCCGCCGAGCAAGTACCTGGCCACGCTGGAGAAAGAGGGTCCTGCCGCACCGCAGGCCATCAACCCGTAACATTTCCCGCACTATTTATAAGGAGCAGACATGCCTTTTACGAAAAATCAGATCATTACTCTGGAGATTGAAGCGCTCTCCAACGACGGAAACGGCGTGGCCCACAAGGACGGTCAGGCCGTTTTTGTGCCGCTGACCGCCCCCGGCGATGTGACCGAGGTGCGCATTGTCAAGCCGATGAAAACCTATGCCTTTGGCCGCGTGGAGAAGCTGTTGACCGCCGGGCCGGGCCGCGTCAGGCAGGACTGCCCGGTGGCCGGCCCCTGCGGCGGCTGCGGGCTGCGGCATATCAGCTATAAGGCCGAGTGCGCCGCCAAGACCCAGTTTGTACGGGACGCCTTTGCGCGGCTGGGCAAGCTGGACGTACCGGTGCTGGACGTGCTGGGCGCACCCGACACGGACCGCTACCGCAACAAAGTCCAGCTGCCCGTGGGCACCGACGAGAACGGGCATATTGTGACCGGCTTTTTTGCCGGGCGCAGCCACCGCATTGTGGCCTGCACCGACTGCAAGCTGCAGCCCGCGTGGATGAACGAGCTGGCCGCCCGCGCCTGTGCGCTGATGGAGGAGAACGGCATCACTGCCTACAACGAGGAGACCCACACGGGCCGCGTGCGCCATTTGTACATGCGTCAGGGCTGGCACAGCGGGCAGCGGCTTTTGTGCTTTGTGGTAAACGGCAACGGCCTGCCGAACGAGGCGGAAATTTGCGCCACACTGCAAAAAGAGTTTGCCTTAACGACAATTTTGGTCAACCGCAACAGTGAGCGGACGAACGTGATTTTGGGCCGCAGGACCCGCACCGTGCTGGGCCCCGGCGTCATTGAGGACACGCTGGCCGGTGTGCCGCTGCTGATGGGTGTGCATGAATTTTACCAGGTCAATACCCCCGCCGCCGAGGTGCTCTACGCCAAGGCGCGGGAGTACGCCGGGCTGAAGCCGGACGATTTTTTGCTGGACCTGTACTGCGGCATGGGTACGATTGGGCTTTCGATGCTGGCGGACTGCAAGCGCTTAGTCGGCGTTGAGGTCGTGCCGCAGGCTGTCGAGGGCGCGAAGGAGACCGCCGCGCGGCTGGGACTGGACGCGGACAGAGCGGACTTCCGCTGTCAGGACGCCGGTGCAGCCGCCGCCCAGCTCGCCGCCGAGGGTGCGCGTCCCGACGTGATCGTCGTAGACCCGCCCCGCAAGGGCTGCGACGAGGCGACCCTGACCGCCATTGCCGAGATGGCCCCGCGGACCGTGGTCATGGTCAGCTGCAACGCCGCAACAGCGGCAAGGGATGCCAAGTGGCTGACCGAGCACGGATATAAAGCCGTGGAGGTCCAGCCGGTGGATCTGTTCCCGAGGACGAAGCACGTAGAGTGCGTGGTGAAGATGCTCCTTAGTAAGTGATGTGGCATTTTCTTAGAGCCATACATTTGGGCCTACCATCAAAAATCGCCGCTCACATGTGCAATTAAATAAAGGAGAGACCAATGCCAACAACAATCGAAGTCAACAAGCAAAGTGTCGAGACCCTTTTAGGCAGCGGAAAGTCTAAGCCTTTTGTAATTCCAGAATACCAGCGTTCCTACGCATGGTCAGATGAACAAGTAGAGACGCTCTTTGAAGATTTATGGGAATTTACAGCCACCAGTGGTGGTACCGAGCGGGACGGTTCATATTTTCTTGGCAGCATTGTCGCATACGAGAACGAAAACGGCGAGCAAGAGATTATCGATGGACAGCAGCGTATTACATCGCTATTCCTTTTGCTCAGAGCAATATACACAAAATTAGTTGCAACACCCCTGGCGGAAAGAACCCCCGAAGCCAACAATTTCATCGGAAAGATTGAACCCGCAATTTGGCGAACCAATAAGCTCACTGGAACTGTTGATTTTAAAAACATACTCCTAACCTCGCGTGTAATCAACAACGAGGGAAATGCAATATTGCGTTCAATTCTTGAAACGGGTAAGGCAGACGAAAAAGCCAAAGACAACTACTCAAAAAATTACAGATATTTCCAAGAGTTGTTTGATAAGCACTCTAAAGATAACCCGTTAATGGTGTACCAATTCATCTATGCTTTGCTGAATCAAGCCATTTTGCTTCCGATTACAGCCGATACACAAGATACCGCCTTAACTATTTTTTCGACACTGAATGACAGGGGTTTGCCGCTTTCTGATGCAGATATTTTTAAGGCTAAAATTTACAATCAACTAGAAGCAGATGCGAAGACGGCCTTCATTGAACGTTGGAAAGATTTAGATGAGCAGGCAACCGATGCAAACGATAGTACCCAGCAGTTGTTCTATTACAACATGTTTTATCTTAGAGCTTTAGAAAATGATACAAATACTACTACTCCTGGCGTCAGAAAATATTATGCCGCAAATAAATTTGAAAGGCTCTACAAAGATGGGCTGCTGGATAACCTATTTATAATTTTAAATCTGTGGAAAGTAATCAACAAAAGTGAGGAAATTGAAGGCGAATCGTGGTCTACAAACGTCAAAATCAAACAATCTCTCGATATATTAAGTTCTTACCCAAATGAATTTTGGAAATATCCAGTTATTATCTACTATATTTGCTATCGTAAGCAGGATGATTTTGAAAAGAAATTTGGGTTATTCTTAAATAAGTTGTTAATGGAGTTAATGACAAAGTACTTGTTGCTCCCAACAATCAATGCTGTAAAGCCAGACATTTTGAAGCTGAACGCCGCTATTACTTTGTCAGATACTCCCGTATTTGACTTTAAAGATATTGACACCAGGCAGTTAGAATCCCACATTCAATGTCCTAATCGAAATGCAGTACGTATGCTCTTGAAAGCATTAGCTTACGAAAAGCAAGACGAACTTTTACCAGACTGCTGGGAAATCGAACATATATTTCCTCAGAAGTGGCAAACCAACTATTTCCTTGATGTGCCAGATGTAACAATCAAAGAAAAACTCGAACATATTGGAAATAAACTTCCATTTGAAAAGAGGCTCAATATTGTTGCTGGCAATGGCTATTTTGGCAAGAAGAAAAAAGCGTACTCCGCATCCAAAATTGCTATAACAAAGGAAATGGGGACATCTGATATAACTGAATGGGGTTTGGATTCTATCACAAGGAGAGATGTCCGCATTTCAGATACAATTATTGCCTTGCTAGAAAAATGGAATAGCGCTTATCTAAGCGCATCAGGCGCAATTACCGAAGATAACAAACCAACTAAGGAAGACTTGGCTCGTATTGAAGAATTCAAGAAATAAGGTTGGATTTAGCCTTTCCATAAAAGTATCCCGTCGGCAAAAAAGCACGCACATATTACTTAAACATGCCTTATAGTATTTTGTTCAAACTCTATTCCCCGCTTGTTCACGATTTGCCCATATTTGTGTGCCATAATAGTACGATGAAAACAATGCGGCTTTGCCGCGAAAAGGTGGTTTTTACATGAAAGGCTGGTTTCAGCGGTTTATGGCGGGCCGATATGGGTTCGACCAGTTCGGCGGTTTCCTGTGTATTTCGTCGCTTATCCTTATTGTCATCGGCGCGTGGGTGTCGCCGGTGCTGTACTGGCTGGGGCTGGCGGCCATCGTCTACAGCTATTTCCGCATTTTGAGCCGCAACACCCGCAAGCGTTACAGTGAAAACCTCAAATATCTCTCCTACCAGAACCGCGTTACCACGTGGTTTGGCAAGCAGCAGGTGCGGTTCAAGCAGCGCAAGGACTATCACTATTACCGCTGCCCCCAGTGCGGCCAGCAGCTGCGCGTGCCCCGTGGGCGCGGCAAGATCAGCATCACCTGCCCGAAGTGCGGCCATCAGTTCATCAAAAAGAGTTGACGCGCGATGTTCGGATATGTTACGCTTTACCGTAAGGGCCTGGCAAACGCCGAGATGGACCGCTACCAGGCTTACTACTGCGGGCTGTGCCGGACGCTGGGCCGCCGCTACGGACGCACCGGACAGTTGGCATTGAGCTATGACATGGCGTTTGTCGCCATTCTGCTGACAGCACTGTATGACACGCCCACAGCCTTTTCCGAGGGCTGCTGCGTGCCCCACCCACTGAAAAAGCGTCCCCGCGCGGACAACGAGCTGCTGGACTACGCCGCCGACATGACCGCCGCGCTGGCGTACTACAACTTTCTCGATGACTGGCAGGACGATCACCGCCGCGCCAGTCTGACGCAGGCGCAAAAGCTGGAGCCAAGCCTGCCCGCCCTGCGGGAGCGCTGGCCGCGCCAGCTGCAGACCATGGCCGCACAGCTGGGCAGGCTGAACGCGCTGGAAAGCGCCGGCAGCCACGATTTGGACGCGCTGTGCAACGCCTTTGGCGCACTGCTGGGCGAGGTGTTCGCCTGCCGCGACGACATCTGGGCCCCGGCGCTGCGCGGCATGGGCAATGGGCTGGGGGCGTTCATCTACCTGATGGACGCCTACGACGATCTGGAAAAGGACAGCCGCCGCGGGCAGTTCAACGCCCTGCGGCAGCTGGCGGACGAGCTGCCGCCCGCCGCCTATGAGCAGCGCTGCCACGAGCTTTTGACCCAGCAGATGGGCCGCTGCGCACAGCAGTTTGAGATGCTGCCGATTTTAAAGGACACCCCGGAGGGGAAGCTATTGTACAACACGATCTATTCCGGCGTGTGGAGCAAATACGCGCTGGTACGCAAGCACAGGGAGGCAAAGCGCCATGACTGATCCATACAGTGTATTGGGCATCACCCCCAGTGCCGACGACGAAACGATTAAAAAAGCCTACCGCAAAAAATGCAAGGAGTACCACCCCGACCTGCACCCCGATGACCCGTCGGCGGAGGAGCACTTTAAAGAGGTACAGGCTGCTTACAGCGAGATCATGCGCATCAAGCAGGGCGGCGGGGCGTCTTACAGTGCCGGCGGGCAGCGCTATGGCAGCAGCCAGAGCGGCTACAGCCAGCAGTATCAGGACCCGTTCAGCGGGGCCGGGTTTGGCTTTGGACCGTTCGGGTTTGGGTATTACAGCACAAGCGGCTCGTCCGGACGGCAGAGTTACGGCAGCGCTGCCGGTGACCCAGAGCTGCGTGCCGCGGCAAACTACATCCGCAGCGGCTTCTATGAGGAGGCCATGAACACGCTGAACGGCATCCCCACCGCCAACCGCACGGCCCAGTGGCACTACTACGCCGCGCTGGCCAATCAGGGGCTTGGCAACAACATCCGCGCGCAGGAGGAGGCCCGGACGGCGGTCTCGATGGAGCCGAACAACTACGCTTATCAAAACCTGCTGGATCAGCTGCAAAGCCCGGGCCGCAGCTACACAAGCTACCAGCAGCCCTACGCCCAGCCCAGCGGCAGCCCGGGGTCTTTCTGTCTGTCGTTCTGGATGTATTTATTGGTGTGCAATATTTTGAGCTGGTGCTGCTGCGGCAGAGGCGGATTCTTTATCTGCTGATTTACACGTAGGGGCCGGGCATGCCCGGCCCGCGGCTTTCCCGCAGATGAGCGGTTATCTTCAGGCTGCGGGCCGCACATGTGCGGCCCCTACAAGGCAATATAGGAAAAGCGCTGTGACTGTTTGAAAAGGTCACAGCGCTTTTGTTGTTGTTCGGTTACAGCATCCTATCCAAAAGCGGCATTAAAATTTCTATGTTTTGACAAAACTGCGGGTAGAAGTCGTCGCCGAGCTCGTAGTCGTAATAGAGGGCACGCTCCATACGCCTGACAGCGGCGGAGAAGCGAGGGTTATCCGCGCCGCCCGCGGCCTGTAACCGGTGGGAAAGCTGCGTGCAGACGATGGCCCAGCGGGCATCCACCCCCGCGCGGTCCAGCACGGCGGAATCCTGCAGATAGTCCTGCAGCGTCCGTGCCTCCCCTGCCCGAGCACCGCAAAGCGGCGTCTGGACGTAATATTCCGTCTGCGCTGTCACCGTGTCGATGCTCTGCCCCAGCGGGTAGAGCGCACAGGCCAGCGGGCGCGCGGCGTGGATGGTGCAGGCGCTGCCCTCAAAAAAGCGGCAGTTGCCGGTTTTGGGGTCCGGCGTCAGGCGCAGGGCAGGCAGGCAGCTTTCAGGCGCAAGGTAGCTTTTGCAGAACGCCGCCGCCACGATACGGGGCGGCAAGCTAAGCCGCCGCGCAATACGGTAGAGGTCATACCCCGACAGCACCAGGTCGCGCCTCTGGCGGCAGCAGTCTCCGCAGCCCGCACAGGCAAAGTCAAAGCGGTCCCCTTCCGCCAGCCGCGGGCAGTCGTCCCAGTGTTCGCCGCAGCGGCCCGGCTCAACGGCTGGCATCACAGCTGCACCTCACCGGCGTAGGGCTGGCCGTGGGCGTAGGCGTCCAGCGCCTCAAACGGGCTCTGCACCATGCTGGCGACATTGACGTCGGTGTAAAACGCCGTGTGCGGGCTGACGATGACATTGGGATAGCTGCGCAGCAGGTTCAGCTCGCGGTTCGGGATGGCCTGCCCCATGCGGTTGTAATAGTAAATGCCGGTCTCATCCTCAATGACGTCGAGGCCCGCACCGCCGATCTTACCGCTTTCCAGCCCGGCGATCAGCGCGTCGGGGTCAATGAGCGTGCCCCGCGCCGTGTTGACGAGCAGCACGCCGTCCTTCATTTTTGCAAGGGCGCCGGCGTTGATGAGGTGGTGGTTTTCCGCCGTGGCGTTCGTGTGCAGCGTGATAATGTTACTTTGCGCGTAAAGCTCGTCCAGCGTGACGTAGTCGGCGTACTGCCTGACCGCGTCGTTCGGGTAGAGGTCGTAGGCCAAAATCTTGCAGCCGAAGCCGCTCAGGTGGCGGATGACCGTCTGGCCGATCTTGCCCGTACCGATGACGCCCACCGTGCAGCCGGAAATATCGCGGCCCATCTTGCCGGGCAGCGAGTAGTCCTGCACATTGGCGCGCAGCATGATTTCGTTCATACGGCGGGTACACATCAGCATGAGCATGATCGTATAGTTGGCCACGCCGTCCGGCGGGTAATGGCTGTGGCTGATGCGCAGACCCAGCTTTTTGGCGGTGTCCAGCGGGATATGATCATAGCCGATGCTGCGGCAGGGCAGATATTTGACGCCCATTTCAGCCCATGTCTGCAAATATTCAGGGCGTATCTCGCAGGGGTTCGTGCTGACGGCGTCGCAGCCCTCGGCCAGATGCAGGTTATCCGGGCGCGGCACGTCGGGCGTGCCGGTGTAGTCGATGCCGTAGCGGGCTTTGTAGGGCTCGCAGTATTGCTGCTCATCAAAGGGACGCAGCGCGTAAAACATGATTTTCATGCTTTGTCATCTCCTGTTACAGGTGAAAATCAAAGGTTTCGGCCAGCCAGTCCGTGCAGAGGGCCACCCAGGCGCTGTTGTGCTTGTTGGGGGTGTTGACCTCCCGCGTGCAGGTGCTTGTGCCGTGGCCGTCGTGAGCGAAAAGATGCAGCTCCAGCGGGACCTTATGGGCTGTCAGCGCACCGGCAAGCATCAAAGAGTTCTGCACGGGGACGGACGGGTCCTCCACCGTATGCCAGACGAAGAAGGGCGGCAGACCGTCGCGAATCTGGTTTTCCAGGCTCATTGTGGCGCGCAGGTCGGCGTCATCGCCGCAGAGGTTGACAATGGAGCCGTCGTGGCGGTATTCCCCCGCCGTGATGACCGGATAGCCCAGCACAACGGCATCGGGGCGGGCCTCGGTGCCGTGGATGCCAAGGGCGGTCTGCACAGGCTCGGCGTCCCACAGGATGGCCGTGGACGCCGCCAGATGGCCGCCCGCCGAGAAGCCGCAGATGGCGATTTTCGCCGGGTCGGTGCCGAACTGCTCTGCATTGCGGCGGATATGCAGGATCGCCCCGGCAGCGTCGATCAGCGGCTGCCAACGCAGCGCGGGCACGTACTCGTCACTTCGGCAGGTGTAATAGAGGGTAAAGACATTGTAGCCAGCCTGCAGAAACTGCATGGCAACGGGGTCGGCCTCGCGTCTGCTGCACCAGGCGTAGCCGCCGCCCGGCAGGATGAGAATGGCCGGACGGGTGTTGAAGGCAGGCATCTCGACGGTCCTATCGCGCAGATACCCGATGAGCTGTGCGCCGCCGGGGAGAGTGTGAGTGTATATTTGCATGATGGATTCCTCTTTCTATGGTATTTCTATGGTAAGGGATCGTTTTTTGTCGGCAGGGCGTAGGGGCTGCCTATATGCGGCCCGCAGCTGTACGCAGGCAGACATTCACAGGCAAGCCCGCGGGCCGGGCATGCCCGGCCCCTACCGCGCTGTTTAACAGAATATCTTTATACATTGTTAGCATACCGCAAATTCCTACGTTTGAAAAGCCCTGAATTTAAATTTTTTGTTAAAATGCTGCGCAAGGGTTGCACTTTATTAAAAAGAGTGCTAAACTAACTTTAGCAGTTGAAATAAACGAGTGCTAATTTCATTTGTATAAAGTGAGGTTTTCTACCATGGCTATGCGTCAGTTTAAGGCCGAGAGCAAAAAGCTGCTTGACCTGATGATCAATTCTATCTATACAAACCGCGAGATCTTCCTGCGTGAGCTGATCTCCAACGCATCGGATGCCTGCGACAAGCGCTACTTCAAGAGCCTGACCGACACGTCCGTCGGCATCACGAAGGACGACCTGAAAATCCACATCCAGCCCGACAAGGACAGCCGCACGCTGACCATCACCGATAACGGCATCGGCATGACGAAGGATGAGTTGGAGAAAAACCTCGGCACGATTGCCAGGTCCGGCTCCCTTGATTTCAAGACCGAGAACCAGAGCGATAACATCGACATCATCGGCCAGTTCGGCGTCGGCTTCTATTCCGCGTTCATGGTGGCCAAAAAGGTCACCGTCATCTCCCGCGCGCAGGACGCTGACACGGCCTGGAAGTGGGAGTCCACCGGCGTCGAGGGCTACACCCTGACCGAGGCTGACAAGGAGGACGTCGGCACCGAGATCATTCTGGTGCTGAAGGACGACACCGATACCGACAAGTACAGCGAGTACCTCGAGGATTACGAGCTTGCAAACCTCGTCAAGAAGTACAGCGACTACATCCGCTTCCCCATCACGATGTACCGCGAGAAATCCCGCCAGAAGCCGAAGCCGGAGGACGCGGGCGACGACTACAAGCCCGAGTACGAGACCTACACCGAGCTGGAAACGCTGAACAGCATGGTGCCCATCTGGAAGCGCCCGAAGAACGAGGTCAAGGACGAGGACTACAACGAGTTCTACAAGAACAAGTTTATGGACTACACCGACCCGCTGCGCGTCATCACCAGCCGCACCGAGGGTACGGCGACCTACACCGCGCTGCTGTTCATCCCCGGCTCGACCCCGTACGACTACTACACCAAGGAGTACGAGAAGGGTCTGGCGCTGTATGCCTCCGGCGTTATGATCATGGAGAAGTGTGCCGACCTGCTGCCGGATTATTTCAGCTTTGTGAAGGGCGTTGTGGACAGCGAGGATCTGAGTCTGAACATCAGCCGTGAGACGCTGCAGAAGGACAACCAGCTCAAGCTGATGCGCAATTCTCTGGAAAAGAAGATCAAGAACGAGCTGCACGCGATGCTCGTCAATGACCGCGAGAAGTATGAGACCTTCTGGAAGAACTTTGGCCGCCAGATCAAGTTCGGCATCTACGGCGACTACGGCATGCACAAGGATCTGCTGGGCGACCTGCTGATGTTCTACTCCGCCAAGGAGAAAAAGCTCGTCACGCTGGACGAGTACGTCGAGAAGATGCCCGAGGATCAGAAGTGCATCTACTTTGCCGCCGGTGACGACACGGACCGTCTGGGCAAGCTGCCCAACGCCCAGCTGGTGCTGAGCAAGGGCTACGACCTGCTGCTCTGCACCGAGGACGTGGATGAGTTCTGCCTGCAGATGATGCGCGACTACAAAGAGAAGGAATTTAAGAACATCAACTCCGGTGACCTGGGTCTGGAGACCGAGGACGAGAAGAAGGCCGCCGAGGCTGCCGAGACCGAGAACAAGGACCTGTTTGAGGAAATCAAGAAGGACCTGAACGGCAAGGTCAAGGAGGTCAAGGTCAATCCGACCCTGCAGGAACACCCCGTCACCCTGTCTGCCGAGGGCGGTATCTCGATGGAGATGGAGAAGGTACTGCGCCGCATGCCCAACGCAGAGGGCGTCGAGAGCACGAAGGTGCTGGAGCTGAACCCGAACCACACGGTCTTTGCCGCCCTGAAGGCTGCCCACGCCGCGGGCGACACCGACAAGGTCGCCAAGTACGCCGAGCTGCTCTATGACCAGGCCCTGCTGATCGCCGGTCTGCCCATTGAGGACCCCGTTGCCTATGCACAGCTGGTGTGTGGGCTGATGCAGTAAAATCAGAATAACAGCCGCCCGCCCAGGTACGATGCCTGAGCGGGCGGCTGTTTTTTGATGGGGTTGTAGGGGCAGGCATTGTTCGACCACGGCAACACGGGCTTTCCGAGTCGATGCAGGCACCGTCCCTATGTGTAGGGGCGGATTCCATATCCGCCTGGGAAAGCTTCCGCCACCGCAAACGGGCACGGGCTCATATAGAATGCGCCCCTGCGGAATCTGTTTTCCGCAGGGGCGCAATTTTCATTTTTTACACAAACGGATTATAAAACCGTCCAAACCTGATCGTCACGGTCAGACTGATGAGCAGCAGCACGACGCCGACTGCCAGCGCGATAAAATCGCGGCGGGCAAAGGGGCGGCGGGTGTACCAGGTGCGCTTGTCATGCTTGCCGAAGCCGCGCAGCTCCATGGCGTTGGAGATCGTGTCGATGCGGTTCAAGCTCGTCAGAATCAGCGGCAGCAGGATGCTGACCGAATTCTTCAGGCGCTTGAAGAACGGCTCGCTGCGGCCCAGCTCGACGCCGCGGGCCTGCTGTGCCTGGCTGATGCTGTGGTAATCGCGCTGAATATCCGGAATGTACCGCAGCGCAATGGCGACGGAATAGCCGACCTTGTATGAGATGCCGATGCTGTTCAGGCTGGCGGCGAACTCACTGGGGTTCGTGGCCGAGATGAACAGAATGGCCACCGGCAGCGCGACAAAATATTTCAGCGAGATGTTGAACATATAGAACAGCTGCTCGGCGGTCAGGTCGTACCGCCAGAACAGGTGGCAAAGCACAGTGCGGGTGCCGTAGAGCGCCGTGCCCTGGTTCGGGTCGAACAGGAAGATGAACAGGTCGTTCAGCGCGAGGAACACCAGCATAAAGACCAGCATGAAACGAACCTCGCGCAGCTTGATGCGGCTGAGCCTGAACACCGCAAAGCTGACGGCCATCAGCCCCAGCAGCACCCAAGTGTTGTAGGTGATCATGCTGGCGAAGGTAAACAGCAGAAAGAACGCCAGCTTTGTCGTGCCGGTCAGGTCGTGTACCACGCTTTTGCGCGGCATGTAGTTCAAAACGGTATTAGCAGCCATCGGCGCGCACCTCCCTGTCTGCCGCGATAAAGCGCTCCACAAATTTCTCGGCGGGCGTGATGCCGCAGCGGTTGGCCAGCGTGTAAAGGCTCGTCTCCTTCAAGGCCGCCTGCTCGATCAGCGCCGGGTCACAGAGGATGGCCGCCGCGCTGCGGTCCGCAATGAGCCGCCCGTCGCAAAAGGCCAGCGCCCGCGGCGTGTATTCCAGCATCAGGTGCATGTCGTGGGTGATCATGACCACGGTCACACCCTTTGCGTTCAGCCCGCGCAGGAACTCCATAATGTCGGTGTAATGTCGGAAATCCTGGCCCGCCGTCGGCTCGTCCAGAATGATAAGCTCGGGGTCCTGCACCAGCACGCTGGCGATGGTCACGCGCTTTTTCTGGCCGAAGCTCAGCGCCAAGATGGGCCAGTTGCGGAACGGGTACAAGCCGCAGACCTTCAGCGTGTCCTCGACCCTGGCGCGAATCTCAGCATCGGTCAGGCCGCTGCCCTGCAGGCCCAGCGCGACCTCGTCAAAGATCATCGTCTTGGAGATCATCTGGTTCGGGTTCTGCATGACATAGCCGATATGCCTGGCGCGGCGGCGGATGTTTTCGTCTTTCAGGTCTTTTCCGTCAAAGAAAATTTCACCGCTGTCGGGCGTCTCAAAGCCGCAGATCAGCTTGGAGAGCGTTGACTTGCCCGCGCCGTTGCGGCCCACGATGCTGACCATCTCCCCTTTTCCAATCGTGAAGCTCACGTCGGACAGGGTGTGCTGGTCCTTGCTGTAGCCGAAGGACAGGCCCTTGACCTCCAGCAGCGGGGTCGGGGCAGGCTTGGCCGCGGGCAGCGGCTCGGCGCGGAACCAGGCGCGCAGTTTCTCGGTATCAGCGTCATCCAGCACGACGGAGTCAACGTGGGCGGGGTGCTTGGCGGGCGTGATGTCAATGCCCGCATACCGCATAGCCGTGATGTACAGCGGCTCACGGATGCCGTTTTCTGGCAGCAGTGCGCCGGACAGCAGCTCGTCGGGGCGCAGGTCGGCCAGGATGCGGCCCTCGTTGACCAGCACAATGCGATCCACGCTGCGCCAGAGCACGTCCTCAAGGCGGTGCTCAATGATGAGCACCGTCGTGTCGGTCTTGTGCTGGATCGCGTCGATCAGCTCAATGGCCTGCTTGCCCGTGGCCGGGTCAAGGTTTGCCAGCGGCTCATCGAACAGTAAAATCTTCACCTCGTCGACCATGACGCCCGCAAGGCTGACGCGCTGCTTCTGACCGCCGGAAAGCTCGTGCGGAGCGTAGTCGAGGTGGTTCTCGATGCCGACCAGCCCGGCGGCGCGGCGGGTGATCTCGTGCATTTCGTCCTGCGGGGTGCAGCTGTTCTCCAGCGCAAAGGCGATGTCCTCCCCCACCGTCAGGCCGATGAACTGGCCGTCCGGGTCCTGCAGCACCGTGCCGACGTGGCCCGCCAGCTCAAAAATACTGCTGTGGGGCGCATCCACGCCGTCCACAGTCAGCGTGCCCGTGCACTTGCCGGGGTAGGAAAACGGGTTCAGGCCGTTGATGCAGGCCGCCAGCGTGGACTTGCCGCTGCCGGACGGCCCGGCGATCAGCACGCGCTCCCCGGGGTAGATGTCCAGATCGATGTCATGCAGCGTGGGCTGCTTCTGGGCGCGATATTGGAAGGAAAAATTTTTGAAGGATATGATCGGGGTTCTCGTTTCAGCCATACGGCACCTCGCAGGGGAAATTGTGGTGGAACAGCAAAATGCCTTCCCGCGTTTGTGGGAAGGCATACGGGTTTACAGCGGATTACTCTTTGTCCAGAGAGCCCTTCTTGGCGATGGTCTTGGTGTAGGCCAGAATCAGCAGGCCGCCGACGACAACAGCCGTGATGATGTTGGACACAGCGGCAAACGCACCCTGTGCAAAGACCTTATTGGCGGGCTCGGCGTAGATCAGGATGTCCAGCACAGGCGCAACGACGATCCAGGCAATGGCATGGGCCGCGACATTGGCGATGGCGAAGGTGGCAACCTTACGCTTGTTGAAGTCGCCCTCCTGCACATTCAGCTTCTTGGCAAACAGGCCGACGACCACGCCGGTGAAGGCGGAGGCGATGACCCAGCTCCACCACGGGATGCCGCCCCAGGACAGGTCGATGAGGGCATGGCCGATGAAGCCGATCAGGGCGCCGGCCACAGGGCCGTACATGGCGGCCAGCAGACCGAGCACCGCGTACTGCAGGCTGATGTTGGTGTTGGGCACCGGGCTGGGGATAGCGACAAAGCGCCCCAGAACAAAGAACAGGGCTGCGCCGATGCCGACGGCAACGAAGGTTTTGCTATTCGAGTTTTTCATGATTCCGCACTCCTTTTAATACTATACCGCAAATCGTTCTTCCGCTTTCGCAAAAGAACAGTTTAAGTATACTGTTATAAAAGTGCCGCTGTCAATGGGCAAAAGTCGAGGTATGCACTATTTTGGTGAGATTTTGGCACAAAAAAACCACCCCGAAGGGTGGTTAAAAGTGGAGCGGCCGACGAGGCTCGAACTCGCTACCTCCACCTTGGCAAGGTGGCGCTCTACCAGATGAGCTACGGCCGCATGTTGGAGAGTTTTGCTCAATCGCTCTCTCCGGGCGACGTTTGTTATTATAAACTATATGAGCGGAAAAGTCAAGCGTTTTTTACATTTTTTTGCATAAATTTTTATGCGTTTTCGCCCGACTCATTTTCGGCGGTGGAAGGCCAGTTTTTGAGCAGTTCATTCAGATCCACCTTATAATTCTTGTTGCAGAACTGGCAGTTCACCTCGGCAACGGGGTCCTCGTCGCGCATGTGCTCGACCTCCTTTTTGCCAAGGGAGCGGATCATCTTTTCAACGCGCTCAAGGCCGCAGTCGCACTTGTAGGTCACATGGTAGCTGTCGAGAATATCGGGTGCAAAGCCGGCCAGAGCCAGCTCCAGCATATCGCGGACGCTCTTGCCCTCCTCGAGCATTGTCGTCACGCTGGGCATGGCCTTGATGTTCTTCTCGAGGTGCTCGATCTCCTCCTCGGTTGCGCCGGGCAGCAGCTGCACGACGAAACCGCCCGCGCAGCGGACGCTCAGGTCCTTGTCGACGAGCACGCCCAGCGCGCAGACAGTGGGCACCTGCTCACTGATAGCAAAATAGGTCGTGATGTCCTCGGCGATCTCACCGGAGGTCAGCGGCACCTGGCCGATGTACGGCTCGCGCATACCCAAGTCACGGATGACGTCCAGCGTGCCGTCCTTGCCGACGGCTGCGCCGACGTTCAGATGGCCGTCAGCCCGCGGGGGGAGTTCCACAACGGGGTGCTCGACGTAGCCCTTGACGTTGCCGGTGCCGTCGGAAACGGCCAGCAGGCGGCCTGCGGGGCCGCCGCCCTTGATCTGCAGCGTCACCGAGTCCTGGGTGCTTTTGAGCATAATGCCCATCATCGAGGCTGCCGTCAGCAGGCGGCCCAGGGCAGCGGTGGTGACGGCGCTGGTCTTGTGCAGGCGCTCCATCTCGCGGACGATTTCCGTAGAGTCAACACCGTAAAACACGATACCGCCGTTTTCGGAGATACCGCGCAGCATGTTATGATTCTGTTCCATTAGCTTTTTCCTCTTGTGTGTATTGCTTGACAGCCGTGATGATCCAGCGCGGGCTGTCGCCGCGCACCGGGCCAAAGCTCTCGCCGTCGGCGACTTTGGCCACGGCGAAACCGTACTTTTCCAACAGGGCGCACACGGTGTCCAGCGCGTAGCTGTACTCGCTGAACGCCTCGTGGAAGTGCTCCCCCGTCTCGTGGTAGTCAATGTTGATGGTAATATCCACCCGCTGCGCCGTCTCGTCGTAGCGGTTCGACCAGTGGCAGTCGGCGTCCTCGGCCTCGATGTCAAAGGTCTGGCCTGCCAGAATGTGCCGGTGCTTATAGGGCGTGTTCAAGTCAAAAATGAACACGCCGCCCCGCTCCATAAAGTAGGCAGCCTTGCGGATGGCCTTCTCAAAATTTTCCTGCGGGCCAATGTGGCTGTAGGTGTCAAACGTAGACACCGCGGCGCGGATCGTGCCGTACAGGTCCAGGTCCAGCAGGTCCTGCTTCAGCAGCAGCAAGCGGCCCGTCAGGCCCAGCTCGTCGGCCTTTTCGCGCAGGACACTGAGCATCTCCTCGGAGCGGTCAATGCCGATGACATCATACCCTGCCTGGGTCAGCATCAGGGTCAGATCGCCGGTGCCGCAGCCCAGGTCGGCCAGGATGCCGTCTGTGATGCCGTGGGCCTTCAGCTCGTCGGTAATATAGCCGTAGAGCGCGTCATAGTCAGCCTCGCCGTTGAACTCGTCGTAGAAATAGGCAAACTCGTTGTAGGCCATCGGTCAGTCCTCTGTCTCGGGGGTCATGCTGGCCTCAAGCAGCGTGCGCAGCTCGTCCATGCCCAGCCCGTTCTCGGCGCTGGTCAGCACAACGCCCTGGCAGCCGTAGGGAGCGCAGATCTTTTCAAATTCTTCTTTGCGGGCGGCCATCTCGCTCTTTTTCAGCTTGTCGCCCTTGGTCAGCGCGGTCACAAACGGAATGCGGTGGTAGTGCAGGTACTCAAGCATCTGCACATCGTCAGCGCTGGGCGCGTGGCGGCTGTCCAGCAGCTGGACAAGCAGGCAGACGGTACGATCCGCCTCAAAATAGCTGTTGATCAAATCGTCCCACCGCTCGCGCTCGGCGTTGGAGACCTTGGCGTAGCCGTAGCCGGGCAGGTCAACAAAGTAGGCCGTATCAACGCGGTAGAAGTTGATGGTTGCCGTTTTGCCCGGCGTGGCGCTGACGCGGGCCAGCTTCTTGCGGTTGCAGAGCTTATTGATGAGGCTCGACTTGCCGACGTTGGAGCGGCCCGAAAATACGATTTCAGGGCGGTCACTGTCCGGCAGCTGGCGGGACAGACCGTAGGACGCGAGGAATTCGCTGTTGTTGTAGTTCATGGGTGTTCCTTTATGTTTTGGGTGTGCTGTGTATTGCGGAGCGTCGAGGACGCCGCCCCCCCCACATGCGCGGCACGGCGTAGTGCGGGCGGATACGGAATCCGCCCCTACGGGGGTTGCTGTAGGGGTCGATGCTCGTCATCGACCCGCGGGCTTGGCGGCTGTCGTTCTGCTCCGTGGCGGATATGCAATCCGCCCCTACGGGGGTTGCTGTAGGGGTCGATGCCCGTCATCGACCCGCGGGCGGGTGCGGGCCTCCGTCACTACAGAGTGGCGTTCAAGGCGAATTACATCACCGCGGCGGGCTCCTTATGTCCCTCGGCGGGCTTGTCGTTGGCGATGAGAGAGGTTGCCTGCGGCACACCACGGACAGCGCGGGCGGGGGTGCGGCCCGGGCGCACAAGGGCGTGCTTCAGCACCTCGGACAGCGTGCCCACGGGGATGAAGCGTACCTTCTCCTTGACCTCGGCGTCCACCTCATACAGGTCGCTGGCGTTGTCCCTGGGGATGAGCACCGTCGAGATGCCCTCACGGAAGGCCGCCATACTCTTTTCCTTCAGACCGCCGATGGGCAGCACGTTGCCGTGCAGCGTGATCTCTCCGGTCATGGCCAGGTCGTGGTTGACCGGGATACCGGACAGCGCCGAAATCAGCGCCGTCGTCAGTGTGACACCCGCGGAGGGGCCGTCCTTCGGCACAGCGCCCTCGGGGGCATGGATGTGCAGGTCGATGTTCTTGAACTTGTCGGGCGTGATGCCGTATTCCTCGGCGTGGACCTTGGCGTAGGTCACGGCGAGCTGGGCACTCTCCTTCATGACATCACCGAGGCTGCCGGTGATCTCGATTTTGCCGGTGCCGTTCGGGATGACGGCGACCTCAACAGGCAGCATCTCGCCGCCGACACTCGTCCACGCCAGACCGTTGGCAATGCCCACGGCGTCCTTGCGGGAGATAAACGTCGGCTTGACCTTCTCGGGGCCGAGCAGCTCCTTGACCATCGCTGCGGAAACGCTGATCTTCTCGGCCTCCCCTGCCGCGATCTTCTGCGCACATTTGCGCAGCACCGACGTGATGGTGCGTTCCAGATTGCGCACGCCGGCCTCGCGGGTGTAGCCGTCGATGATGGCATACAGTGCGCTGCCCGTCAGGGTCACGCGCCCCTCCAGGCCGTTGTTTTTCAGCTGCTTGGGCAGCAGATGGCGCTTGGCGATGTTGAATTTTTCGGTGCGGGTGTAGCTGGGCAGCTCGATGACATCCATGCGGTCATAGAGCGGGCCAGGGATCGTGGAGGCATCGTTCGCCGTCGTGATAAAGAGCACCTCGCTCAAATCAAACGGAATATCGAGGTAGTTATCCTTAAAGGTGCGGTTCTGCTCGGGGTCCAGCACCTCGAGCAGTGCGCTGGACGGGTCTCCCTTGTAGTCGCCCGCCAGCTTGTCGATCTCGTCGAGCAGGATGACCGGGTTCGTGGACTTGGCCGTCGTGATGGCGCTGATGATGCGGCCCGGCATCGCGCCGATGTAGGTGCGGCGGTGGCCGCGGATCTCGGCTTCATCGTGGACGCCGCCCAGACTCATGCGGGCAAATTTGCGGTCCATGCACTCGGCAATGGAGTGCGCAATGCTCGTTTTGCCGACGCCCGGAGGGCCGACAAGGCAGATGATCTGCCCCTTGACGTCCTGGTTCAGCTTGCGCACAGCCAGCAGCTCGAGAATGCGTTCCTTGACCTTCTGCAGGCCGTAGTGCTCACGGTCCAGCACCTTGCGGGCGTGGGCCTGGTCAAGGTCGTCCTCGGTGGCGGTGTGCCACGGCAGGGCCAGGCAGGCATCCAGATAGCTGCGGATAACGCCGCTCTCGGCGCTGCTGCCCTGCATACGGGCCAGACGGTCACACTCTTTCAGCAGCTTTTCGGTGGATTCTTCATCAAGGTTCAGTGCCTTGACTTTCCCGCGGTATGTATCGGCCTCGGCGCGGGTGTCCTCGGCGTCGCCGAGCTCCTCGCTGATGACATTCATCTGCTCACGCAGGTAGTATTCGCGCTGGCCCTTGTCCATGCGGGCGTTGACCTTGTCGTCCAGGTCGCGCTCGATGTCCATGATCTGGCATTCCTGCCGCAGCAGGGTCAGCAGCTTTTCGAGGCGGCCCAGCAGGGTCGATTCGTTCAGGATAACCTGCTTATCCTCATACTTGAACAAGAGGTTGGCGGGCATGTACTCGCTCAAATACAGCGGCGAATCGGAGGAAACGATGTTATAGACGACATCCTTGGAAATTTGCGGGCTGTAGGACAGGTACTCCTCAAAGCAGTCCTTCAGGCTGCGGACGAGAGCCTCGACCTGGTTGCGCTTGTCGGCAGGGATGCCGCGCACCGCCACGGGGCGCACCGTGGCCTGCAGATACTTTTCGCCGGCGTCCAGCTCCAGCAGACGGGCACGGGTCTTGCCCTCGACGAGGACCTTCACGAGGTCGTCGGAGACGCGCAGCACCTGCTTGATTTCGGCAATGACACCGTAGGCATACAGGTCGCGAAGGGCCGGTTCTTCCTCATCCATCTCGCGCTGGGCGACGAGAAAGACGCTGCTGTTGGCGTGCATGGCGGCCTCGATGGCGGCAATGGACTTGGTGCGGCCCACCTCAAAATGGACCACATTGTTGGGGAAAACCACCAGCCCGCGCAGGGCGATGGCCGGCAGATGCACCACATTGCGGGCGATCTTGATCTTTACTTTTTCAGACATTCTTACTCTCCCATAGCCTGCAGAACAGGCGTCTTGTTTGCGTTTACGGCAAGCTCCGGCGGCAGCAAGATGCGCGCCGCACTGTGCGCGATCTCCGCGTGCATCCGCAGCTGGGGCGAGCACTCGCCGTCCAGCGTTGTGATGAGCGGGTTGCCGTCCAGCACCTCTATGTCAATGCTGCCTGTGCGGAAAAACGTCATGTACGGGGCGAATTTTTCGGTGACGGTGTCACCCTCCGAAAGGTGCTCCCCTTTTTTGTAGCTGCCCAGCAGCCCCGGCAGCTTTAAACGCGGCACGGGCCGCAGCAGCACCACATCCAGCAGACCGTCGGTCATGCTGGCGTGGGGCGCGGCGCAGTAGCCGCCGCCGTACTGCTGGCCGTTGCAGACCGCCAGCATCATGAAGGTGTCCTCCAATTGGCGGTCATCGGCGGTGATGCGCAGACGGTGCCTGAAGGTGCTGCACACGGCCTCGAGAATCGACAGCGTGTAGGCCGTTGTGCCGCCGCAGAAGGGCACGCGCCGCCATTTGGGGATGCCGTTGGCGACCTGGGCGTCGATGCCCGCGGCATAGATGTCGATGCCGCAGCCCTGGGGCGTGCGGATGACGTCCGCTGCGAACGGTTGTGCGGCCAGCTGTGCGTCAAGGTCCAGGAACTGCGCCTGCGTGCCGAAGTTGCGCACATAGTCATTGCCGCTGCCGCAGGGCACGCAGCCAATGGCGGCGTTCGGGCGGCCGATGGTACCCTGCAATATTTCGTTCAGCGTGCCGTCGCCGCCGCAGGCGTAGAGGTATACCTCTTCCCCGCCGGCGGCGTATTGGGCGGCCAGGTCGCGGGCCTGCCCGGCGCGGCGGGTCACCTCAATGGTAGGATGAAGCCCTGCGCGGCTGGCCGCGGCGTGGATCTGCGGGATGAGCGCCACGCTGGCGTCCACCTTGCCCGCCGTTGGGTTTATGATAAAAACATGCTGCATCGGTTTGTCCCTTTCAGCATCGGTTACTTGCAGTCTACAGATACTAATTATTGTAGCTTTTTTGCCACAAAAGTGCAATACCTTGGAGGAAATTGGTTGACGGAGAGATTGGCTTCCCCCTCGGGGGAAGCTGTCAGTGGCCCCGACCACTGACTGATGAGGGGCGGATATGCCGTTGCTGCCCGGTAAAGTGCTGCGGCGGCAAGGTCTGCCCTCATCCGGCCCTGCGGGGCCACCTTCCCCCGAGGGGGAAGGCTTAGGAGTTTTCCCACACAGCCAGAATTTCGGTAACCTTTGCAAATATCGCGGCACTGGAGGTTTCGGGCTTTAAAATGCCGTCCTGCAAAACGGTAATGGTATACCGAGGGTCGTCCGCCGGGTAAAAGCCGCTGAACCAGTAGTTGAGCAGCTCCTCGCCGTTCTCGTCGTACTGGCCGGTCTGCGCTGTGCCGGTCTTGCCGCCTGCCGTGCCGGTTTTGGGCTGTGCCTCGCTGCCGATCCCCTCCGACACGACGGAGGCCAGCATACTGCGCAGCACCCGTGCCGTGGCCGCATCAAAGGCCGTGCGGGTGTCAGCCGCCCGGGTCTGCCCGGTCAGCGTGCCGTCGGCGTCAACAATTCCCTGTACAAAGGCCGATGTCCTGTACACGCCGCCGTTTGCGACGGTGTTCATCATGGCTGTAATTTGCAGCGGCGTCACGGTCAGCGCCCCCTGGCCAAAGCTGAACGTCGCCAGCTCGCCCGGGTTTTCAAGCGCGGCGGCATCGGGCAGTGTGCCCGATGCGCCTTGCAGGCCGGGCGCAAGCTGTGTGGCCGTGCCGAAGCCGAGTGTCTCTGCCATTTTGCGGATGCGCTGTGCCCCCAGCAGGCGGCCCAGCTCGATGAAATAGGTGTTGCAGCTTTGTTCCAGCGCGCCGCGCAGGTTGACCACGCCGTGGGCGCGGCCCAGTGCACAGCGGTAGGTCTGCCCGGCAACCTCGACCTCACCCGTGCAGTCGTGGGTGTACCAGTCAAGGCCGCTCTCGTAGGCGGCTGCAGCCAGCACGACCTTGAACACCGACCCGGCACTGAATGCGCGGAGAGGCCGGTTGAGCAGCGAGGTATCGTTGGCGGCAATGCTGGCAGCGACATTCTGCGGGTCAAACGACGGCATACTGACCGAGGCAAGCACCTCGCCGGTGGCCGTGTCCATCACGACGATGCAGCCGCGCGGCAGACACATCGTGGCCAGCCCCTCACAGGCGCGCTGCAGGTCTGCGTCCAGCGTCAGCCGCACGCCCTGCCCCGTGCCGGGTGTTTCCACCGCCACAAGCGGGCTTGTGTCCGTCAGCAGGCGTCCCTGCGCGGTCATAAAGCAGGTCACCATGCGCGCGTCTCCGGAGGCGGTCAGCAGGTCGTCGTAGGCTTTTTCCAGGCCGGACACGCCGCAGCCCTCGCTGTCCAGATAGCCCAGCAGGTGCGCGGCGGTGCTGCCGCCGAAATGCTGCGGCACGGTGCAGGTCGTGATGCCCTGCGCGGTCAGGTCGCGGTCCACCTGTATCAAAAAGGGGCTTGCAAGGTTGCGGCGCTCATACAAAAGGCTCTGCTCCGCATACGGGACATACGGAAACAGCTCCGTGTACCCGGCGTCTCCGGGCAGGCAGAGTGCGTAATATTGCGGGGAAAGGCCGGTCAGCCTGCGGCCCGTGCGGTCATAGAAATCGCCCCGGGCGCGCGGCAGGGTCAGCGTCTGGACGCTCTGCCCGCCCGCACTGGCGGCATAGGCCGTCTGCTGCCCCACCCAGTAGGTGCGGCAGAGCACGACGCCCGCCAGCAGCACCAACACAGCGCAAAGCCCATACAACCGACGCAGAGACAAGGCACATCCCCCCCGGTGGAAGTATGGGCAGCAGGTCAACCTAAAATACCTCTATTACCCATATCATTTTGGGTTGAGTCCTGTTAATTGCGCAACCTCCTGACAGCCCAAAGCACCAGATACACCGCCGCCACGCAGGGCAGAAAGCCCATGGCGTCAATCACAACGTCGCTCAACTGCGCGGCACGGCCCGGCACAAAATACTGGTGGAACTCATCACCGGCCGCATACAGCATACACAGCGCCGATGCCAGCAGTGCCTTTTGCCGCAGCGTAACGCGGTGCAGCCACAGCTGCACGGTCACGGCCATGCTGACGCCGAGGGCACAGTAGATATAGATGTGCGCCCACTTGCGGACGTTGGCGTTCAGGTTTGTGGTGCTAAACCACAGCGGCGTGATGGCTTTTATCCTGCCGGCCTGCACGGTCTCGGTAACGGCGCGGCTGACCTTGGTGGACAGCTCCGCCGGCTGCGAGGACAAGACAAAGATCACTGCCATAATCGCCAGCGTAACGGCCAGTGCCGGATATTTTGCGTATTTTTTCATGGCGGCTCCCCCGCTGCGTTATTTCTGTCTATTATAGCACACTTTGCCGGTTTATACAAAAAGGCCGAAGCCTCTTTTTGCGGAGACTTCGACCTTATGGTTGCTTGTGGGGTGTACCCAATTAGTACATGCCGCCCATGTCAGGGGCCGGAGCAGCCGGAGCCGGGGGTTCCGGCAGGTCAGCGACAAGGCTCTCGGTGGTCAGGACCATCGCGGCGACGCTGGCGGCGTTCTCCAGAGCGGAACGAGTGACCTTGGTCGGGTCGACGATACCGGCCTCGATCATATCCTCGACGTACTCCTCCTTCTGGGCATCAAAGCCGTAGTTGGGCTTGTTGGCCTTCAGGATGTTGTCGATAACGACGCTGCCCTCGAGGCCAGCGTTGGCAGCGATCTGGCGCAGAGGAGCCTCCAGCGCTTTGCGGACGATCTTCGCACCGGTGCGCTCGTCGCCCTCCAGCTTGCCGACCAGCTTGTCGACAGCGGGAATAGCGTTGATGGTGGCCGTGCCGCCGCCAGCGACGATGCCTTCCTCAACAGCGGCCTTGGTCGCGTTCAGGGCATCCTCGATGCGCAGCTTCTTGTCCTTCATCTCGACCTCGGTAGCGGCACCGACCTTGATGACGGCAACGCCGCCGGCCATCTTGGCCAGGCGCTCCTGCAGCTTCTCGCGGTCAAAGTCAGAGGTCGCAACGGCGATCTGGCTGCGGATCTGGGCAACGCGGTCTGCGATAGCCTGCTTGTCACCGGCACCGCCGACGATGGTGGTGTTCTCCTTGGTGACCTTGACCTGGCGGGCCTGGCCGAGCAGCTGCATGGTGGCGTCCTTCAGCTCATAGCCCAGGTCGCTGCTGATAACCGTGCCGCCGGTCAGGGTGGCGATATCCTGCAGCATCTCCTTGCGGCGATCACCAAAGCCGGGTGCCTTGACAGCGACAACGTTCAGGCCGCCACGCAGACGGTTGATGATGAGGTTGGACAGAGCGTCGCCCTCGACATCCTCTGCAATGATCAGCAGCTTGCGGCCGGACTGGATGACCTGCTCGAGCAGAGGAACCACATCCTGGAATACGCTGATCTTCTTGTCGGTGATCAGGACAGAGCAGTCGTCGTAGACGGTCTCCATCTTCTCGGTATCGGTGACCATGTAGGGGGTCACATAGCCGCGGTCAAACTGCATGCCCTCGACGACCTCGGTGTAGGTCTCGGCAGTGGTCTTGTTCTCCTCGATGGTGATAACACCGTCAGCGGTGACCTTCTCCATTGCGTCAGCGATCAGCTGACCGATCTCGGCATCGCCTGCAGAGACAGTGCCGACACGGGCAATGTCCTTGCTGCCGTTGACCTTCTGGCTGTGCTGCTTGACAGCGTCGACAGCAGCGGCGACGGCCTTCTGCATGCCGCGCTTGATGTCCATCGGGTTTGCACCGGCGGTGACGTTCTTCATGCCCTCATTGACGAAGGCCTGTGCCAGAACGGTAGCGGTGGTCGTACCGTCACCGGCGGCATCGTTCGTCTTGGTGGCGACCTCGCGAACGAGCTGGGCGCCCATGTTCTCGAACTCGTCCTTCAGCTCGATCTCCTTGGCGATGGTGACACCGTCATTGGTGATGAGCGGGCTGCCGAACTTCTTGCTCAGCACAACATTGCGGCCCTTGGGGCCCAGGGTGACCTTAACGGTGTTGGCCAGCTGGTCGATACCTGCGCAAAGCGCCTTGCGGGCGTCCTCGCCCTGCTTGATCTGTTTAGCCATAATGAATCTCTCCTTTTATCTGAAAGAAATCGGTGAAATCAAATTTACTCGACGATTGCGAGGATGTCGCTCTGGCGGACGATGGTGCATTCCTCGCCGTCAACCTTGACCTCGGTGCCGGAGTACTTGCTGGTTAGGACCTTGTCGCCGACCTTGACGATCATCTCAACGTCCTTACCATCCACATTGCCGCCGGGGCCGACTGCGATGACCTCGGCAACCTGGGGCTTCTCCTTGGCGGAGCCGGACAGGATCAGGCCGCCCTTGGTGGTTTCTTCTTCTTCGACCAGCTTAATGACAACGCGGTCTGCAAGAGGTTTGATTTTCATAGTGGAAGTTCCTCCCTATAAAAGATTTCTCTTTTGATTTTTAGTTTAGCACTCAATCTCTCTGAGTGCTAAATATATAATACTCACTTTACTGCAAAAAATCAAGTGTTTTCTATATAAAATTTTTGTGAACAAAAACACACCGGCGCATTCCTGCACCGGTGTGTTTGCAAATTATTGCTGGGACGCCATATTTTTGTAGCGCGGGCGCATCATGCCGTGCTCGATGTGTGGCTCGCCCCCTGCCACCGTATCCGCATCGATGGTCACCTTTGTGATGGTGGCGTCTGACGGGATGTCGTACATGATCGGAATCAGCAGTTCTTCGACGACGCTGCGCAGACCGCGGGCACCGCTCTTGCGCTCCACCGTTTTCTTAGCGATGGCGTGCAGCGCGTCCTCGGTAAAGACGAGCTCGGCATTGTCGAGGTGGAACAGCTCCTTGTACTGGCGCACAATGCTGTTCTTCGGCTCGGTCAGAACTCGGACAAGAGCTTCCTCGTCCAGCGGGTCAAGCACCGTCACAACGGGCAGACGGCCGATCAGCTCGGGGATGAGACCGAACTTGACGAGGTCGTCAGGCTCGACCTTCTTCAGCAGCTTCTGGCGCGTCTCATCCTTGTCCAGCGTTGTGCGCAGCTGGCTGCCAAAGCCGAGGGAGGCGTTGTCGGTGCGCTTCTGAATGAGCTTTTCCAGCCCATCGAACGCGCCGCCGCAGATGAACAGGATATTCTTCGTGTTGATCTGGATGAACTCCTGCTGCGGGTGCTTGCGTCCGCCGTTGGGCGGCACGTTGCTGACCGTGCCCTCCACGATCTTCAGCAGCGCCTGCTGTACACCCTCACCGCCGACGTCACGGGTGATGGAGGGGTTCTCGCTCTTGCGGGTGATCTTGTCGATCTCATCGACGTAGATAATGCCGATCTCGGCGCGGGCGACGTCAAAATCCGCCGCCTGAATGAGCTTGAGCAGGATGTTCTCGACATCCTCGCCGACGTAGCCTGCCTCGGTGATCGTCGTGGCGTCCGCGATGGCGAACGGCACATTGAGCATCCTGGCCAGCGTCTGGGCCAGCAGCGTCTTGCCGGTGCCGGACGGGCCGAGCATCAGCACGTTGGACTTCTGCAGCTCCACGTCGCTGCTCTCGCGGGAGAGAATGCGCTTGTAGTGGTTGTAGACAGAGACAGCCAGCACCTTTTTGGCGGCATCCTGCCCGATAACATACTGATCCAACCCCGCCTTGATCTCGGCGGGGGTCAGGATATTGATGCTCTCGAGCGGGTCATAGTCATAGTCCGCACCGGGCTGCGCGGCTGTGCGGCGGCGGTTCCGCGGCATACCGGCGCGCGGCGGGGCCGGGCGCTCGCCGTCCTTGTACAGGGCATTGTTGCACATATCCAGGCAGTCCTTGCAGATATTGACGCCGGGGCCAATGATCAGCTGCTCTACCTCATTTTGCGTCCGCCCGCAGAAGCTGCAGACGAGCTCGCGTCCTTTTCCGTCCTTGCCGGACGTTTGATTTGCCATGTTGTTCCCCCGAATCAGTGTTTATAGAGGATGTCGTCGATCAGGCCGTACTCCTTCGCCTGCTGCGCGGTCATATAGTTGTCGCGCTCGGTGTCGCGGGTGATGACGTCCAGCGGCTGGCCGGTGTACTGGCTGAGCAGCGTGTTCATCTTCTCGCGGATGCGCACGATGTGGTCGGCGTGGATCTTGATGTCGGTAGCCTGGCCGGAGATACCCTGCCCGCCGATAAGCGGCTGGTGGATCAGGATCTCGGAGTTCGGCAGGGCAAAGCGCTTGCCCTTGGTGCCGCTGGCCAGCAGGAAAGAGCCCATCGAGGCCGCCATGCCGACGCAGATGGTGGAGACATCGCACTTGATGTAGTTCATCGTGTCGTGGATGGCCATACCGTCAGAGATCGAGCCGCCGGGGCTGTTGATATAGAAGTAGATGTCCTTCTCCGGGTCCTGGCCCTCGAGGTACAGCAGCTGCGCTACGATGACGCTGGCAGAGGCGGAGTTGACGTCCTCGCTCAGCACAATGATGCGGTCATTGAGCAGGCGGGAGAAGATGTCATAGCTGCGCTCACCGCGCGCAGTCTGTTCGACAACATAAGGTACAAGGCTCATTCTGGTTTCCCTCCTTGGTGCTTTCGATAAAGTATGGGTGATGACAAAGGAACCGATACGGCGGCATAGCTGCGCAACCGTACCGGCCCTTTTACTCAATGTTTACGGATGCCCGCAGGGTGATTACTCGCCCTTGGTCTCCTCTTCCTTCGGCTCCTCGTCCTGCTTGGCGGCAGCCTTCTTGGTGGTCTTGCGGGTGGTCTTTTTGGCGGGCTTCTTCTCCTCGGCAGCACCGGCGACGATGTTGGCCTTGGACTTCACGAAGTCGATTGCCTTGTTGACAGCCAGATCCTTCTTGACGGCGGCAGCATCGACCAGGCTCTTGACCTTGTCGGCCTCCATCTGGTAAGCATCGGCAATGCGCTTGATCTCGGCCTCGAACTCCTCCTCGGTAGCCTCGATGGACTCCTTGGCGACGATAGCCTCCATGGCCAGGCGCATCTTGACCTGCTTATCGGCCTGCTCACGGAACTGCTCCTTGAACTGCTCCATGGTCATGCCCATATACTGCAGGTACTGCTCGAGCTTGAGGCCCTGCTGGGAGATGCGGTACTGGAAGTCCTGGACCAGCTCCTCGATGCGGCTCTCGATCATGGCGTCGGGGATCTCGGCCTTCATGCCGCCCACGACCTGGTCGATCAGGTCGTTCTCGACCTTCTGGTCAGCCTGCTTCTCGTGGTTGGTCTCGATGCCCTTGCGGATGGAGTCCTTCAGCTCGTCGAGAGTGTCGTACTCGCTGACGTCCTTGGCAAAGTCGTCGTCCAGCTCGGGCAGCTCCTTGTACTGGACCTCATGCAGCTTGATCTTGAAGGTGGCGTCCTTGCCGGCCAGCTCCTCAGCCTGGTACTCCTCGGGGAACTTGACGTTGACGTCGAACTCCTCGCCGGCCTTGTGGCCGACGACCTGCTCCTCGAAGCCGGGGATGAAGGAGCCGGAGCCCAGCACCAGAGAGTAGTGCTCAGCCTTGCCGCCCTCGAAAGCGACGCCGTCAACGAAGCCCTCGAAGTCGATGTCAACGGTGTCACCGTTCTCGGCAGCACCCTCACGGGTCAGCAGACGGCCATTGCGGTCCTGCATGCGCTTGATCTCGGCGTCAACATCAGCCTCGTCAACAGTCTTGACATCTTTGTTGACGGTTAAACCGGTGTACTCGCCCAGCTCGACCTCGGGCTTGACGGCGACCTTGACCTTCAGGGTAGCGCCCTCGTCCTCGGACATGGAGACGACCTCGGGGTCAGGACGGCCAACGACCTCGATACCGGCCTCCTTGACGGCGGCCTCGTAGTTCTCGGGGAACAGGTCGTTGATGGCATCATACTGGAACAGGTCCTTGCCATACATCTTCTCGATCATGGCCTTGGGAGCCTTGCCCTTGCGGAAGCCGGGGATGGCGTACTTCTTGCCCTCGCGCTTGAAAGCGGTATTGACAGCAGATTTGAAGGTCTCCGCGTCAATGGAGAACTGCAGTTCGACCATGCTCTTTTCGAGCTTTTCACAGGAAATCAGTTTCATTTATAAATTCCTCCAAAAATAGATGTACATAAAAATACAAGTTATTATACCATGCCTGTGCGGAAAATACCAGTCTTTTTTGAATTTTTTAACAAATCAGACGGTAATTTCTGATTTTTCACGGGAAAATACCGCCGCCAGACAGAAAACCAGCGGCAGACACCCCGCCACAGGCAGGAAATAGCGCATACAGTCATTGACCGGGGACGCAATGCAGGTCAGCCAGAAGATGCCAAGGCCGATAAAAACCGGCAGCACAGGCTTTGCTTTGCAGCGCGCCAGCCAGAGACCAAGCACGGCAGTCAGCCACGCCATGAACCCGATGGACGTTGTAAGCCCCACGAGCGGCAGCTTTTCAAATGCCGAGAGTGCCTGTACAAAAGCATACCGCAGATAGCCGGATTTATCAAGATAGTGGACGTTCATTTCAGACATTTCCATGCAAATGTCATTATTGAACGTGTAGTAATCGTTGATGGCGCGGCATTTCGTGATGGTGTAATACCCGTGGGAGTTTGCGTGCGTTGCCTCAAAATAGCAGACCGGGTGCTTGAGCAGCATTTTGGCCCAGACCAGCATATAGCGGGCCAGGTCACCCTTGCCGGGATTTTTGTAGTACTGCTTGACGCCGTCGGACAGCTCCGGCATGTAGCTTTGGGCAATGGCGTCGTAGTCGAGGACCTTCTCAATGGCGGTGCGCTCGTCGTCGGTGACTTCATTGCCGTAGTCGCGGATATAGCGGGCGGTCTGCTGCATCGGGACCGAGAGCGCCTCCCCCACGCTGCCTGCGGGGATGTCGAGGACTTTTTCGGTGAACGTGTCAAACCCGAACGAGCCGATGCAGACGGCCAGCAGCACCGCCAGCACGGGACGGCGCAGGCGCTTTTCACTCACGGTGAAGGCCGACGCCAGCAGCATCGGCACAACGGCATAGATGCCGTTTTTGCGCAGCAGGCAGCAGAGCACGCCGAGCACCGCGTAAGCGGTCAGGCGCGGGCGGCTCCCCTGCCATTCCTGCGGAAAGAGCAGCAGGTCGGCGGTTTTCAGGACAAACAGGACGAACAGTCCCGTGTAGAGCGTATCCTTGACCTGCGTCTGTATGAACGCGCCCCAGACGGGGTCGAGTGCAAAGAACGCTGTGACCGCATACTGCACACCGCGGGAGCAGCCGAGCCTGGCGGCAAAGGCCGTTACCTGCCCGAACACCCACGCGCAGACGAGAAACTGCAATACTATGTAGAGAAACACACCGAGATTGTCGCTGCCCAGCGCACGGCCCAGCCGGAACAGCCAGCCGTGCAGCCAGGTGGAGAGCACCGTATGGTGGGCGGTCATCTCCTGCACCCCAAGCACCTGCGAGATCTGCCCCCAGGAGTCCCAGTCCACGGAGCCGGGCCAGAACACGGCGACCCACGGCAGCCACGCCGCGCCGATGAGCAGCGACGACGCGCGGCCCGGTGCCTTGGTGAACCACGCTGCGAAGCGGGTCTGCGGGAAGTCCTCCCCGCCCGTCCGGCTGCGGCCCAGCAGGGCGTACAGCCCCCAGACCGCGTGGTAGAACAGCACCGCGTACCCGGCCATGCAGAACACGCCGACGCAGAGCTGATACGGATTTTTAAAGACAAACGCCCAGCTGCCCAGCTTGCAGATGCTCAGACCCAATACCTCAGCAATGCCAAAGACAATGCTCAGCACCAGCTCCGTGCGCTTGGGTTTCGCCTCACGCTGACCGCGCACCCAGCAGAGCAGCACGGCCAGCCCCGTGGCCGCAGGCCCCCAGGCCCAGCCGTCCAGCGGAAAATTCTGGTGCAGCATGACCAGCGCCGCAAGCCAGCCGGGCACGGCGTCAAGGTCGAGGCCCGTTGTCTCGTACTGCATGCCGATCAGCAGATCCGCGCGGGCGGTCTCCCAGTCCGGCACCGTAATGACGGCGGACAGTGTTACCGCGCATAAGACTCCCAGCAGCAGCGCCGTGACAATACTTTTTGTTTTCTGCTTCATCCGCATCACCTGATTTTATACGGGCAGAACGACAGACCGTCGGCGGAGATCAGCCGATAGGTGATGCCGTCGCGCTCGCCCTGCGTTGCGTAGCGGATGGACTTGCCGTGCAGGTGGCCGTAGTAGCACTCGGTCACGCCGAACTCATTCAGCACATCCACCAGCTCCTGTGCCTGTGCGCCGGGGTAGATGGGCGGGTAGTGGAGAAAAGCGATTTTTTCTGCCGCATCCCCCGCCGCCTGCAAGGACATGCGCAGACGGCCCGCCTCCCGCGCCATGAGCTTTTCGCCCTGGGCGGCAACGTCGTCAAACGGCCAGCCGCGGGTGCCGCACAGCGCCACATTGCCCACAATGCAGGCGTTGTTGTGCAAAATATGCAGCGTGTCAAAGCCGTTGGCAGTCAGGAAGTTTTCCATCTTGCGGGTCGTCGTCCACCAGTAGTCATGGTTGCCCTTTAAGAGCCACTTTTGGCCCGGCAGGTTTTGGATAAAGGCAAAATCCGCTTTTGTGTCGTTCAGGTTCATGGCCCAGCTGGTGTCACCTGCCAGAACAACGGTGTCGTCCGGGCCGATCAGCTTGCGCCAGCTGGCTTCCAGTCGGGGCAGATACCCCTCCCACCCCGGGAAAACGTCCATGGGCTTGTCCGTTCCCAGCGAGAGGTGCATATCCCCGATTGCAAAGATGGCCATAGGGCCCTCACTTTCTAGTTGTTGCTTTTAACGAAGAGCCGCGGTGCGGATGTCGGCGGGCTGCAGCACGGTCTTGAACCGCACCTCGAGCTTATCCAGCTCACGCAGCGAGGCGGGAGCCTCGGCACCGGTCTCGGCGGTCAGCGCGGCCATGGCGGCAAAGTCGCTGGCGGGGGCCTCCCCGCCCAGAGCCGTCAGGACGTCGCGCGGGAACTTGAACGGGCTGGCCGTGGAGAGCACGACCATCGGCGCGTCGGTGCGCCGGGTCTCGGCCACGCGGAAGGCCACGGCAGTGTGGGTATCGCAGAGGTAGTGGTCGCCGTCAAAGCGGGCCTTGATTTCAGCAGCACCGTCGGCATCGTCGGCGTAGCCTGCGGCGAAGCTCTGCTGGATTTTTGCCAGCGTCTCGGCGTCAACGGTGTACTTGCCTGTGGCGGAAAGCTCCTGCATCCAGCCCGCGACCTTTTCGCTGCTGCCGCTGACGTGGTAGAGCAGACGCTCGAGGTTCGAGGAGATCAGGATGTCCATCGACGGCGAGGTCGTCTTGTAGAAGGTGCGGCGGGCGTCATAGGTGCCGGTGCGCAGGAAGTCGGTCAGGACGTTGTTCTTGTTGGACGCGCAGACCAGCCTGCCCACGGGCAGCCCCATCTGCTTGGCGTAGTAGCCCGCCAGAATGTCACCGAAGTTGCCGGTGGGCACACAGAAATCTACAGGCTTGCCCCACTCGACTGCGCCCTGCTCGGCCAGACGGAAATAGGCGTAGAAGTAGTAGACGATCTGCGGCACGAGGCGGCCCCAGTTGATGGAGTTGGCGCTGGACAGGCGGATGCCGCGCTTTTCCAGCTCGGCGGCGACGTCGGCATCGGCAAAGACCTTCTTGACGCCAGTCTGGGCATCGTCAAAGTTGCCCTGCACGGCGTAGACCTGCACGTTTTCGCCCTTCTGGGTCGCCATCTGCAGATGCTGGATCTCGCTTGTGCCGTCGTTCGGGTAAAACACCTCAATTTCAATGCCGTCGAGGTCGGCGTAGCCCGCCAGCGCGGCCTTGCCGGTGTCGCCGGAGGTTGCCACCAGAATGCGGGTCGTCTCGGTGCGGCCCAGCATCTTCTTGGCCTCGACGAGCAGCTTCGGCATGAGCTGCAGGGCGTAGTCCTTGAAGGCGCAGGTCGGGCCGTGCCACAGCTCGAGAGAATACAGGCCGTCGCGGACCTTGACGGTCTCGCCCGCCTTGCCGCCAAAGGCAGCGCCGTAGGTAGATGCCGTTGCGGTGTGCAGGAAATCAGCGCTGTAATCGGTCAGAAAACCGGCCAGGACCTTTTCGGCCAGCTCGGGATAGGAGAGATTTTTCCATGCGTCCAAATCAGCCTGGGGGAAGGTCTCCAGCACGAACAGACCGCTCTGCGGTGCCAGACCGCAGACGATAGCCTCCTGTGCGGAAACGCGGAGCGCGGAATCTCTGGTGCTCAAATACTGCATACGTTTACACCCTTTCTCTTATTCTCTTTCCTCTATATGTATAAGCCTTTTTTGGCGCTATACCGTTGCTGTGAGCGGCGGATTGCGGGCGGATACGGAATCTATCCCTACGGGTTGCAGGGGTCGATGTCCGTCATTGCCCCGGAAAGTGTGCGGCTGCCACAAGGTTCTCTCCCCCACCCGCTGCGGCGGGAGCCCCCTCGCAGAGGGGGCCAAGAGAGGCTCAACACTCAAACGCGCCCGGGATGCAATGCACCTGCCAACCGCGGGCGGCGGGCGTGACCTCCACCACATCAAAGCGGATGGCGGCATCACGGTAGGGGCTGTGCTGCAGGTATTGCTGGGCCGCCAAAATCAGGCGGTTCTGCTTCCGGGCGTCCACCGCGGCGGCGGGGCGGTCCAGCATCGTGCCGGTGCGCGTCTTGACCTCGGCAAAGACGAGGGTGTTTTCCTTATACAAAATAAGGTCCAGCTCCCCCAGCCGCGTGCGGTAGTTGTGGTTCAGCAGCAGCCAGCCGCGCTGCTGGTAGTACTTGGCGGCGACGGCCTCGCCCGTGTGGCCGACGTCAGTCATGCCAGTAGCCCTGCTTTTTCAGAAAGCTGCGGCGGTAAAACGGCTGGATGCCGTACTGCGCGATCAGCTCGTAGTGCAGCTTGGTCGGATAGCCCTTGTGCCTGGCAAGCTGGTACTGCGGGTACTGCTTGTCCAGCTCCAGCATATAGCGGTCACGGCTGACCTTTGCCAGAATCGACGCCGCCGCAATCGACGCACTGTTGGCGTCGCCCTTGACGACAGCCTCGGCGGGCTGTATCAGCCCCGGCGGGCAGCGGTTGCCGTCGATCAGCACATAGTCGGGCGTTATTTCCAGCCCCGCCACAGCCTGCGCCATGCCGTCCATCGTGGCCCACAGAATGTTGCGCTCGTCAATTTCCTGCGGCGAGATGAAGATAATTTTATACGCCAGTGCGCGCTTTGTGATTTCCTCATACAGCGCGTCGCGTCGCTTCTCTGTCAGCTTTTTGGAGTCGTTGACACCTTCGATGGGGTCATCGGGGTTCAGGATGACCGCCGCACAGCAGACCGGGCCGCACAGCGGGCCGCGGCCCGCCTCGTCCACGCCGCAGACAGTACCGTGTTCGGCGCGTCTGGCGGTGTCAAAGGCGTAGAGCGCCTCGTTACTGCTCGTCGTCCCAGTCGTCGTCCTGCGGGGCATCGTCCGTCACCTCTTCCCTATCTTCCTGAATGGCGCGCCGGGGCGGGCGCTCAAGGGAGAGCCGCCCCCACTTGCTGGCGCGGAACTCACCGACCAGCATCTTGGCGGCGCGTTCGGTATCGACCTCACCGCCGGAAATCAGCATGCCGCGCTTGGCGCCGATGGCCTGCAGGAGGTCATACGGCGGCAGCGTCAGTGCCTCGGCGTCCAGCTTGTAGCGGGCCAGCAGCTGCTGCGGATAAATGCCGCGCACGCTGGAGAGCAGACCGCAGGCCAGCTCCTCAATGTCGAGAATATCGTCGCGGATGGAGCCGATGAATGCAAGGTTCGACGCCGTTTCCAGCGAATCGAACTTTTTCCACAGCACGCCGGGCATGTCCATGAGGTCAAAGCTGTCAACCGAGATCCACTGCTTGCCGCGGGTCACGCCGGGCTTGTTGGCAGCCTTGGCGCGGGTCGTGCCCGCAAACGAGTTGATGAAGGTGGACTTGCCGACGTTCGGGATGCCCACGATCATAACGCGGATGGCTGCGCCGACCATGCCGCGGCTGCGGCGGCGCTCCATCAGCGCGGAAAGCTCCTTTTCGATCAGGCCCTTCGTAGCCGTGGCGCGTCCGCGCTGCTTGGAGTCCATCGCAATGCAGCCCGCACCCGCACTCTTGAAGTAGGCCAGCCATTGCTTGGTGATCTCGGGGTCTGCCAAATCAGACTTATTCAATACGTACAGATGCGGTTTGCCCGCGGTGATGCGCTCGATCTCGGGGTTCAGGCTGGAAAGCGGGATGCGCGCGTCGAGAATCTGCAAAACGCAGTCGACGTTGCGGATTTCCTTTTCCATCAGGCGCAGGGTCTTGGTCATGTGCCCGGGGAACCACTGGATCTGGCGGCTGTTGATAATGTCACTCTGGCTCATTGGGCCGCTCCTATCTTGCCAAAGGGCAGTACGCGCAGCACAGCTGCGCCCATAATGTCACGTTCGTCCACGCAGCCCACGCGGGTATCGCGGCTGTCGGTGGAATTGTTGCGGTTGTCCCCCATCAGGAACAGGCAGCCGTCCGGCACCGTGATGGGAAAGTCCACGCTTTCATATAAATACGTAGGCTCGGCGGTGTAGGGCTCGTCGAGGGCCTCGCCGTTGCGGTAGACGATACCGGCGGTAAAGTCAATATCGATGGTGTCCCCGCCCTTGCCGATGACCCGTTTGACAAGGGGCCTGCCGTATTCTGTGTAGCCGTCCACGACAACGATGTCGTCATAGTCGGGCTTTTTTAAAAGGTTAATAAGGATGCGTTCGCCGTTGGAGAGTGTCGGGTCCATTGAATGGCCGTCCACCTTGACGATGCGCACGCCGAAGGTGAACACCAGCGCAATGACCGCCACGGCCATAGCGAGTGCGTCGTACCATTCCAGCGTTTCCTTATTGCGGCGGTAGCGGTCCTTGAAGGATGCTGCCATGTTTTCCACCACCCGTTTAAAAAAATACGAAAAAAGGGAGAACGCCAACCGTCCTCCCCTTTTCTAGTATGCTCAGATACGTGCCTTGACCTTGGCTGCCTTGCCGGTGCGCTCGCGCAGGTAGAACAGCTTCGCACGACGGACCTTGCCGCGGCGAACGACGTCAACCTTCTCGACGAACGGGCTGTTGACCGGGAACACACGCTCAACGCCAACACCGTAAGAGGTGCGGCGGACGGTGAAGGTCTCCGCGATGCCGCCATGCTTCTTGGCAATAACGGTGCCCTCAAAAGCCTGGATACGCTCCTTGTCGCCTTCCTTGATGCGGACGGAGACGCGAACGGTGTCGCCGACTTCGAACTGGGGCTTGTTCTCTTTGATCATACCCTCGGTAAAATGCTTCATTGCGTCCATGGTTTGAATTCCTCCATTTTATTGCGACGTTCATACACGATTGTTCGTCAGAGGACCGCCTGTATAATGATGTGTCATTATCCCGCCGATGGCTCGGCGGCACTAACGCTTTAGTATTATAGCATTGTGCAGCGCGTTTGGCAAGGGGGTTTTGACAGAAAAACGAAGATTTTTTCAGCTTGTGCCTTTCCCTGCGGGGAAGGTGGCCCTGCAGGGCCGGATGAGGGGCAAGTCCCCGGCAATTACCCGTAAACGGGCTGCGCCCGGAAGGCCGCCCCTCATCCGCCCTCGGGCGGGGCCTCGGGCACCTTCCGCCGAGGGGGAAGGCCAGCGTGTCAAAAACCTTCCGCTGCGAGGGGGCCAGGGAGCTTACTCGAAGTCTTTGCCCGCTTTATTATAAAGGTGCGTCCGCACCACGCGGCACTGCCAGACGGGAGCGGCCCCCTGCGTGCGGAGGAAGTCGGTCAGCAGGGACGGGTTCAGGTTCAGTGCCTCGCCGCTTCCGCAGGGCAGCAGCGCCGTAAAGCGCAGCGTGCCGCCTTCAATCGTGTACTCAATGCGGTCAAGGTAGTGCTTCAGCTCCAGCGTTTTGCAGCCGCGCTTCGTCTTTTTCGTGACCTCGGCGTGCTCGGCATTGTTGTAGGCGTCAAGGGCGATGGCTGAGCCGGCGGGCATCGTGATTTCATAGGCTGCCGTCTCGATCTCGCCGACCTTCTCCACAGCCGGGGCGACCTTCGTGATGACGATGCCGCGCGGCATCAGGGGCTGCAAGGCGTCGATCCATGCCTGCGGGTCAATCGTCTCCTGCTCGGTCTTGACCTCACAGCTTTCGCAGAGGCTCTCCTGCCCCAGGGACAGCGGGCAGGTGAAGGACAGGTAAATGTGCGGGTTGAAGCCCTGCGTGTAGTACACGGGCAGGCTGCTCATTTTCAGCATCCGGTGAAAGACCCGCTGCAGGTCAAGCAGCGAGATATAGGCGGACTCGCCGCACTTCTCAAAGAAGATTCTTACTGTAGTCAAAGCACGGTCCTCCGATCAGCTTGTTGGCACCGCAGGCGCTGCACTGGCGGTTGCAGGGCTGGGTCGTTTTTGCCTCGAGCGCCTTGTTGTACTCGCGCACCAGATGGGCCTTTGTCACGCCGACATCCAGATGGTCCCAGGGCGTGACCTCGTCCAGGCCGATGGTGCGGTAGTTGTAAAAGTCCGGGTCAAGGCCGCAGGTCTTGAACGCATCGAGCCAGCGGTCATAGTTGAAGTATTCCTCCCACGTATCAAAAAAGGCACCGTTCTCGAACGCCGTCTCGATGACGCGGCCCAGACGGCGGTCACCCTTGGCGAACACACCCTCGAGCACGCTTGTGGTGCTGTCGTGGTAGTTGACCTTGATCTTGCGGGAATGCACGCAGCTGAGCAGATATTTCTGCTTTTCGCGCAGGGACTCGCGGCGGTCCTGGGCGCAGAACTGGAACGGCGTGTCGGGCTTGGGCACAAAGCAGGCGACGCTGATCGTGACCTGCACGCCCTTGCCCTTCGGTCGATTGGGGATCTTATAGAACAGGTCCACGACCTGCTGCGCCGTGTCGGCAATGCCCTTGATGTCGTCGAGCGTTTCCGTCGGCAGCCCCATCATGAAGTAGAGCTTGACCGAGGTGTACCCCTCCGAGAAGGCGATGCGGCAGCCGCGCTCGATCTGCTCCCACGTGACGTTCTTATTGATGACGTCGCGCAGGCGCTGGGTGCCGGCCTCGGCGGCAAAGGTCAGGCCGCTTTTGCGGACCTTCGTCGTCTTTTCGACCAGCGATTCCGAGAAGTTGTCCACACGCAGGGACGGCAGCGATAAGCTGACGTGGTCAGCCTCGGCCCAGGAGTTCAGCTCGTCGAGAATTTCTTCCAGCCGCGAATGATCGGAGGTGGACAGGCTCGACAGGCTCAATTCATCGTAGCCGGTGTTGCGGCAGAGTGCGCGGGCGCTGTCGCTGATGAGCTTGGGGCTGCGCTCACGGAAGGGGCGGTAGAGCTGGCCTGCCTGACAGAAGCGGCAGCCGCGCACGCAGCCGCGCAGCACCTCGACGCAGGCGCGGTCCTGCACCGCACCGACGAGCGGCACAACAAAGTTTTCCGGCGGGGTGAAGCTGTCCATATCCCTGACGATGGCCTTTGTCACGCGGGCGGGAACACCGGGACGGTTCGGGGTGACGGCCTCAATGCGGCCATCCTCCCTGTAGGTCACATCGTAGAAGGACGGCACGTAGACGCCGGGAATTTTGGCGAGTTCCAAAAGCAGCTGTTCTTTGTTCCAGCCCTGCTTTTTGCCCCGCTCGACTGCGGCGCAGATGTCCTGAAGCATCTGTTCACCCTCGCCCAGCTGCATGACGTCGAAGAAATCCGCCATCGGCTCGGCGTTGCAGACGCAGGGGCCGCCGGAAATAATCAGCGGCCAGCGCTCGTCGCGGTCCGCGGCGCGCAGCGGAATGCCCGACAGGCGCAGCATGGCCAGCACGTTCGTGTAGGCCAGCTCATATTCCAGCGAGAAGCCGATGATGTCAAAATCGGTCAGCGGATCCTTGCTCTCAAGGCAGTAGAGCGGAATGTCCAGCCGCTCCATCTGCTCCTTCATATCGGTCCAGGGCATGAACGCGCGCTCACACCACCAGTTTTCGTGGCGGTTGAGGATGTCGTAGAGGATCTTTTCGCCGAGGAACGACATGCCGATCTCGTAGGTATCGGGAAAGCAGAACGCCATGCGCACATCGACCCTGGACTTATCCTTATAGACACAGCCCGGCTCGCCGCCGGTGTACCGGCCCGGCTTCTGCACAAGGCTTAATGCTTCTTTAAATTTCGGGGAAAATTCCGCCATGTTGGTGAACCATCCTTAGCTTTTTAGTGTGTTCGTTTATTGTACCCTATTTCCGGCCAAAATGCAACAGACACGCGGCAATATGCGCACCGTCCAGGCCGGGCAGGGGCAGCAGATTGCTGGCGCCCACCAGCAGATTGCAGCAGGCGAACCAGTAGCCGCCATAGGTATAGGCCGTGGCGCGCATGAAGGCCAGCACTGCCGCGCAGGCCAGCAGGTTGACCGCCGGGCCCGCTGCAGCCAGCAGAAGCTCCTGCAGGTTCGTCATCGGCAGGCCGCGCAGCCGCAGGCAGAGGCCGAAGGGCGAGACCTCGATTTCCGGCCAGCGCTGCCACAAAAGGCGGTAAGCCAGTGCGTGGCCGCACTCATGCAGCACGGCGCAGCCCAGCCCTACCCGCAGGATGCCGCTGCCGTCAAACGCCAGCAGCAGCGTTAAGGCCGCAAGGGTAAGCAGCGGCTGCTTCCAGCGGATCTTTGCGCGGCTACGACGCATTCTGCAGGGCCTCGGCGGGGTCATAGCGCAGACCGCGGTGCAGGATCTCAAAGTGCAGGTGCGGGCCGGTGGCGTTGCCGGTCTCGCCAACGGTGCCGAGGATCTGCCCCGCGGTGACGCACTCCCCCGCCTTTACGAACAGATACTGCATGTGCGCGTACAGCGTCTCGTCGCCGTCGGCGTGGAGAATGCGCAGGTAGTTGCCGTAACTCTTATGGCTGCCCGCCATGCGCACCACACCGTCCGCGGCGGCCAGCACCGGCGTGCCCTGTGCCGCAGCCAGGTCGTTGCCGATGTGAAAGTCGTCGCCAAGACCGCCCATCGGATCGGTGCGCCAGCCGTAGCCGGAGGTTTTACGGCTCTGCCCGGGCAGCGGGAATTGCAGTGGAAAGCCGGGCGTGTAGCTGTCCGTCCTGGCGTAGGCAGGCGGCGACGGCTGGCCGTGAGCTGTGCGGGCGCTCTCCGGCGTGGCGGGCAGGGTGAAGTCCTCCCACATGCTGCGGGCGGAGTCGGCCAGCTCCCCGGCGGTCTGCTCGGTAAATTTCAGAAGGTTGCGCTCCTCGCCCAGCAGCAGCGATTGCTCGGGCTGCATGGCCGCTGTGAACGCGCGGCGCAGCTCCGGGTAAACCGGCCAATCCAGCGCCCCGGCGGCCAGCACAAGGCCGATGGCAGCAAGACAGAGAAGGATCTGCGCCCATAGGACCAAATCCTCCTCGGAACCGGCGCAGCGGGCAGGCGGCCTCGGCGGCTCATTTTCCGGCAGCGGCGCGGCGTTTTCCCACATGGCGTACACCTCCCGTGTTTTTTATACACGGTATGCGGGCGAGGAAAAAAATATCCGCCCCCGCAGATAACAGGAGCGGACAATATTTGCGCTGCATTTGCAGGGGCCGGGCACGCCCGGCCCGCGCGTGTAAGGCAGACGGGCCTTCATGGGAAGGCTGGGGGCCGCACATGTGCGGCCCCCACAGGGCTGTAAACCAAGGACCTTATGCCCCCAGCGTCTGGCGGAGCATCTCCAGGCGCTCGTTCAGGAGCTTTTCGGGCTTGGTGAAAAGGCCCAGGCCGTTGACATCCAGCGTGCATTCCACGCTGGTGGAGTCACCGCCGCCCAGCAGCAGCGCCGTAAAGGTGCCGCTGATCTTGCCCTTCTGGAAGTTGCAGCTCAGGCACCGGGGCTTTTCCTTGCGGGTAAAGACGATTTGAGTCTCGCTGCCGTCGGTGTTCTTTTCGGCAGCCTTCAGGCCGTCGTCGCTCTCCTCATAGCTGCTGACGTCCCTGCGCCAGCCGTTGAGGGTCGGCTTGGTCAGATACAACCACACCTTGTTGGGGTCACAGGCATAATTTGCGGTCACTACACAGCTTTTCATGGTTTGGGTTCTCCTTATTTTTTCCCGCGTCCGAACAGGCTTTGCAGCAGACCTGCACGTTTGGGGCGCAGTGCCGCACGCTGCCGGGGTACGGGTTTTACAGCGGCCTTTATGGCTGCCGCCTTGGGCTTGGATTCTGCTTTTGGTTTCTCGGGCTTGTCCGTCTCCTGCACGAAGCCGTTCTGGAAATAGCCGAACATCGCCATCTGACTGTCCACCGGGGGCTGACCCTCGGCGGGGCGCACCTTCACATAGGTGCCGTCCGGCTGCATCTCGCGGGCATTGACGGTGTCGCGCAGCTGCAAGTCAAGGATGCCGCGCAGCTTTTTGGCAATGGCCGGGTCATCCACGCGGACGCCGACCTCAACGCGGCGCTCGGTGTTGCGGGTCAGGAAGTCGCCGGACGCAATGTAAATGCGCATGGCCTCGCCGCTGCCGAAGCAGTAGATGCGGGAGTGCTCCAGATAGCGGCCCACCAGGCTGCGGATATGCACGTTCTCGGTGCGGCCCGGCACACCGGCACGCACGCAGCAGATGCCGCGCACGATCATGTCCACCCGGACGCCCGCACAGCTGGCCTCGCTGATCTTGTCGATAATCTGCGGGTCGTTGATGGAGTTGTTTTTCAGGATGATGGACGCGGGCTTGCCCTGCATGGCCAGCGCGATCTGGCGGTCCATTTCCTCGAGCAGCACGGTCTTGAAGCGCAGCGGTGCGACCAGCATCGTGTCTGCCTCGCTCGTCAGGCGCTGCAGGGCCATGTTGTTAAAGACGGCGCTGGCCTCCTCGCCGATCTCCTGCCGGGTCGTGATGAAGGACAGGTCGGTGTACAGCTCGCTTGTCTTTTCATTATAGTTGCCGGTGCCGATCTGCGTCAAGTACTTATATTGGCCGTTGACGCGGCTGGTGATAAGGGTCAGCTTGGAATGGACCTTGTAATCGTCGAAGCCGTAGAACACGGTGCAGCCCGCATCCTCGAGCTGCTTGGACCAGTCGATGTTGTTCTGCTCGTCAAAGCGGGCGCGCAGCTCGACCATCGCGACGACCTCCTTGCCGTTCTCGGCAGCGGCGATCAGGGCGTTCACGATCTGGGAGTCGCTGGCCATGCGGTAGAGCGTCATTTTGATCGACACAACGTCGGGGTCAGCGCCCGCGCGCAGCAGCATCTTGATAAACGGGCGGATGCTCTGGTACGGGTAGGCCAGCAGCACGTCATGCTTGCGGACCTCGGTGTACAGGTCGTACCCTGCCGGGGCCTGCATGGGCTTTGCCGCGGGATAGAACAGCGCCGTGTGGCCGCCGTCGCCGGAGATGCGCCCGGCCAGCTTGAACAGCGAGCCGGAGTCGAGCGGCGACGTCTGGGTATAGCAGCGATCCGCGGGCACGACGAGCTTGTCCCGCAGGAATTTGACGATCTCCTGCGGGGCGTCCGGCCAGAATTGCAGGCGCACAGCCGCCAGCTTACGGCGCTTTTTCAGCAGCTCGCTCATGACATCGCGGAAGTCGACGTCGTGATCCATCATGCCCTCGTCCACCGTGATGTCCGCGTTGCGGGTCACGCGGAACAGGCACTGCTTCTGCACCGTGCTGGCGCTGAAAATCGTCGCGGCATAGTGGGCGATGAGTTCCTCGACAAAGGCAAAGCAGGTCGTCTCGCCGTCCTTGACAAAGAGCACCCGCTCAAACTGGCTGCTGACCGGCACGATGCCGTAGCTGATGCCCTCATTTTTGGAGTGGAGCTGGGCAATATAGTAAATGTCCTTGTTGTTCAGGAATGGGAACGGGTGGCGGGAATCGACGATCTGCGGGCTGAGCAGCGGCAGCAGCTCGCGCTGGAAGTAGGTTTTCCAGAAATGCTCCTGCGGCTTGGCAAGCTTGGCGAAGTCTACCTTTTTGTAGCCCTCCTGCGCCAGCGCCGAGACAAGGTGCTGGAAGTATTTATCGCATTTTGCCTGCAATTCCGCCACGCGCGGCGTGATGGCAGCGATCTGCTCCGCTGCCGTCATGTGGGTGACGTTGTCGGTCTTATTGTTTTTGAGCAGCGTCTGGTCGTAGAGCGAGCCGACACGGACCATGAAGAACTCGTCCATATTGCTGCCGAAGATAGCAGCAAACTTGATGCGTTCGCCCAGCGGCACGGTCTTTTCCTTGGCAAGGGCCAGCACGCGGCTGTCGAAGTCAAGCCAGCTGAGTTCACGGTTGATGAAGATGCTTTCCGGCTTTTTTTCCAAGTGTATCTCCTCCTAATGATTGGCAGCGGCCAGACCCGCCCAGCTTTCTGTCATGCGCAGGGATATGCCCTTGACCGCAGCGGCGTCCGCCAGCGTGGCAAACGGGCCGTGCGCCTCGCGGTAGGCTACGAGCGCAGCGGCCTTCCGGGGGCCAAGGCCCGGCAGGGCGGTCAGTTCCTCCGCCGTGGCCGTGTTGATGTCGATGAGGGTCGGTGCCTCCGGCGCGGCAGTGTGTACCGCCGCCGGGACGTACGCAGCGGCAGAGCGCTGCGGCTGCCAGACCGGGGCAATGAGGAACAGCGCCCCCGCCGCGATGAGCACTGCGGCCAGCACGGTCAGCACTGCCAGTCTGCGCGTGGTCTGCATGGCCGATTCCTCACTTTCCGCCTTTTGAATTTTAATTATAGCATAGTATCCCAAAAAATACAGCCGATTTTTGCGGAATTTTACACAAAATATACGATTTGCAGACATCAGCGGCGGCGCGCGCCGGGCAGCGGCCCGGCATCGACCATGATGACGTCGGTGCCGATGGTGCGGATGCTCTCCCACGGGAGGATCAGGTCATCGTCGCAGCCCAGCAGACCGAAGCAGTGCGCCCGCCCGCGCAGAATGACCGATTGCAGCCGGCCGCCGTGCTCGTCAAAGACCACATCGTCGATGCGGCCCAGGTTCTCCCCGGTTTTCAGCTGGATGACGTCCTTGGCTGACAGATCGCGCAGGGTCATGGCGTGCCTCCCTTTCCGGTATTTCCGGTCTATTCTATGCCGGGAAAGTGAAATTGTTGCCTTGCCCTATCGCCCCGGGGCGTGTATAATAAAAGCAACACACACTGCCCCGCAGGGAGGTTTTTATGTACAAGAATATTATTTTTGATTTCGGCGGCGTTGTCGTCAATTTTAATCCCAGGGATTTTCTGATGGACCACTTCATGAACCGCCGCGCCGAGGAGGAGACCTACGACATCGTCTTTGGCAGCCAGGAGTGGCAGGATCTGGACCGCGGCATCATCACCCGCGAGGAAGCCAATAAGATCATGCTGGAGAAGGCCGCCCACGCCAACCGCGTGTTTGAGGTGCAGACCTGCCTTGACGAGTGGTTCACGATGCTGGAAACCAATAAGACCACTGTGCAGATCATGCGCAAACTGAAGGCCGCCGGGTACCGCCTGTACTACCTGACGAACATCCCGACGGACGTTATGGACGAGCTGCGCCAGCGGGAGTGGTTCTCGCTGTTTGACGGCGGCATTGCCTCGTGCGATGTACACCTGTGCAAGCCCGAGCCGGAGATTTTTACAACGCTGATGCAGACCTGCCACCTGGCCTACGATGAGTCGATTTTTGTTGACGACAACAAGGCCAACGCCCAAGCTGCGTACAATCTGGGGATCACCGGCATTTTGTACAAGAACCCGAAGTCCTTCACCCGCGCACTGGGAGCCTGCGGGATCGAGGTGGAATAGCAGAATGTAAAACGGCAGTCCGGATGGGCTGCCGTTTTTGTGTGCAGAGAATGCAGGGGCGAGCATTGTTCGCCCGCAGGTCATGTGCGGCAGTGGCCAAACTCCCGGGCGGATATGGAATCCGCCCCTACGTTGTAGGGGTCGATGCTCGCCATCGACCCGGAAGATCCGTACTGCCGCAAGGCTTCAGCGGGCGAACAATGTTCGCCCCTACAAAGCATTTTTGATAATTAAAGCTCAGTTCGCGCAGATCTGCTCCTTGATATGGTTGAGCGCAGCCTTTTCCAGGCGGCTGACCTGGGCCTGGCTGATGCCGATCTCCTTTGCCACCTGCGTCTGGGTCTTGCCGTTCAGATAGCGCAGGGCAATGATGCGGCGCTCCCGCGGTGTGAGTGCCCTGACCGTGTCGCGGAACATCATGTCGCTGATCCAGCTTTCCTCGCCTGTGGCGTCGCGCAGCTGGTCCAGAAGGGCAAAGCTGTCCTCGCCGTCGGAGTAGACCGGCTCATACAGGCTCGTCGGCGTCACAGCGGATTCCAGCGCCATAGCGACGTTCTCCGGGCTCTGGCCGACCCGGGCGGCGATTTCGGAGAGCTTCGGCTCGCGCCCGTTCTGCTTTTGCAGCTCCTCCCGCGCCTGCATCGAATGGTAGGCCAGGTCGCGGATGGAGCGGCTGACCCGCACGGCGTTGTTGTCCCGCAGGTAGCGCTTGACCTCGCCGACGATCATCGGCACGCCGTAGGTCGAGAACCGCACGTTCTGCGCCGGGTCAAAGTTGTCGATGGCCTTGATGAGCCCGATGCACCCGACCTGAAACAGGTCGTCCATGTTCTCGCCGCGGCCCGCAAACCGCTGTACAACGCTTAACACCAGCCGCAGATTGCCCTGCACCATCTCCTGCCGGGCCTGCCTGTCCCCCGCCCGGGCCGCCTTGATGAGGCGGCTTTTTTCGGCCTCGCTCAACACGGGCAGACGCGCCGTATCCACACCGCAGAGTTCTACTTTTCCTGCATACATCCTGCTGACCCCCAGTTTTTATTTACCGGGAGTATGGGCGGGTATGCACGGCGGCAAACCGGTAAATTTTGCACACGGCGCACCGCCGCGGCATAGCATACGGAAAAGGAGGGATTTTTATGGTAGATTCCCTGTGGTTTGTCCTTGCGCTGGTGCTGCTGGCCGTGGTGTCGGTGGCGCTGGTGCTTGTGCTGGTCCTGCGGCGGGAGGAGGCGCACGGCGGACGCGAGACCCGCACCGAGTATCTACAGCCCAACTATGGGCAAACCGGCGGGTTCCGCGTCTCGTCCGCACCCAGCAATGAAATCATCATGCCCTACCGCTACTGGCTCATTGAGGGGCAGGTCTCGGAGATCGACTACGACATTGTGCCGGGCCGCCGCATGAGCCTGCGCACGGCCCGGACCGGGCAGATGCTTTACCCCGTCGGCTTTTTTGACTTGGCATTTGAGGATGTACAGCAGTACGACATTGACGGTGTCACCGTGACCCAGCGCCAGAACGCCGGGCGCATCACCGGTATATCGTGGACGCGGGAGGGGTACGAGTACCTGCTGTACTCTTTGCAGCCCGAGATGAACATGATCGCCGGGCTGGCGGTGGAGTTTGTGACGAATACCCGGGCGGAGGCGGTGGTGTAAAAGGCATTGCCCTGTAGAGGCCGCACATGTGCGGCCCGCGGCTTTCCGGGGGCTCCTGCTGACGGGCAGGCCGCGGGCCGGGCATACCCGGCCCCTACGGGGCTGCAGATTTTTTATCCCACTGCCTCCAGCTCCCGGCGCAGACGGCGGATGATGCGCTTTTCGAGCCGGGAAATATAGCTCTGGGAGATGCCCAGCGTGTCGGCGACCTCCTTCTGGGTGTGCTCCGTCTCGTGGTTGAGGCCGAAGCGCAGCTCCATGATGCGGCGCTCCCGGGGCGACAGCCGCCCCACCGCACCGCGCAGGGCGGCACGCTCGGCGCTGCGCTCCAGTTCCTCGCCGACCTGCGGGTCGTCGCTCGTCAGCACGTCCATCAGCAGCAGCTCGTTGCCGTCGGTGTCGGTGTTCAGCGGCTCGTCTATGCTGGCGTCCTGCCGCCGGTTCGAGCTTTTGCGCAGGTACATTAAAATCTCGTTTTCAATACATCGGCTGGCGTAGGTTGCCAGCTTGATGTTTTTCGTCGGCTCGAATGTGTTGACCGCCTTGATAAGCCCGATAGTGCCGATGGAAATCATGTCCTCGATGCCCGCGGTGGGCGTTTCAAACTTCTTGGCAATGTACACGACCAGCCGCAGATTATGTGTGATGAGCAGGTCCCGTGCCTGCGGCTGCCCCCGGGTCAGCGCATCCAGGGCGGCGCGCTCCTGCTCCGGCGGCAGGGGCGGCGGCAGGGTGTCGGCCCCGTTGATGTAGTGCAGATCCTGCGGCGCGGCCAGCCGCAGCCACAAAAGGTACAGCTCCTTGAGCATAGCAATTTACCCCCTTACATAAAATCGTTTCCGTACAGTGCCTCGTAGGCGGTGCTGCCAAAGCTGCGCGGCGCAAACACCACGGCGCTGCGCCCCAGCCCCAGCACGCCGTTTTCGGTGATCAGCCCAATGCCCTGCACCGCAAAGCCGGGCAGCAGGCTCTTTTCTGCCGCCGTGCCGCAGGGCACCAGCCGCAGCCGCGTGCCGGGCGGCGGGTCGGCCCCGGTGGCCCCGGCAAACCACTGGTCCAAAAAGGTGTTGACCGCGTCCGGCAGACGGGCCTTCGCATCCGGGTAGCTGACGACGAGCACCGGCAGGCAGGTGACGGGGTCGCGCAGATGACAGCCGGTGTCAAGCGCCGCGCGCAGCCGGACGGGCTGGCCGCAGAGCTCCAGCTCCAGCCCTGCGGTTTTGGTGGGTGCCTCCCGCCGGGTGAAAATTCGCAGGCCAAGTTCTACCGCCGCGCAGCAGGCCCCGGACAGTGCCAACAGCAGCAGCGGCGAAACACGCAGGTAGACCGTCAAATTTGCCGTATCCGCCACGCGGGTGCCGGTGCGCAGGATGACGAGAAGGACCGCCCCCGCCAGCGCAATGTTCAGCGCCGCGTACCAGCAGGCCGCCGTCACCAGCCGCCGCCTGCTCCGCCAGCCGAACGCTGCCGCCGTGATGCCCAGCGCCGTGGCGGCCTTGTACGCGACCTGCACGGGATACGGCTGCTCGGGCGCGAACAAAATCAGTGCCGAGAGCGCCGCCAGCGCGCTGCCCACCAGCATCCGGGCAAACGGCGCACGCTGGCCGCTCAGCGCCCCCGCCGCCAGCAGCAGAAGGTACGCCGTCAGAAAATTCGTCAGCAGCAGCACATCGAGATACACCACCGTTTTGATACGCCCACCTCCCCTTTTTGCCGCCATGCTACCACTATATGCGCCGGTTGGGGAGAAAATCCGCGGACGGTGGGATGTGCGAAAAGCTGACAAGATGAATGCCTTCCCCACGGGGGGAAGGTGGCCGAGGCCCCGCCCGAGGCCGGATGAGGGGCAGGCTTGCGTGGTCACCCGTTAGCGGATGGTATTGGCAAGGCTCCCCCCTCATCAGTCAGCGGGCGGGGCCGCTGACAGCTTCCCCCGTGGGGGGGAAAAGCCAAACCAAACAAAAACGCCCCGCTGCAAACCACAGCGGGGCGTGAAATGTTATTTATACGATTTTACTTGGATGCGCAGGCGGAGCAGCTGGCGCAGGAAGCGCAATCGGGGTGCTCCTCGGCCCAGATGCGGTCAGCGGACGGAGTCCACTGGTCAGCGTAGGGGCGGCAGCGGCGGAAAACATCGTCCGTAGATTCCGGCTGCTGCATATCGGTGCTGTGGGCGCCGGAACGCTTGACCATCTCACCCAGCAGTTCGGGGTTCTCGAGCATCGGGCAGGGGCGCAGGTGGTTGTGGTTGAAGGGCTGGCCCTTGTGGTACTCCTTGAACAGCGGCTGCTGCAGGCACTCCAGCAGGCTCTTGTCGTGGATGTTCGCGTTGGAGTAGTGGATAAAGACGCAGGGCTCAACGTCGCCCGCCGGGTTGATGTGGGCATACTGGCGGCCGCCGGCAATGCAGCCGTCGATGTACTCGCCGTCGTTCTGGAAGTCGATGCAGAAAATCGGCTTGCCGCCGGTGTAGCCGCGGATCTCTCGCACGCGGTGGATCATATACTCGCGCTGCTCGGCGTTCAGCATCAGGTCAACGTTTGCACCGTCACCGATGGGCATATAGTGGAAGTACCAGTTGAAGCGTACACCGTGGCTGATGAGCATATCCATGAACTCATCACTCGTGACGGCCTTGTAGTTGGCGCTGGTGTAGCAGATGGAGGTGCCGAACAGCAGACCGTTCTCCTTCATCAGGTCCATGGCGTGCATGACGCGGTCATAGACGCCCTCGCCGCGGCGGGCATCGGTGGCATCACCGATGCCCTCGATGGAGATGAAGAAGGCCATGTTGCCGACTTCCTTGACGCGGTCACAGAAAGCCTGGTCGATCAGCGTACCGTTGGTGAACAGGTGGAACACGGAGTTCTGGTGCTTGGCGGCCAGCTTGAACAGATCCTCCTTGCGGCAGGTCGGCTCACCGCCGGTGCACATGTACCAGTGGATGCCCAGCGCCTCGCCTTCCGTGACGATGCGGTCCATATCCTCAAAGCTCAGGTTCAGGCGGTTGCCGTACTCGGCAGCCCAGCAGCCCTTGCAGTGCAGGTTGCAGGCGGAGGTCGGGTCGAACAGCAGGATCCACGGCATGTTGCAGTCATACTTCCTGCGCAGCTCCATGACGTAGTTATAGCCCGCGAACATACCCTCATACACAAGGTTCAGGGTGTTCATCTTGAGGATGTGGGGGTCGATCTCGTTGATAGCCTTGTAGGCGTACTCCATCCACTTGCTGCCGGGGTCGGACACAAAGGCGCGAACCTTGTCCCAGTCGGCATCGGGGTAACGGTGAGCCAGCAGAGGCTGGGCCAGGTTGACGAGCTTGACGGCCTGCTCGGCCATATTTTCAGGACCTTTGCCGCGCACGGCCTTGATGGCAGAATCAATGGCAGCGCTGAATGCAGCGCGCTGAGCGGCATGAACCACTTTATTCATCGGCATGATAGATTGCTCTCCTTTTTCTCTCCGTTCGGGACACTCATTGGGTATGGCACTATTTTATGCTTATTTTCGGCTTAGTGTACATAGACAAAAGCCGGGGAATGTTCAACTTAACAGCCCGGAAACCCCGCTGCTGCGGGCAAAACCAAACACTCCGCGCAAATTGTCATACAACATCTGCGTGGTCTTGCCTTTTGTTTTTCTTTTGTTCTCCCCACAAAGCATTTGCACTTTATGTCGAATTTGTGTTATAATGCAGGTATGTAATTTTACCACCTACCGTGCAGGAGGATTGCTATGCCTCGTTCCAATCAAACCAAGCAGCTGCTGGCCCAGAGTCTGCAGGAGCTGATGGCCACGACTCCGCTGGAGAAAATTTCTGTCAACGACATTGTCGATCACGCCAATGTGGGCCGCAACACCTTCTATTACCATTTTGAGGATAAGTACGATCTGGTAAACTGGTATTTCCAGAGCGGCATCACCCGGTTTCTGGTGGAGCTCAGCGCCTATTCTAACTGGAATGCCCTGCTGGCAGCGCTGGAGACCTATTTTCTGGAAAACAAGGTGTTCTACTGCAATGCCCTTGCCTACAACGGCCAGAACAGCCTGCAGCAATATATGTTCGATTACCTGCGCTCCATCTTTGAGCAGAACGCGCGGGAGCTGAACCCCGATGCCAACGCCGAGGAGACCCGCAAGATCGGGCAGTTCTTTGCCGGTGCGATGATGGGTATCCTGATCCCGTGGGTGCTCAGCGGCATGAAGAGCAACGCCCTGTCCAACGTCTCGGAGCTGTCGATCCCGGTGTTCAACCACGAGATCATGCAGAAGCTGCTGCGCGGCGATCCGCAATAAACGCAAAATAAACCGACCCCGTATCCGATCATAGCATCGGTACGGGGTCGGTTTTTGTCATTTTATGCGGCAGTACCTGCCTCCCTCGGCGAGGGAGGCGGCCCGAAGGGCCGGGGGGAGCGAATTTTGCCATAACCCGAAGTATTTCGAGCCGGCGCAAGGTTCTCTCCCCACCCGCTGCGGCGGGAGCCCCCTCGCAGAGGGGGCCAAGAAGTCAGCCCAACTGCAAAGTGTGCAAGGAACGCGGCCTGACGGATGCCGCGCAGCGGGGGCCAAGAAGTCAGCCCAACTGCAAAGGGAAGGTGCTGCCCTCCGGCAGGACGCTGCCGAAGGTCATATACTCCGAAATACGGTTGTTCAGATAGCGCACATCGCCGTCCCAGTCGAGCAGCAGCACGGGCTTGCCGGTCTCAAGGCGTCCGTTCACGATGCTGCGGCGCAGCTTCCGGGCGGTTTCGTCCGATGTGCCGGGCTTGCGGGCACACATGCAGCAAAGCGTCTCCTGCGCCATGCTCTCGAGCCAGTCGTCCTGCATGACCTCGCCCGCGGTCTCGTCATCGATGAGAACCGTCAGCGCGTAGAACATCTTTTGGGCTTTCAGGCGGCGGGCGGCGCGGCAGACCTCGGGGGTCAGCTCCGGCGTCTGCAGCAGCGGCATGACCACCAGATTGCGGCATGCCGCAAGCGTCTCGACGCAGTCCTCTGTCAGTGCGGACGGGTCAGCCAGCAGACCGAAGGCGCTCTGCGGGTTGGCCTTAGCCAGCAGCACGACCTGCGCGGGGTCGGTGTCCGTCGCATCCAGCAGCCAGACAAAGCTGCCGTGCCTGGCGGCCTTTGGCACCAGCTCGCTCAGGCGCTCGTCGCCGCAGCGGGCCGCCGTGATCCAGGCAATGGGCTGACCGTCGAGGTCAGCCTGTTTTTTCAGCTCACTGGCACCGTAAATCAACCCGCCAAAGCCCATATTGACGCCGACGGTGCAGATGCGATCCTCATCCACGGAATCCAACAGACGGTGGATAAGGCTGTAGTAGCAGCTGTCCGTGCGCTGCAGAGCCTTCTGCGCGTAGGCAAAAAAGTCCTTCTGCTGTTGCTTTTTAGCCAGTGTAGCACACATATCCACATAGTTGCGCAGCTGGCGGAAGCCGCCGCGGCGGATGTCCCCCACTGCGCGGTGTGCCAGCGTCATAGTAAAGCTGCGTGTGCTGTTGTAATCCATAGCCAAAGCGTTCACTCGCTCTCTTGTTAATTTATTATTGAAACGATTATCATGATACTGTTAGCATAGCAAACTCGGCGAGCGATTGCCATAGACAAAACACGCGGATTGTTTTGATTTTTACTTTAATTCCACAACGGTCACGCCGCTCTCGCCCTCGCCGTAGCGGCCCAGGCGGAAGCTCTTGACGGCCTTGTGGGTGCGCAGATGCTTCTGGATGGCCGTACGCAGCGCGCCGGTGCCGTTGCCGTGGATGATATAGAGCGTGGACTGCCCGCGCAGCATACCGCTGTCCAGGAACTTGTCCACCTCGTTCAGGGCCTCGTCCACGGTGTAGCCCAGCAGGTTCAGCTCCATACTGGTCTTGCGGCTCTTGTCGAGCTGCACGCGGGTCGAGCGGCGCGGTTCGGCCGGCTTGCGCTTCTCCATCTTATCGGGCGCGCGCAGGTTCGTCAGCGGCACCTTCGTTTTCATGATGCCGGCGCGCACCTCGACCATGCCGTTGCGGTCAGGCCGCGCGGTGACAGTGGCCGTCTGGCCGAGGTCTGCAATAACGACCTCCTGCCCGATTTGTACCTCCTTCAAAGGTACAAACTCCTTTACGGGCTGCGGCTTGGCGTCGGTCTTTTTCAGAAGTGTCTCGGTGTCCCTGCGGGCAATTTCCCGGGCGCGGACAGCACGCTGGGCAGCGCTGGTCTTTTCGTCCTTCTGGATGCGGCGCAGCTCGTCTGTCAGGCTGTAGGCCTCGTTCTGCACCTGCTGCATCAGGTCATGGGCCTGGCGGCGGGCATTTTCGAGTTCTTCCTCACCCTTTTTGATCAGGTCATCGCGTTTCTTCTCGGCGCTTTCCAGCGCGTGCTCCGCCTCATACCGGGCCTGTTCGGCCTCGGCCTGGGCGTTCTTCAGCTGAACCTTCAGGTCATCCAGCTGGGACAGCACGCTGTCGAGGCGCTTATCGTCGTTCGACATGTGATTGCGTGCGGCGTCGATAATTTCCTGCGGGATGCCGAGCTTGGCGCTGATGAGGAAGGCGTTCGATTTGCCCGGCACGCCGACGCTCAATTTATAGGTGGGCATCAGCGTTTCGACGTTGAACTCGCAGCTGGCGTTGACGACGCCGGGCGTTTCCAGCGCGTAGACCTTCAGCTCAGCGTAGTGGGTCGTGGCCATGAGCAGACTGCCCTGACGGCGCAGCTGCTCGAGAATGCTGACGGCCAGCGCCGCGCCCTCGGCAGGGTCGGTGCCCGCGCCCAGCTCGTCAAGCAGGGTCAGCGTGGCGTGGCCCGCCAGGTCGAGAATGCCGCTGATGCGCTTCATGTGGCCGGAGAAGGTGGACAGGCTCTGCTCAATGCTCTGCTCGTCGCCGATGTCCACAAGGTACTCGTCAAAATGGCAGACGATGCTGCTCTCGTGCGCTGGGATCAGGAAGCCGTACTGGGCCATCGCGTTGAGAAGGCCCGCGGTTTTGAGCGAAACGGTCTTGCCGCCGGTGTTCGGGCCGGTGATGACGAGGGTGTCGTACTCGCTGCCCAGCTCGATGTCCACAGGCACGACCTTTTTCTTGTCGATGAGCGGGTGGCGGGCCTTGTTCAGCTTAAAGTGCACCGTGTCGCTGACGGCGGGCATAAAGGCGTTCTGCTCCACAGCCAGCCGGGCCTTTGCCAGCAGCAGGTCGATTTTGAGCATCGCGTCATAGCTGTAGGTGAACTGCGGCTCCAGCGAGCCGACCTGCGTCGAGAACGAGGTCAGGATGCGGGTGATTTCCTCCTGCTCCTGCGCACGCAGCTGCATGATGCGGGCGTTGGCCTCGACGACGGCGGTAGGCTCTACAAAGACCGTTGCGCCGGTGGACGAGACGTCATGGATGACGCCGCCGACCTCACCGCGGTACTCGGCGCGGACGGGCACGACGTAGCGGCCATTGCGCAGGGAAACGACGGCATCCTGCAAAAATTTATTGGTGGTGGAGTTGCGGATGATGTTATCGAGCTTAGTGCGGATGGAATCCTCGGTCTGGCGGATTTTGCGGCGCAGATCGTGGAGGGTCACACTGGCAGTGTCGGCCATCTCCTCGGGAGAAATAATGCTCTCCGAAATCTGCTTTTCCAGCACCGGCTGCGGGGCCAGCGCAAAAAACAGGTCGTCGGTGGGCAGCATCTCATGCTCGCTCAGGCCGTACCACTGGGACAGGCCCGAGAAATTGCGCAGGGTCGCGGCAATTTCCAGCAGCTCACCCATCGAGAGGATGCCCCCCTTGCGGGCGTGGGCGACGATGCGGCGCACCTCGCGCACGCTGCCGAAGCGGGGACTGCCGTTCTTGATGAGCAGCGCGTTGATGGCGTTGGTCTGGGTCAGGTCGTAGCGCTCATCCTCAATCGTGGGGGCCGGCTCCAGCGCCTGCATCATTTCTTTCGTTTCCTGGCAGGCGCAGAGCTGTACAGCGCGGTTCAGGACCTTGTCCAGCTCCAGTGTTGTTTTATAGGCGGTATCCATAACAGGGTTTAGGTCTCCTTATTCAAGTACAGATTTGAGAAAATCCAGGCTTTTCAGCCCATGCTCCAGATGCGCCAGCGTGTACTGCTCGCTGGTGCGGGAAAGCTCCTGTAAGCTCTCGGGCGAGATTTTGAACCCGAACAGCTTTTTATCCTCGGCCAGGCAGATATGGCGCAGGGCGTACAGCGCGCCGTTGTCCAGATTCGTGATATGGCGCGCTTTTTCGGCACAGTCGGCGCAGAGCAGACGGCCCTCGACAGGGTCAAGGTAAAACTCTCCCCCGTCGTATTTACCGCAGCCTGCGCAGGCCAGCACGTCCGGCATATAGCCCGCCAGCGTCAGGGCGCGCAGCTCATAGATGGCTTTGAGCTGCGCGCAGGGATAGTGGCGCTCACTGATCATATACAGGCAGTTGAGAAGCAGGCGCAGCTGGGCGTCGGCCTCGGGCGGCGCGGGGGAAAGCTCCGCCGCGATCTCCGCCATGTAGCTGGCCAGAGCCATACCCTCAATGGACGCAGAGATGCCGTGGAACACCTTTTTGACCTGCGCAGTGTCCACAAAATAGTGGCTGCGCCCGCTGGTGAGCGTGAATTCCGAGTAGCAGAACAGCCCTGTTGCACTGAACAGGGCGCTCTTCATCCGCAGACTGCCGCGGGCCGACGCCGACACCACGCCGAGGTCAGGCGTCAGGATCGTCAGGATCCGGTCTGCCTCGCCCACCTTGACCTGCCGCAGCACAAGGCCCGTTGTTGCCACCTGCATATACGTCCTCCCGTGCTGTGTTTTGTTGATTTTTGTACGTCAGATAGTCGTAAATGCTGCCTGTCTGCGCAAAGCGCCGCCAGTCGTCCGCCGTTTTGTCCATGCCGTTCACCCCCATGGCTACAGTGTAGCAGAGGGGGGCGCGGGGATGTTGGCGGAATGGGGAATAAAATAAATTTGCGGTTGCTGTAGGGGCCGGACATGTCCGGCCCGCGGCCTTACGGATAATGCTCTATAACGGGTAGGCTGCGGGCGGGGCATGCCCCGCCCCTACGACGTGCAGCATCGTTACGGCTTGGCAAATCCCAGCGAGTTCAGCTGCAGTTCGTTATCGCGCCAGTCCTCGCGGACCTTGACCCAGCATTGGAGGTTGACCTTGACGCCGAGCAGCTCCTCAATGTCCATGCGGGCGGCGGAGGCAATTTTTTTCAGCATCTGGCCGCCCTTGCCGATGATCATGCCCTTATGGCTCTTGCGCTCACAGTAGATGTCCACGTCAATGTCGATGAGATCCTTGTCGGGGCGCTCTTTAAACCGCTCGACAACGACGGCGATGCCGTGGGGCACCTCCTCACGCAGGAAAAGCAGTGCCTTCTCGCGCACAAGCTCTGCGACAAGCTCCTTCTCCGGCATATCGGTGAAGGCGTCATCATCGAAATAGTGCGGGCCCTCGTTGCCGTAGGGCTTGAGCATGGCAAACAGTTCATCGCAGCCCGTGCCGTCCTTAGCCGAGATCGTGACGATGTGGTCAAAGCAGCCGAACTCCTCCAGCTGCTTCTTGCGGGCTTCCAGCGCGGCAAAGTTGTCCAGCAGGTCCACCTTGTTGATAACGGCAATGGCCGGGCCGCCCTTTTGCAGCGCCTTGACCATCGTCAGCTCGGCGTCTGTGAACTCCCCTGCCGGTTCAAACAGCATCATCGTCACATCGACGTCCTTCAGGCTGGCGGCGGCGGTCTGGGTCATGCGGGCGTCCAGCTTGTTGCGGGCGGCGTGGATGCCGGGGGTGTCCATCAGCACATATTGCACGGGGCCCTTGGTGATGACGCCGGTAATGCGGCTGCGGGTCGTCTGGGGCTTTTTGGTCACAATAGCGACCTTTTCGCCCACAAGGTAGTTCGTCAGGCTGGATTTGCCCACGTTGGGGCGGCCCACCAGCGCCACAAAGACGCTGGACGGCATTTCAGGAATCGGTTTTGCCATTCGGTTGTTTGCCTTTCTCTGTTGAGTTGGAAGAACGGAAAATGAATTTGCAGAAGAGGACCAGCGTCAGCACCAGCCACGCCGGGCGTGTGGGGCGCAGCGTAAAGTTAGCCCACAGCGTGCCCAGCCGCGGCCAGAACACGCAGAGGGCCACGATCAGCGTTCCCACCGCCATGACGAGCACTGCACCCGCGGCCATATCCTTGGCCGCGCCTGCGCTCCACCAGTGGGTGGTGTCGGGCTTGTCCACGGCGCGCTCAATCGCGGAGTTGACAAGCTCCAGCGCCAGCACCGCCGCCACGCAGAGTGCGATAAGCGCGGTCTCCACGGGGTCAAGCTCCGCCCAGAACGCCGCCACAAAGGCATAGAACGCCGCGCAGAGGTGAAACCGGAAGTTGCGTTCCTCCTGCACAGCGGCGCGTATGCCGTTGTAGGCATAGACAAAGCCCCGCGCAAAGCGGGTCAGCTGCTCAAATTTCATCGCTGGTATAGGAAACCGTGCGCGGCAGGCCGAGCTGGATGAGCACAGCCTCCTCCTTCTCGCGCATGCGCACAGCCTCCAGGCCGCCGGCCTCATGGTCGTAGCCCAGCAGGTGCAGCATCGAATGTACCGTCAGATACGCGACCTCACGCTGCAAAGAATGGCCGTACAGCTCGGCCTGCTCCATGGCGCGCTCCATCGAGATGACGATGTCGCCCAGCAGCTTGCAGCCGTTGTCCTCGTCAATGTCATACTCGCCGTTTTCACCGAGCGGGAAGCTCAGAACGTCGGTGGCGGAATCCTTGTCGCGGTACTCCTTGTTCAGCTCGTGGATGCGGTTGTTATCCACGAAGGTCACGCTGATCTCCGCCGGACCGTCAAAATGCTCGAAATCCAGCACCGCGTTGCAGCTGCGGCGGATCAGGATGCGCAGCCCGGAAGGGACCTTGACCACGTTTTGATCGTTCGTAATCAACACCTTATTGGACACGTTAATCGACCTCCATTGTTTGTTTATGGTTGTGGCTGCCGGGAGCCTTCTCCTCAGCGGCCTTTTCATACGCTTTTACGATCTGCTGCACCAGGCGGTGGCGCACGACATCCTTCTCGGTCAGGCGAACCTGCGCGATGCCCTCGACGTCCCGCAGGACATGCAGGGCATCAATGAGGCCGCTGCGCACCTTATCCGGCAGGTCGATCTGGGTCACGTCGCCGGTGACCACGACCTTGCTGCCGACGCCCATGCGCGTCAGGAACATCTTCATCTGCTCGGGCGTGGTGTTCTGGGCCTCGTCCAGGATGATGAAAGCATCATCCAGCGTGCGCCCACGCATATAGGCGAGCGGCGCGACCTCGATGACCTGCTTTTCAAACAGCTTCTGGAACGTCTCGGCCCCCAGCAGATCAAACAGCCCGTCGTAGAGCGGGCGCAGATACGGATCAACCTTGTTTTGCAGGTCGCCCGGCAGAAAGCCGAGCTTCTCCCCCGCCTCGACGGCAGGGCGGGTCAGGATGATGCGGCTGACATCCTTGGACTTGAACGCCTTGACCGCCATAGCCACAGCCAGATACGTCTTGCCGGTGCCCGCAGGCCCGACACCGAACGTGATGGCATTTTTGCGGATGGCGGCGAGATATTCCTTCTGGCCCAGCGTCTTGGGGTGGATGGGACGACCCTTGGCCGTGACTGCGACGAAATCGTCGGTCAGCTCCCGCAGGCGCTTTTCCTCACCCCCGTGGGCCAGGCTGATGCAGTAGCGCACGGTCTGCTCCTCAAGCGGGGTGTGGTTTTCCATCAGGGTGACCATGCCGTCCACAGCGCGGGCGGCGGCGTCCACATCCTTCTGCTCACCGGTAAAGCGCAGCACCGAGCCGCGGCAGACCGCCGTGACGCGGAATTCCTTTTCCAGCAGGTGGATATTCTGGTCGCCGCTGCCAAAGATGGCTGCTGCCAGTTCAATGCTGTCCAGTTCCAAAGATCGTTCTGCCAAATTTTCATCCTCCCGGTTTCATGGTGTAGCAAATAGCTATACATTTAGATTATATCACAGTTTTTTGCAAAAGAAACTATGAATATTGCACAAAATTTTATCAGCCATTTCGTCATACTAAGCAAAATATGTCGAATCACGGCGGTGCGGCGATGTTCGCGGTGAAAATATAGGTCACAGCTGCCGTTTCTGTGCCTTCCTGCGCGGAAATTTCGCGCTGCTCTGCCTCGATGACTGCATCCGGGAACTCGGCCAGCAGCGCGGCGCGGCAGGCGCGCAGGGCCAGTGCGGCGGCGGCAGCCTCGGAATACTGCACCGTGTCCGGCAGCTGCTCCCAGGTCGTCACGCGGCAAAGGCTGGCGGGCAGTGCCAAACGGCCCAGCTGCACGGGCAGCCAGTCGGTCTGCGTGATGCCGGTCAGCGGGTCCTCCGGCTCGTCTGTATAGCTGCGCCACGGCAGGTACAGCGTCGTCTGCACGCTGCTGCGGCCCGTGTAGACGGAAGCCTCTGCCGTCAGGGACTGGCGGGCTGTGTAATGCTTTTGTACCCGCGCTATAACGCGCCCGCCGGCGCCCTGCGGCACAGCGTTGCCCTTGCGGTCCAGCCGCTCAGCAGCAGCCAGCAGCTGGCCCCGGGCGACGGTCTGCCCCACCGTCACCGCTGCAAAGCCGCTCTCGATCTCAACGGCGAGTATTTCCCCGTCCGCACTGGCGTACAGGCCCTGCCGGGGCGGCGGCTCCCGCACGGTCTGGGTCTGGGAGGGCGTGCTCTCGATGGCAAGGCAGCCGCCCGTAAAGTTCAGGCTGACCCAGCCGAACACCTCACTGCGGCGCAACGCCTGTGCCTGCGCGGTCTGCAGCAGCGGCTTTGTCAGGAGCACGCCCTCATGAATGCCACAGTCCGCCAAAAGACGGCGCATGGCGGGCTGCAGACCGGGGTCCATCGCGCCAAAGTCGATGCACCAGACAAGGCCGCCCAGCGCCCGCACCAGCAGCAAAAACAGCACGGCCCCCGCGGCCAGCCCGGGGCGGCGCTGCAGCAGGCGCTCCGTGTGCTTTCCCGGGCCGCGGCGGGCGGTCACGGCAAGCGTCCAGCCGCCGTCCCGCGCGATTCTCTCCAACCGGCGGCGGTCTGTACCACCGGCTGTGGCCGCATAGCCGCCCCGCTGCCAGCGGACGCGCCGCAGCCGCACGCCCGCCGCGGCGGCACGGTTCAAAAAGCGGTGCGGCTCCGGCCCTGTGACCGAAAAGCGGAGGGTATCCGCTGCCCAGAATTGCAGCCTCATTCCTGCGGCACCTCCCACTTGCTGCGCAGCTCAATGCGCGCGAACCGCCCCGCCGCGATCAATCTTTTGCCCGCGAAGGATTCTATCCGCAGGTCCGCGCCATACAATGTTACCAGGGTGTCCCCCATGTCCAGACAGATGCGCTGCGGCGTGAAGTCCAGCACCCTGCGGCAGCCGTCGGTCAGCAGATTGCCGCCGCGCAGCTCCAGCTCCGGCAGACGGTAGAAGTCTGCGGGCGGCGGAGCCGCCAGACGGCGCAGGTCAGGGCGCTCCCGCGGCTTGCGGGGACGCGGCTTTTTCGGTTTCATGGCTGTTCCCTCCCCGCACAAGACTTGTCAGTCCAGTATACGCAGTGAGGTGCGCAATATGAACAACGGCAAAAATCGGCAAAGGCTTGCAGCAGCGGCAGCGCTGGCGTTTGGAGTGCTTGTGCTGGCCGTGCCGGAGGCCGCGGCCCGGGGCTTTGCCGGGGGCACGGCGCTCTGCCTGCAAAGCGTTTTACCCGCGCTGTTCCCGTTTTTTGTCGTGTGCGAGCTGCTGACCGCTGCCCCGCCGCCCGCCGTCCTGCTGTGGCCCATGCAGCGGGTCTTGGGGCTGGAATCCGCCGAGACCGCGCGGGCGCTGCTGCTGTCCTGGGTTGGCGGATATGCAGTGTGTGCGCGGCTGGCCGGGCAGCTGTACGGTGCGGGGCGCATTACGCGGCGGGATGCTGCACTTTTGCAGGTGCTGGGCTGCTGCTCCGGGCCCGGGTTTGTGATCGGCTGCGTCGGCGGGGCCCTGCTGGGGAATGTACGGCTTGGCGTGGTGCTGTACGCGGCGCAGATCGGGGCGAATTTGGGGGCGGGAGCGGTTTGCCAGCTGCTATCCCACATTGTAGGGGTGAACACTGTTCGCCCGCTGGCCGTTTCCGGTGGGGGCGGCCTTTCCGGAAAAGCACAGCCACACCAACTTGACGGGCGAACAATGTTCGCCCCTACAGACTGCACCCGGGAGGTTTCGGGGCGCAGCAAGGTTCTCTCTCCCACCCGCTGCGGCGGGAGCCTCCTCGCAGAGGGGGCCAAGGGGTTGCCGCAGGCCATATCCTCCGCGGTCACGTCGTCGCTGTCGGTCTGCGGGTGCGTTGTATTCTTCCGCATAGTGGGCGCGGTGCTGCTGGCAGTGCTGCCGCTGCCTCCGACGGCTGTCAGCGCGGCGCTGGAGGTCAGCGCCGGATGCGCGGACTTTGCGGCGCTGGGCGGGGCGGCGGCGCTGTACGGCTGCTGCGCCTGCCTGAGCGTGCTCGGTGTCTCGGTCTGGGCGCAGCTGCGGCTGTTTGCCGGGGCGGCGTATCGCCCGCGGCTGCTAGTTTTCAGCCGCACGGTGCACCTTGTACTTTTGCAGCTGCTCGTCAGGGTGTGTGCGCAGCTGCTGCCCGGCAGCGTTACGGCATGCAGTACGCTGGCCGCCCGCGTCCTGCCGGTTTTCCGTCTGCCGCCGGACGCCGCGGCGGCGGGGTTTGTCTTTCTCTGCGCAGCTCTTTACAAGGCCCGGCAAAGTCTTTATAATAAATGATAGTATATTTTGTGGTTTGAGGGTGAGTCTAATGTTTAAAAAGACCTATTACGGCGCACATATTGCCCCGGCGTGTGCTTATTGCCTGCACGGCTCCACCGCCGCCGACCCCAAAATGATTTTATGCAAGCGCAAGGGCGTTGTGTCGCCCTACTACTGCTGCCGCAAATTCAGCTATGACCCGCTGATGCGCATCCCCCGCCGCCAGGTCCTGCCCGAGCTGGACCCGCGGGATTTTACACTGGACGACTGAAAAGGAGAAGTCATGGATCACCCGAAACTCGAAGAATGGAAAACCGTCTGGCGCGAAAGACGCTCCGTCACGATGGTGTATATCCTGCTGCGCATCTCGGTTGTGTTGGTCATGCTGGCACAGATTTTCAACGGCAACTTTGAAAACGTTTTTCTCTGCGTGCTGACGCTTATCCTGTTCATGATGCCCAGCGTCCTGGAAAAAAAGCTGGACATCACCCTGCCGAACACGCTGGAAATCATCATCCTGCTGTTCATTTATGCAGCGGAAATCATGGGCGAGATCGGCGCGTACTACGTCACCTTCCCCTACTGGGACACGGTGCTGCACACGCTGAACGGCTTTTTGTGCGCGGCCATCGGGTTCTCGCTGCTGGACATTCTGAACCGCCACAGCGAAGCGCGGTTCCACCTATCGCCGCTGTATCTGGCCATCGTGGCGTTCTGCTTCTCGATGACCGTCGGCGTCATCTGGGAATTTTTTGAGTGTACGATGGACCAGCTGTTCTTCCTCGATATGCAGAAGGACACCGTCGTCAACACGATCGGCTCCATCATGCTGGACCCCACGGGCGGCAACACGTCCACTGTGCTGAAAAATATCACCGACGTCATCGTCGTGCAGGCGGACGGCACCCAGACCGCACTGGGGCTGGGCGGGTATCTGGACATTGGTCTGCTGGATACGATGGAGGATCTGTTCGTCAACTTCATCGGTGCGCTGACGTTCTCGATCATCGGCTACTTCTACGTGTGCAGCCGCGGCGAAAACAAGTTTGCCAAACGGTTCATCCCGGTAGCCAACAACAGCACCCGCCCGAAGGATGCACCGCTCGAAGCGCCCGAAAAAAACGAAATTGAGTAAGCTGAAGCATCCCACCGTTGCGAGTCTTTCGTTATGAATACAAGCAAAAAGAAAGCCCCGACGCATCGTGTTTTCGACGATGTATCGGGGCTTTTCACTTGTCTGAGTGTGATAAAAAAGATACCCAACCATTTAGTTGCTAATCCCCATTTTTTTGACCTTTTATGAGTTATGACTAAGTAATTGCATGATATCTTTCATATGTTGCGTCACGGAATCGCTTTTTTCCCATGGAGTAGCTTCCATCAACTGTTGAAATGTACCTGTTGAGTGATCTGGGTTAGTAATTGCAATGGCTGCCGAAAAACGGGCTTTTGTAACAAGTCGTTGTTTCTTCAGATACGTTGTAATATACTGATTACTAATTGCACTATCAATGTAATTGTGTGCACTATCAGCCACTTGCTTTCCTTCTTCATTTCGATCTGAAATTGCTTTCAGAAGAAGTGTTTCTACCGCACCTTCTTCATCAAAAGGAATTACAACTGGAAGAATTTTAACGGAAATATCCATTCCATCTATTTCATATTTGATTTCTGTTACGGCTCGATTCTGTAAGGAGAAAGAATCGGCATCCTTGTTCGAAAACCATGTTTTCATATTTGCAACAACTTCATCTGGACTTCTATTATCACAGTCTCTAAAAATGACAATTGCATCTATTGGAGAAGTTGCATACATTTCGTTGATGCGCTGTAATTCTTTAATTCCTTTTTTAAGATTATCCTGTCCGCCCACTGAATAAACAGCTACCTTCTCATTTTTATCAGGTGATAGCATATATTGGACTTCTTGCTTCCTACGGTACGCATTTGTCGGATTAGATGGTGGCAATGAATACAACTCACACCAGTTCTTTTTGTCTGTTATTACCCAATTTGCTTTTTTATAAAGATAGTATGCAATAAACCAAAGATCATCAGATCCTTCACATAATATAACAGTTCTCATACTCGCAACTCAGCTCCAAATGTTTTACGATCCGAAATTGCTTCATCACCAGTACGTACTTTAGCAATCGTACAATGCAAGTCGCTACTTTTCCTCAGTGTTATAATGCGAATGGAATCCATTTCGGTTTTACAACTTAAAATGGCATCAATAGCTTCAGCACTATGTGTCGTAACGAAAGTTTGAATGTTTAATTCTTGACACTTTTTAACAAACCAAGGGAATACATCTTTAAACGCAGCCATATTAATTGCATTATCTATTTCATCAATTAGAATAACACCTGACGCATTTGTCAAAAGTGTTACTGCCAAAAGAACAGCTTTTTGCAAGCCCATGCCATAAACGAAAAGAGGCATTGCTCCAGTTTGCTTATTGTGCAAGTAAATACCATCGTTGATAACGCTAATATCTTGAATACTTGAATCAAAGCTTCTAATGATTTGTAATAATTCTGACTTATTATTACTAAGAATTGCTTCTGATATATATGTTGTACACGAACGATAATAATTCAAACTCGCATGCAAATAAAGTGACTTAAAGCTGTTGTCTAATGCTGGGGTTTCTGGTAGAGCTTGACTTTTATCTTGCAGTGAAATTTTCTGATCCACAAACGTGGTTTCTTTATATATAGGTTTCTTAGATGCTATTTGCATCTTGGAAGACGTAAGGAAAAGCTTGTTCTGATCACCCAATCGATCATAAAGATTTTCAATGTTTCCGCTACTTGTATATTCATAACGAACATTATTGATATTTGCACTTATCCCAATACTATAGTGGGTAATGCTGGGATCACTTTCATCAATTTCCTTGTGATAGAGGGTGGAAACATATTCAACTAATCTTTGGCTTCTAAGCTCCTTGCTTATTGGTGCACGCAAAAAAGCAAAATTCGTAATTTGACCCATTCTTGTATAAGTATGTATATTGGGGGTTAGAGAGAAAGCGAATTGCCTCCAACACACTAGTTTTCCCGGAATTGTTTGCTCCAACTAATACATTTACATTAGCAAGATTTTCCAAATCCAGATTCCTTATGCCACGGAATGCTTGAATATCAAGCTGTGAAATAAACGCATTCATTCATGACACCCCCAATATACATACTTATACAAGAATAGTATACACCACTCTTTTCTAAAAATCAATATTATACACAAGCTTCTGCCCTGTCTGCTATTGCATTTTGTCTTTTTCGCCTTTGCACTTCCTCAAATACTTCTTTCGATACAATCGGCTCATGTGCATTTTCCACTAGAAACATACTCTGTTCACCGCAATTTTTCTTTTGTTTTCCGGTCAGAAAATCCGGGGTGCAAATCTTCTGCAGAAAAAGGGTTCCCATGCACTATCTCCGATTGGGTATGCCCTCTTTATTTTTATGTCAGCAACATTACCTTTTTATAGCCACCAATGAACCGTATTTCAATTTCATTGCGCGACCTCACCGTGATTTTCTCAATGATTCGCGCGTTCAGAGCATCGTCATATTCTTGGATTTGCAAGACCTTGGCTGACAGCAGCATTTCCGGCAGACCGGGTTTTTCCTGCTGGGCGGTGCTGTCCTCGATGGCTTTTTTCAGACTCTTCATTTTATTATTCAGCTTTTTCAATCTGTTATCCAGAAACGGCGTGTCCTCATCGAAGTCTAAGGACATTTCCAGCAGGCGGTCAAATTCCTGTTGGGTATGCTCCAGCTGCTCCTGCAAATTGGGCTTTGTGCTTTCGCCGGTCTGTATGTCACGCAGGATGCCGTTGATCTGGGCAGCAACTTCACCGGTGAAGTTTGCCGCCAAATCCTGTACCGCTTTCAAAATGGCACGGTGCAGTTCTTCTTCCGGAATGGACGGCGAGTTACCGCAAAATTTTGTTCCGTACTCAATGCGGTTTACGCACCGCCAGACGATTTGCTTTCTGCCGTGGATATTCCAAGTCACCCGCTTGTAAGGGCTGCCGCAGTCACCACAGAACAGTCGCTCGGACAAGGCATACTTGCTGTTGTAGCGCCCGCGGCGGCGCTTGCGCTGGTTGGCAGCCGACTTACTGTTTCGGCGGGCAATCTCTGTTTGCACCTCTCGGAACATTTGCTTACTAACGATACCCTCATGATAATTTTCAATGTAGTATTGCGGGAGTTGCCCGGTGTTTTTCTTATGTACACCTGTCAGCACATCCTCGGTAAAGGTCTTTTGCAGCAGCACATCACCGCAGTATTTTTCGTTTTGCAGGATGCGCTGGATGCTCTGTGCTGACCATTCGGTATTACCGCGAGCTGTGAGTGCACCCGCCGTTTCCAGCTTTGCCTTAATACTTTGCAGACTGTCCCCTTGCAGGTAGCTGTTGAAAATCAGCCGAATGATTTCAGCCTGCTCCGGGATGATCTCCGGCTTGCCGTCTGCCCCTTTCCGGTAGCCGATAATTCTGCCGTAAGGGAAGGCGAATTTACCGTGCTTATATCCCATGCGCTTGCCGCGGGCAACATTTTGAGAGATAGACTCGCTCTCTGCCTGTGCAAATGCGCTCAGTACGGTAAGGATCATCTCAGAGTTCATGGTGGCGGTGTTGATGTTCTCTTTTTCAAATACCACCGCGATTCCCATCTGTTTCAGCATTCGGACGTATTGAATACTGTCCAGTGTGTTGCGGGCGAAGCGAGAAATGGATTTTGTCAATATAAGGTCGATTTTGCACTTCTTGCAGTCTTGAATCATCTGGTTAAAACCGTCACGCTTCTTGGTATGTACGCCGGAGATACCGTCATCCGCGTAGATGCCCGCAACTTCCCACTCCGGGTTGGAATTGATTTTCTCGGTGTAGTACAGTTTCTGGATTTCAAAACTGCCCTGCTGTTCTTCTTCCTCAGTGCTGACGCGGCAGTAGGCCGCCACCCGCAGCTTGCGCACAGCGTTTTTCCGTCCGGAGCTTTCCCTCATGGAGGCGGGAATCTCAATGATTCTCATGTTGCTCATGGCTTTTCCCCTTACACAATTTGTCCGTTCTGCAGTTTGAATTCAATGTGGGTGTCTCGGTACAGGATGACCTTGCTGACAACTTCTTTATAAAAGGTTTCCGGAAATCCCTCTGTCGGCTTATACTCGGTACACGCCTTTTGTATCAGCAAGGTTGCCGGGTCGGCATCTCCTGCTGAGCAGAATTTATATTCCAGCTCCGCCCGGTGCAGGATTTTAGCAACCAACGCATCCACATCGGGTTCTGCATTCGTCAGCGCCTGCCAGATTTCACGATCCAATAGGGCAACTTCTACGGATTGCACATTTGCCTGTCCTTCGGGATTGTGGATAATTTCTGGGTTCTGCCGGAGCCAGCACAGTTTTTCCGCGATCGCGGCGGAAGTTTCCTCTGCCCGCAATGGCTTGGCCCACATTCCACACTTTCGGCAAAACCATTGATTTGTTTTCGGATGCCAGTATAAACGTTCGTCACAACATCCGCATTGCATATCTTGGCGGAACGGTTGTAATATTGTGGAGTATGCCTGCTGTTTTTCACGCCTGATCTTCTCAGCCAAATTGTATTGAGTTTCTGAAATAATCGGCGGATATTTTGCATTACCGTAGTAAATATTGCTTGCAAGGATTCGCCCTACCATGTTTTGATTCCATTTTTTGTCATCTTCATGATAAGGAATATCTTTTGCAGACATAATATCTGCAATTCCTTTAAGAGACTTTCCTGCCAGGTATTCTTCAAAGATGAATCTAACTGCGTTGCTTTCCTTTGATACAATCGCAATTTCGCCTTGTTCGATTTGATAACCGAAAGGAAGATATCGTTTCTTCATTTTGAAGTTCTCCTCTCCGACACCCTCATACCATTGATGAGTTCAAATTCAAATGATGTATCGCTGATGGTCACCTTACTGACTAACGATGTAAAAACTTGCTTGTCGAAGTACATCAATGGCTGGAAGGTCCCAAGTAACCGCTTTATTTGTCTCGTGTTTTTTAGAAGTCTATCGATATTTCCGGCTAAGGGCTTTCTTGTCAGAAATCCTTTTTTCTCAAAAATCTGTTGTTCTATGAGAGCTTTTCGCTCCAAGTATTGGGAATCCTCGATAAGCCCTTGTGCATAGATTCTTTCTAAGTTGTGCTTTTGCTTTGCAAGGCGTTGAATCTCCACCTGAATCCCCATGCGCATGGTATCTAGCTTTTCCTGATATGATTTAAGGTGTGAAAGAGAGTTAAGCAATGGCTCAAATATCTTTTCTTGATTTATTAGCAACTTATTATGCATACATAAAAATGCCCGGCAAAGTTCTGTTTCATAAACAGACTTTACTGGGCATAAGCCGGATTTGTTCAAATGCTTCCTGCATCCCCAAACAACCGCGCCTGATGTTCTAGTTTTTCGAGCAAACAATGTTCCACAGAACGCACAGTATAATTTCTGGTCGAACAGCTTTTCCGCTACCTTAGGCTTATGAGGGGCTTTCATTTTCAAAAGGGACTGTACTTTATCAAAATCTTCATCAGAAATAATAGCCTCATGGCTTTTCGCGATATAATACTGCGACACTTGCCCTCGGTTATGGCTAACCTTGGTTGGGAATAGATTCGCCGTATAATGCTTTTGATATCTGGTATCGCCTTTGTAGGTTTCATTCTGGAGAATTAGCTGTACCGAAGAATATTGCCAGACACCCGTTTCTTTCGGGTAAGTATTATTTAAATATTGTGCAATTTTAGAGATACTTTCTCCCGCAAGATATCTTTTGAAAATATCTGCAACAATCATCGCTTGTTGATTGTTGATTACCAGAAGGTGATTTTCCAGAGAATACCCAAACGGCACAGAAGAATTTGTATATGTGCCATTCTGCATCCGCTTGCGGATACCCCACTTTAGGTTCTTAGAGATTGACAACGATTCCTCCTGTGCCACAGCACAGATCATACTCAGAATCATTTCGCCGTTGGCAGTTTCGGTGTCGAAGTTCTCTTTTTCAAAAACAACTGTTACGCCAAGACTTTTCATTTCGCGCACCGATGCCAGCGCATCCGCTGTGTTGCGGGCAAATCGGGATGCAGACTTGACCAGCACGCGGTCAATCAGCCCAGCGCGGCAGTCGTCCATCAGGCGGTTGAACTGCTCACGGTGTTTGGTGCTGGTGCCGGTAATGCCTTCATCGGCGTAGATTCCGGCAAAATCCCAGTTTGGATTTTCCTGTATCAGATGGGTATAATAATCCACCTGCACGGACAACGAGTTCAGCTGATCGGTCGAATCACTGCTGACGCGGGCATACGCTGCCACGCGAAGACGCTTCGGCTGTTGCTGTATCGGCTGAATCACTTGGACTTGCGGCATGGTGTTTTCCTCCGGGTTTTATCGCTGTGACACTCTTTTTATCACATACAACATACCCGAAAGGCAGGTCAAAAGCTATTCACGAGAACCGCTAAACTTCTCGGCGCAAAACGCCGCATTTCCGGGCATAACCAACATTCGCGCGCTGACAGATGTCCCTAGGCAATCTTCCGTTTGCGGCAGCGGATACCAGCGCGGCATAGGCCAGTGCATATTTCAGTTCCTGTTCCAGTCTTACGGGAAACGGGTCAATCCGCATCGACAGCCACCTCCCACGGCACTCTTTTTCCGGTTCGTGCGGTACGAGCCAGGATTCGACTCTCCAACCCTGTCAGATAGAGTTCATACTGTAGATCGGTCTCGGTCGTAATCAGCACTGCACCGTAATTTTGCAGAAATCGCAGGATACGGTACAAGATTGTAATGTCGTGACTCAAACGGTCAAGGCTCTGCACCATGACGGCATTGACACGCCCCTGCTGCACAGCGGTGAGCATGGCAAACAAATCAGGTCGCCAGAACTCGGTGCCGTACTTCTGCTCCATGCAGGAGTTCACAATGATGTACCCGCGCCGGTCGGCTTCACGCATGACTTCTGCAAGCTGTTCTTCCAGCGCCGGCAGGTTCGGTGCGGCACTGCGGGCAAACGCCCAAACTTTGTATTCTGTCATAGCGGCACCTCAAAACTGGTCCATCAGCGGCAGACGGACATCAAATCGCGGCTTTCCAAAGGATGCCCGCGTGAAGCGGTCACCGACAAAGCGTTCCAGACCGCTGTTGATGAGTTCGGCGTTCAGGTCACATTCAGTGGTAATAAGGTAGACATCATTCTGACGCAGAATTTCAATAACTCCTACCAGTATGTAGCTGTTGCGGCTGATTTGCTCCAAATCGCGCACCATCACGGCTTCAATTCGACCGTTTTCTACTGCGTCCAGCATAGAGCGCAGACCGATGCGGTCTTTCAAGGTATTGCCGCTGCAATGGTCAAAAGATGTGCCGCGTACAAGGAATCCATGCCCTGCTGCTTCGTCGATAAGGTCATACAGCCGGTCAAAGGCAATGCGCGGATCGCTGTTGGCGCAGCGCACATAAATCCAGACATCGTGGTTTCGCATAAGGTACATCTCAGGTTCCTCTTTTCACAAAAAGTAATCCGGGCGCTTCTGCTCCCGGATGAATTGCTGCACATCTTCAATTTTCTCGGTGGTTGGACAAGTCGGCAGCGCTGCCAGCGCGGCGTCATGGTACTTGCCGCCGATGCCCGCGCGCTCGTCCAGAATCGCCACCACGCAGGAATCCTGCTCGGTACGGATGGCACGTCCAAAGCCTTGCCGCAGCTTCTTCTGCATTTCGGGGATGACTTCGGCGTTTATGTAGTCGCGCAGATTCGGGTACTGCCAGCGCTCATAGTCGCTGACCGGGTCTGGTATCGGGAACGGCAGCTTTGCGATAATCAGCAGTGACACCATATCGCCGGGAAAGTCGATACCCTCCCAGCAGGAGCCTGCCGCGAACAGTATGCCGTTGCCGGATTGCTTGAACTTCTGGATAATTTTGCCGCCGTTGCGCCATGCCTGATAGGTCGGGTATGTCCACTGACCGTCCGTCAGCGCGCGGACTTCGGCCATTTGGCGGTAAGACGTGAACAGCACCAGAGCATGGCCGTGGCAGGCATCCACCAATCGGACGATTTCTTCTGCCATTTTGCGGTTGTCCATTCTCGTTTTTACGCGCGGCGGAAAGAACAACAGACATTTTTTCTTGTAGTCAAACGGAGAATCTGCTCGGAAATGACGCAAGGGTCGATAAGCCGCCAGCCCCAAAAGCTGTTCCGTGTGGCTGAAATCTCCGGCTGCAGCCAATGTGCCGGAGGTCAGAATCGCGGGTTCGCGGGTGTTCCACAGCGCACTGCGAAGCAACTGCGGTACGCGGCTGCTGGCTGCGCAGAATGTGGGCTGACCATCGGCATCGTAGTCGATGTAGAGGATGCGCGTCGGCACCTCTAAGAGAAAAAGGCGCAGGAGACTTTCGGCTTCTCCCAGCCTGTTCAGCAGGTATCGCGGCACATCCGGCAACCCGCCAGCATTTTGCAACAGTGCTATACAGTCGATGAGCGCAGCGCGGCGGAACGGCGTAAGCACGAACGGTTCGCTCGCTTTTCCTCGCAGCTTGGAAAGTCCCTGCGTGCAGGAGAACGACAGCGTAAGGAACGCCGTCCGCATCTGTCTGGCAAAATCCTTGTAGTGCGCCTGTTGTAATAAAAGGCACAATTCATCCATGTTGTGCTGGGATAGTGTTTCCGTGTACATCTGGCGGGCGGCATCGGGTAATTTGTGCGCCTCGTCCACTACCAGCGCCTGATAACTGCGCAGGAGCAGTGGTCTATCTTCCTGCCGATGCGATGCATCTGCCAGCAAATAATTGTGATTGCAAATTTGGATGTCGGGTTTCATGGAATCGCGCAGATACTGCTGGTAGCGGCAATCTAAGCGCATAAAGCAATCGCGCGGGCAGGACTGCGGCACACAGATCCGGCAGCGGTCATACCGGGAAAGTTCTGGGATATGATCCATGTCCAAAATATTTTCTGCAATGTGCAAGCTGTTCCGTTGCCTTTTTCTGCTTGGCTGCACCAGCGATGCTCTTTCGGCAAGGCGGGCATCGCAGACAAAACGCTCTTTACCCTTGCGGATAACTGCTGCAAGCGGTGCTTGGATAATTCTTTCTTCCAGCAGAATTGCTGATAGATTCGGCAAATAGTCGTTGATAATAGCGTCCTGCAAAGCAACGCCGGAAGTGGAAATAACGATAGGCAGTTTCATCCGTTCGGGGCGATGCATCTGCCAAAGGATACAGCCCACGAGGTAAGCCAGCGTTTTGCCGGTGCC
>ENA-UEYI01000046-UEYI01000046.1-human-gut-metagenome-genome-assembly--contig:-NODE-46-length-99812-cov-5.753015_pt1 | contig 99812 bp, 86 predicted proteins | sample MGYA00242900_ERZ507916 | MGnify/ENA primary metagenome ERZ507916 (study PRJEB26167, sample SAMN06115521) | human gut metagenome | host: Homo sapiens | place: China:Chongqing | collected 2015-09-02...
CATCTGAAAATGGGCAAAAAATAACGGTCACACAATCCAAAGGGACTGTGTGACCGTTATTTATATCAGTTGTTTTGCCTACGCTACAAGCGTCAACTTTTTATTGGCGCTGTTCCTTGATAGCAGCCTGAGCGGCGGCCAGACGGGCGATGGGAACACGGAAGGGAGAGCAGGACACATAGTCCAGGCCCACCTTGTGGCAGAACTCCACGCTGCTGGGATCGCCGCCGTGCTCGCCGCAGATGCCCAGGTGGATGTCGGGACGAGTGGCGCGGCCCATTTCAGCGGCCATCTTCACCAGCTTGCCCACGCCAACCTGGTCCAGCTTGGCAAACGGATCGCTCTCATAGATCTTCTTATCATAGTAAGCGCCCAGGAACTTGCCGGCGTCGTCACGGCTGAAGCCGAAGGTCATCTGGGTCAGGTCGTTGGTACCGAAGGAGAAGAACTCCGCCTCGGTGGCGATCTGGTCGGCGGTGAGGGCGGCTCTGGGGATCTCGATCATGGTACCCACCAGGTACTTCATCTCCACACCGGCGGCGGCCAGCTCCTCATCGGCGGTCTTGACCACGATGTCCTTGACGTACTTCAGCTCCTTCACCTCGCCCACCAGGGGGATCATGATCTCGGGGACCATGTTCCAGTCAGGATGCTTCTTCTGCACGTTGATGGCGGCGCGGATGACGGCACGGGTCTGCATGGCGGCGATCTCCGGGAAGGTGACGGCCAGGCGGCAGCCGCGGTGACCCATCATGGGGTTGAACTCGTGGAGGGAAGCGATGATGTTCTTGATCTGGGCCACGGTCTTGCCCTGAGCCTTGGCCAGCTTCTCAATATCGGCCTCCTCAGTGGGCACGAACTCGTGCAGAGGGGGATCCAGGAAGCGGATGGTGACGGGGCAGCCTTCCATGGCCTCATAAATGCCCTCGAAGTCACCCTGCTGCATGGGCAGGAGCTTGGCCAGAGCGGCCTCCCGCTCCTCCACGGTGTCGGAGCAGATCATCTCGCGGATGGCATCGATGCGGTTGCCCTCGAAGAACATATGCTCGGTACGGCACAGGCCGATGCCCTGGGCGCCCAGCTCACGGGCCTTGGCGGCGTCGTGGGGGGTATCGGCATTGGTGCGGACCTTCAGGCGGCGGAACTTGTCGGCCCAGGCCATGATGCGGCCGAAGTCGCCGCCCACGCTGGCATCCACGGTGGGCATTGCGCCGTCGTAGATATTGCCGGTGGAGCCGTCCAGGCTCAGCCAATCACCCTCGTGATAGGTCTTGCCGGCCAGGGTAAACTGCTTATTGGCCTCGTCCATGCTGATGGCGCCGCAGCCGGAGACGCAGCACTTGCCCATACCGCGGGCCACAACGGCGGCGTGAGAGGTCATACCACCGCGGACGGTGAGGATGCCCTGAGCGGCCTTCATGCCCTCGATGTCCTCGGGAGAAGTCTCCAGACGGACCAGAACCACCTTCTCGCCACGGGCATCCCAAGCCTTGGCATCCTCGGCGGTAAAGACGATCTTGCCGCAGGCGGCGCCGGGAGAGGCGGGCAGGGCCTTGCCCACAGGCTCAGTAGCCTTCAGAGCCTTGGGGTCAAACTGGGGATGCAGCAGAGTATCCAGGTTGCGGGGATCAATCATGGCCACGGCCTGCTGCTCGGAGATCATGCCCTCGTCCACCAGGTCGCAGGCGATCTTCAGGGCGGCGGGAGCAGTGCGCTTGCCGTTGCGGCACTGCAGCATGTAGAGCTTCCCGTGCTCCACGGTGAACTCCATATCCTGCATGTCGCGATAGTGATCTTCCAGAATGTCGCAGACCTTGACGAACTCGTCATAAGCCTCGGGGAACTTCTCGGCCATCTCAGCGATGGGCATGGGAGTACGCACGCCGGCCACCACGTCCTCGCCCTGGGCGTTGGTCAGGAACTCGCCCATGAGCTTCTTCTCGCCGGTGGCGGGGTCACGGGTAAAGGCAACACCGGTGCCGCAATCATCACCCATATTGCCAAAGGCCATGGATTGAACGTTGACGGCAGTGCCCCAGGAATAGGGGATGTCGTTATCGCGGCGATACACGTTGGCACGGGGGTTATCCCAGGAACGGAACACAGCCTTGATGGCGCCCACCAGCTGCTCCTTAGGATCGGAGGGGAACTCCTCGCCGATCTTGGCCTTGTACTCGGCCTTGAACTGCATGGCCAGCTCCTGTAGGTCGGCAGCATTCAGCTCCACGTCCTGGGTGACGCCCTTCTTAGTCTTCATGGCGTCGATAAGCTGCTCAAAGTACTTCTTGCCCACCTCCATGACCACATCGGAGTACATCTGGATGAAGCGGCGGTAGCAATCCCAAGCCCAACGGGGATTGTTGGACTTCTTGGCGATGACATCCACCACGTCCTCGTTCAGACCCAGATTCAGGATGGTGTCCATCATACCGGGCATGGAGGCCCGGGCACCGGAACGAACGGAGACCAGCAGGGGATTCTCATGATCGCCGAACTTCTTGCCGGTGATCTGCTCCATTTTCTCGATGTACTCCATGATCTCAGCCATGATCTCGGCATTGATCTGGCGGCCATCCTCATAGTACTGAGTGCACGCCTCGGTGGTAATGGTGAAGCCCTGGGGAACAGGCAGACCGATGTTGGTCATCTCAGCCAAGTTGGCACCCTTGCCACCCAGCAGCTCACGCATGGATGCGTTGCCCTCAGTGAACAGATAGCAGAATTTTTTACTCATAATACCCTCCAAAATACCTCTATATTTTGTAACAATTTATTATAACCATAATAAAAAATAAAAGCAACACAAATCCGGTGTTTTTTTAATTTTTTTATCCTTTTACCTATTTCCTGATGGGATTTCCCGGAGAAATGATGCATATTACAAAAAAAGCGCCGGGGGATGTTGAGAATGTGCGGCGCTCGTGTTATAATATTTAATGTATTTGGTTTTTTAGCAAGGAGGTGCCGCTGATGGATTCCACCCTGGAGCGGAGCATCCGCCGGGCCGGCCGCAGCGGCAAGCTGCCCCACAGCGTGATCTTTTCCGGCAGCGGCGATCTAACGGCGGCTGCGCGATTCTACGCCGCGGCCCTTGAGTGTACACAGCAGGACAGGCCCTGCCTGCGCTGCCCCGCCTGCAGCAAGGTCCTGCGCGGCATCCATCCGGATGTCATCACCGCCGGAAACGATGACGGCAAGGACCTGTCTGTAGAGGCTCTGCGAGCCCTGCGCAGTGATGCGTTCATCCAGCCCAATGAGGGCGCATGCAAGGTGTTTCTGTTTCCGGATTGCCGCCGCCTGACGGTGCAGGACCAGAACGTGCTGCTGAAGCTGGTGGAGGAGGGGCCCGGCTATGCGGCATTTCTGTTCTGCGCAGAAAATCCCGGGGTGCTGCTGCCCACGGTGCGCTCGCGGTGCGTGGAGCTCGCGGTGCGCCCTATGGGGGAGGAGAATATCCCGCTGCTGCCCCAGGCCCGGACATTGCTGGAGGCTATGGCCGGAGGCGAGCGCCAGGACATGATACGCGCGCTGGTAGGCCTTGAAAACGGGAAAATCACACGGGAGGCTCTGCAGCAGGTGCTGCTGCAGGCCCGCGCGGGCGCGCAGCAGGCCCTGCGCCTGCGCTATGGCGTGCCGGCAGAGGCGCCCTATGCCGCGGCGGCCGGACCCCTGAGCCGCCGATTGGGAGAAAAGCAGCTCATGGAGCTGTGCGAAATGCTGGGCAGATTTGCCCAAGAATGTGAATGGAATGTGGCGGTGGGCCAGGTTTTGGGCGCCATCGCTGCGGAATGGGAGGAGACCCTATGACAGAAGTCATCAGCGTCCGCTTTCGCAGCGGATGCAAAATCTATTACTTTAGTCCCGGACAACTGCACATTGAGGCAGGCCAGGACGTGATCGTGGAAACGGCCCAGGGTGCAGAATATGTGACGTGCACGGAGGGCAACCACCCGGTGGAGGACCACCAGGTGGTGGAGCCCCTGCGCCGAGTGCTGCGCTTGGCCACGGAAAACGACCGACGCAGCCTGCAGCTGGCCCGGGAAAGGGAGAAGGATGCCTTCGCCGTTTGCCAGAAGAAAATCGCCCAGCACGGGCTGGAGATGAAGCTGGTGCGGGTGGAATGCTCCTTTGACAGCAACAAGATCCTGTTTTTCTTTACCGCCGATGGTCGGGTGGATTTCCGGGAGCTGGTGAAGGATCTGGCTGCCGCCTTCCACGCCCGCATTGAGCTGCGGCAGATCGGTGTGCGGGACGAGGCGAAAATGCTGGGTGGCCTGGGCATCTGCGGCAGGCCCTTCTGCTGCAATCAGTTCATGGACGACTTCATCCCCGTATCTATCAAAATGGCCAAAACCCAAAACCTGTCCCTGAACCCTGCAAAGATCTCCGGCACCTGCGGGCGGCTCATGTGCTGCCTGAAATACGAGCAGGATGCCTACGAGGACGCCGTGCGGCGGATGCCTAAGAATGAATCCTTCGTGCAGACGCCCGACGGGCCCGGCAACGTCAGCGCAGTGAATCTGCTGAAGGAGCAGGTCACCGTGCGGCTGGACAGCCAGCCCGACGCCCCCCGTTGCTACCACAATTGCGAGGTGTGTGTACTACGCAACGGCAAGGGCAGCCGGGACGGTATCCAGGTGCCCCAGGAACGGCCCGCACGCCTGGTGGCAGAGGAGAAGCAGGAGGACTTTCCTGCGGTGGTATCCGACTTCCACTTTACCCCATCAGAGGCGGTGAGCGCCGCACTTAATGGGGAAAAGGAGGAGGGACGGGCCTCCCGCAATCGCCGGCGCAGAGGTGGACGCGGACACAGCGGCGACGAGGAGCGCAGCGCCGAAAAGAAGCCGGCGGAGCAGGCAGAAAAACAGAGCCGGATCGAAAAATCCCGGCCTCCCCGCCGCAGAGGCAGCAAAAAGCCGGAGGGCGGTGCGGCCTCTGTGGCCCAACAGCCTAAGCCCCAGCCGCCGAAAGCCCAGCAACCCAAGCCCCAGCCCGGCACCGGGGATCCGGCGGCTGCCAAAAAGAGCCGCCACCGGGGCGGGCGGCGCCACAGCAGACGCAGCGGCGCAGGCGGCAGCGGCAAGACGGAGGCATGACACATGGGAAAGTTTGACGGTGTACTGCTTCTCAGCGATTTTGATAACACCCTGGTCTACACCGAAGACGCGCTGTTAAGCGGCGGCAGATTGCCGCCGCTTAACAGCGCAAACCGGGAGGCCATCCACTATTTCATGGCCGAAGGCGGCATCTTCTCCGTGGCCACAGGCCGGGCCCTGCCCAGCTTTGCTCCCATTGCCCCCACACTGCCCATGAACGGGCCGACCATCCTTTTCAATGGAGCCGCCCTTTATGACTTTGCCCGGGAGGAGTACCTGGAAACAGCGTTCCTGCCGGAGGATATACGGGAAAAGCTGCTCCCCGTGGAGGAGGCCTTTCCCGGCCTGGTCTGCGAGATCTATCACGACGGCAACACCATCCACACCCTGCATCCCAGCGAACTGACGCGCAATCACCTGCGCCTGACAGGCTCCTCGGCTGTGGAGGTGCGCTCCATTGGGGAGGTCCCTCCGCCCATCAGCAAGGTGCTGTTTGAGGAGACCGGCCAGCGGGGCGACGCCCTGGAGCAATTTGTGCGCAGCCGGAGTTGGGCGGGGAAGTTTGAGATCGTTCGGTCCGGGAAATTCTTTCTGGAAATCACCGCCAAGGGTGCCACCAAGGGTGGCATGGCCAAAAAACTGGCGGAGCTGCTGCACATCCGCCCGGAGGATGTCTGCTGCGTGGGTGACCACGCCAATGACCTGTCCATGCTGCGGCTTGCCGGCCATGCCTTTGCCCCGGCCAATGCCATTGAGGCCGTGCGCCGGGCTCCGGGGGTAGAGCTGCTGCCGGACTGCCGGGAGGATGCCCTGGCAGCGCTGATAGGCCGGCTGGACGGTCTTTATGCCTGACTCGGCAGAAAATCGCGGCGGAAATGCACCTTTTTCATCAAAAAAACAATTTACATCCGCCTAAAGCATGGTGTATAATATAAGTATTATGATTGAAACGGTTCTGCGTTTTATCTTATAATTTTGAAGCCTCAGGAGGAAATCACTATGTCTAATTACATTCTTGTTATCAACCCCGGCTCCACCTCTACCAAGATCGGCGTGTTTGAAAATGACACCCTGCTCTTTGACAAGACCCTGCGTCATCCCGCCGAGGAGATCGCAAAATTTGCCACCATTCCCGACCAGAAAAGCTGGCGCAAGGAGCTGGTGGAGCAGGCCCTGGCCGAGAACAACTTTGACATGAAGAAGCTCACGGCCATCTGCGCCCGGGGCGGCCTTGTAAAGCCCATTCGTGGCGGCACCTACGCCACCTCCGATGCCCTGCTGGCCGATTGCGTAGCAGGCGTCCAGGGTCAGCACGCCTGCAACCTGGGCGGTCTCATCGCCCGGGAGATCGGCGACGAGCTGGGCATCCCCTCCTTCATTGCCGATCCCCCCGTGGTGGACGAGATGCAGGCCATCGCTCGCTATTCCGGCCATCCCCTGATCCAGCGAGTCAGCAAGTTCCACGCCCTGAACCAGAAGGCCGTGGCCAAGCGCTACGCCAAGGAGGTGGGCAAGAAATACGAGGAGCTGAATCTCATCGTCTGCCATATGGGCGGCGGCGTGTCCGTGGGTGCCCATGTGAAGGGCAGCGTGGTGGACACCGAGAACGCCCTGGACGGCGAGGGTCCCTTCTCCCCCGAGCGCTCCGGCAGCCTTCCCACCGATGCCGTGATGAAGCTGTGCTTCTCCGGGGACTATACCGAGGCTGAGCTGCGGAAAATGTTTGTGGGCCGCGGCGGTCTGGTGGCCTATGCCGGCAGCACCGATATGCGCGACCTGCTGAAGATGGCCGAGACCGATGCCAAGGTGGCTGAGGTCATCGATGCCTTCCACTATCAGATCGGCAAGGAGATCGGCGCCATGGCCGCCGCTATGCACGGCCAGGTAGATCAGATCATTCTCACCGGCGGCATCTCCTACGGCAAGGAGACTGTCCACGCCCTGAAGGATATGGTGGAGTGGATTGCCCCCGTCACCGTCTATCCCGGCGAGGACGAGCTGCTGGCCCTGGCCCAGGCTGCCCTCCGGGTCCTCAACGGCGAGGAGCAGGCAAAGGAATATTGATCCCTCTGAACTGTCGAAAAAACTCCGGATTTTTCGGCAAAAGGCTTGCAGCCTGCTGCGCGCATAGTTTGTGTGCCGTAGGCGCACAAATTGCACACTGGCAGACTAAGAGGCATTTTTTTCCCACGCACATGTCGCGAGAAAAACGATCTGGCGGCTTTGCCGCCTGCGGGCGGCAAGCATTGCAAGGCTTTTTAACACTTTCTAACACGCCAAAGGGCGGCAGGATGTTCCTGCCGCCCTCTTTTTTGTCCAAATGTCCCCTCGGTGGATCCCGCCGGGCCTTAGGCGCAAAAAAGCCATCCGGAGTGCATTATTCCGGATGGCTTTGCTGTCTCTTTACCGGGCGATGGGCTTTTTCATCACGAAGGCCTTGCCGTCCACGGCGCGCATGGTGGCCAGGACACCGTTGAGATGGTCATACTCGTGCTGGATCAGCTCAGAGAGATAGTCCTCACAGGCAAGCTCCTGTACCTGCCAGTTTTCATCCCGGTAGCGGACAATGCAGCGGCGGTTGCGCCGCACCTTCACCAGCAGCCCGGGGAAGCACAGGCAATCATCCATAAGCTCCATGGTCTCGCTGCCCACCAGCTCCAGGGTGGGGTTCACGATGACCCGGCGCACGCCGTCCAGGTCCAGGCAAATCAGGCGCTTGCGGATGCCGATCTGCGGGGCCGAGATGCCGTGGCCAAAGCCCGCATCCTGCAGGCACTCAAACATATCCTCAATATCCGGGCGCAGCTGCTCCAGCTCCCCCCGGGTGACGGCGGCGCTGACCTCGTACAGAGCCGGGTCGCCCAACAGCAATACTTCGCGTTTCATTTCCGTTCTCCTCTCACTTTTGCGCAGAACACTATTGATAACATAATACTACGATTTTTACTTCCTGTCCAGCCGCAAGCTATATGATTTCCTGTTCCAGCATGTCAAATATGTCCGCTGAGAAGAAGCAACCCAAGGTTATATTCAACCCGTCGCACAATTTTTTTATCGTAATTATAGATACATCCCGCCTTTCGGGGCTTAGCAGGCTGTACACCGTTGACGGAGTCACCCCGGATAGATTGGCCAGCTCGTTTACTTTTATCCCCCGTTCCCGGCAAAGCCCGCGAATGCGTCCTGCCACAGCATCTTTCACCTGCATCGTATCACCTCGCAGGTTATTGTAAAAAACTTTACGCAAACGCGTATACGCACTTGCGTAAATTTAAAAAATATGCTATGCTGTTTTTGCCAAATTATCTGCGGCAAAAAAGAAAAAGGACGGATGTATTATGAAAAAGATCGTTTCTTTAGTACTGGCCGTTTTGATGGCCGTAACATTGCTGTGCGGGTGCGCAAAAAATCAATCCGCAAGCCCCTCACCTTTCGTCGGAACATGGGTTTGCGACTATGACCCAACAGACTTCCCGGCGCAAATGGTGCTGCGGGAGGATGGGTCTGCTATTGCCGACGGCATCAGTTGTGTATGGTCAACAAAAGAAGCTGAAAAAGAGTTTCGATTGGTTGGCGGATATAATGATATACGGTACACTTATATTTTTGATGGCAATGATACTCTACATTTAATCAGCAGCGATACCCCAAGCCGCTCAAGTAGAGACGTGCTGTATGAAAGAATTGGTTAAAAGCTGAATTGCCTAACAACGGCAGAGGTTGTGCGGCCTCTTTCCTTATTATTTTTTCAGTCGCTGTCCAGCTTCAGCACCGCCATGAAGGCCTCTGTGGGCACCTGGACGGTGCCGAGATTCCGCATCTTCTTTTTGCCTGTGATAGGATCTTTGATCCTCTCACAGGTGAGTTTTTTTCATTTCACGCCGCACAGCGGCGGGCGCGCTGCCCCGCGCCGGAAGGCAAAAAGATCAGTCGCTGTCCAGCTTCAGCACCGCCATGAATGCCTCTGTGGGCACCTGGACGGTGCCCAAATTCCGCATCTTCTTTTTGCCTTCCTTTTGCTTCTCCAGCAGCTTCTTCTTGCGGGTGATATCGCCGCCGTAGCACTTGGCCAGGACGTCCTTGCGCATGGCCTTCACCGTTTCCCGGGCGATGATGCGGCCGCCGATGGCCGCCTGGATGGGCACCTCAAAGAGCTGGCGGGGGATATTATCTTTCAGCTTTTCGCACAGGCGGCGGGCCCGGGGATAGGCCTTATCCTTATGGGCAATAAAGCTCAGGGCATCCACGCCGTCGCCGTTTAGGAGCAGGTCCACCTTCACCAGGTCGCTGGGCCGGTAGCCGGAGAGCTCATAGTCCAGGCTGGCGTAGCCCTTGGTATTGGCCTTGAGGGTATCGAAGAAGTCGTAGATGATCTCATTCAGGGGCATCTGATAGTGCAGCTCCACCAGGTGGGTATCCAGATACTGCATATCCTTGAACTCACCCCGGCGGTCCTGACACATGGGCATGATATTGCCCACATACTCGTTGGGGGCGATGATGGAGACCTTCACGTAGGGCTCCTCGGCATGCTCGATAACAGCGGGGTCGGGATAATTGTGGGGGTTATCCACCTTTACCAGGGTGCCGTCGGTCTTATATACATGGTAAATAACGGAGGGGAGAGTGGTGACCAGATCCAGGTTGAACTCCCGCTCCAGGCGCTCCTGGATGATCTCCATATGGAGCATCCCCAAAAAGCCGCAGCGGAAGCCGAAGCCCAGAGCCACGGAGCTTTCCGGCTCAAAGGTCAGGGAGGCATCGTTGAGCTGGAGCTTTTCCAGGGCGTCCCGCAGGTCCGGATACTTGCTGCCATCCTCGGTGTAGATGCCGCAGTAGACCATAGACTGGGCGGGCCGGTAGCCGGGCAGAGGCTCCGGGGCGGGGTTTTCGGCGTCGGTAACGGTGTCGCCCACCTGGGTGTCCTTGACGGTCTTGATGGAGGCGGTGAAGTAGCCCACCTCCCCGGCCTGCAATGCGTCTGTGGGCTCGTTGCCCAGGGGCTTTAGGTAGCCGCACTCCAGTATGGTATACTGGGCGCCGGTGGCCATGAGGCGAATGGTCTGGCCCTTGCGCAAGGTACCCTGCCGGATACGGAAATACACCACCACGCCCACATAGGGGTCATACTGGCTGTCAAACACCAGGGCCTGGAGGGGGGCGTTGGGGTCGCCGCTGGGGGCGGGGACGTTTGCCACGATGTCCTCCAGGACAGCATCGATATTCACGCCGTTTTTGGCGGAAATCTCCGGGGCATCCAGGGCCGGCAGGCCGATGATGTCCTCCACCTCCTGCTTGGCCTTCAGGGGGTCGGCGGCAGGGAGGTCGATCTTGTTGAAAACCGGGAGGATCTCCAGGTCGTGGTCCAGGGCCAGGTAGGTATTGGCCAGGGTCTGGGCCTCTACTCCCTGTGTTGCATCCACCACCAGCACCGCACCCTCGCAGGCGGCCAGGGAGCGGGAGACCTCATAGTTGAAGTCCACATGGCCCGGGGTGTCGATGAGGTTCAGGGCATAGGTCTCGCCGTTTTTCGCTTTATAATAAAGGTGGACGGCCCGGGATTTGATGGTGATGCCCCGCTCCCGCTCCAGGTCCATGTTGTCCAGGAGCTGGTTCTCCATCTCCCGCTCGGGCACGGCGTCACACAGCTCCAGCAGGCGGTCTGCCAGGGTGGATTTGCCGTGGTCAATGTGAGCGATGATAGAAAAGTTGCGGATGTGGGATTGATCGTACATACACTATGACCTCCGATGATGGAAATTTGTTTTTAGTATTACGGATTGCCACGGGCGCGGTGCGCCCTCGCAATGACATGGTTTTTGCATAAGGTGCGGTGCAAGCCCGGTTTCAAGTCGTCCGGGAGGCCGACCCCTGCGCGCCGTTTGCCGATAGACCTCCGTAGGGCGGTGTCCCCTCACGCCGCCCCACGGCAGACGCAGAGGTTTCCCCCGTCCCGCCAGGCCAGCACAAGCGCAGAGCGCGTCGCGGATGGAGACGCAGAGACTATGCGAATGCAAGGTGCGAATTTTGCAGTGCTAAGTTCGCGTGGTTGGAGAGTTCCGGCTCTTGCTGTATCCTGTCCGCGAAAAGGATTCCAAAACCATTGGTTTTGGCGGCGTTCTTTCCTCCCTTTCTTTCGCCGCAGAAAGAAAGGGAGCCGCCGGAGGCAAGACCGTAGTCGGGAAGTGCGGATTGCCACGGGCGCGGTGCGCCCTCGCAATGACATGGTTTTTGCATGAGGTACGGTGCAAACCTGGTTTCAGGTCGTCCGGGAGGCCGACCCCTGCGCGCCGCTTGCCGATAGATTATCGTGGGGAAATTTGCACAAGCCTGGTTTGGGCGGACAGGGCCGTCCGCCCCTGCAAATTCATAATGACACCTTACACTATATCTCCGACAGCTTTTTGCAGCGCTCATCGGTGTTATGTACTACCTGGGCCACACTCTGTCCCAGGCCCGGATAGGCGGTGAGGGACTCTGCCGTCAGGCTGGGACACTGGCCGTCCGCCCCGTGCAGGGCCAGCTGATAGTGCATGCGGCTGGCAGCCATATCCGCCTCCACCGCGCCGGCATCGAAGGCATCGGCAGCCACGCCGAACAGCTCCTCATTGCCCCCGCCTCGGCGGTACAGGTGCCGCAGCAGCAGGTAAAGCCCCCCGCTGAGATAGTCGCCCGCGGCGGTGATGGCGCTGCGGTTGCCCGTTTTGCCCAGCAGGTCAAAGAGCAGGTTGGTGGTGTTTACCACCAGCTTTTTCTGCAGGGTGGCCATGATGCTGCCCCGAAGGTTGCCCTTTTCGTCCGTGGAATCATACAGGTCGTCCGCCACGATAATGGCGCCGTCCCGGCTCAAGGTGCGGCCCAGCAGATAGTCCGCCGACACACGGTAATAGTCACATGCCTTCACCACAAACGCAAGGCCCGGCTCGCGGATGCCGTTTTCATAGTGGCTCAGCAGCGCCTGGGATATGCCCAGCTGCGAGGCCGCCTTGCGCTGGGATATGCCCCGCTCTTGCCGCAGCAGACTCAAGGTCCGGGAAAAATCAGTTACCATCAGGTTGTCCCTTCCTCTCCTTTTCTTATACAAGGAGTAAATTATACCGCATTTTATACGAATTGTAAACGGGTATTTTTTACTTTTACCACAAAAAAGGCAGATCTTCCGGTCTTTTTGCCTTGACGTGGGGCGCAAAATGCGGTATAGTTATTTTGTAACTATTTTGTAACCTTTAGGATGGTTTTTTATATGAGAATTTTGGAGCGGCTTTTGGAAGGGCCGAAAAAAATATTATGGTATTTGGGCGAGCACCCGGACCTGCTGCAGCGCTATACGGATCTGCAGGGTCTGGCCCGCCGGACGGTGCAGCTGCTGCGGCGGAAATGGGAACAGCTGCGGCAGGCCCTGCGCTTTATGGTGCGGGAGCGGAGAGCCCGGCGCTTTCCGGAGTCGGATCACAAGCTGGCCCAGGCCATACTTTTCATTTGGGGCAATATCCCCCGGTTTGCCAGCCGCTTCCGGGAACGGCTGTACCGTATTCGCCGCTTCCGCATCCGGACCGGAAACCGCTGGCAGGTGCTGTTTGAGCGGATCAAGCTGCACCCGGCCTGGTTTTTAGGCTCCGCTGTGGCCGTGGCCGCCATCGCCGTGACCCTGAGTCTGTACACCATCGGCGTAACGGTAAGCTATGACGGCATGAACCTGGGCACTGTGGCCTCCGGCCGGGTCGTGCGCCAGGCGGCAGCGGATATTGAAGACGTTACCTGCCAGACCCTTGGCTACGACAGCTACACCGTAGACACCTCCCTGCTGACCCGAAAGACCCGCATCGTGCCCCGCAGCACCGTGCAGACCAAGCAGGAGTTTGAGGCAAAGCTCTCCCGGCAGCTGGGAGAGGTGGCCTACGGCTATGTGCTGTATGTGGATGACGAGCCTGTGGCAGCCACGGAGTATGAGGGCTCCATGGAGGAGCTGCTGGAGCAGCTGAAAACCGGCTACATCACCGACCAGACCGTGGAGTGCTATTTCGTGGAGGATGTGGACATTCGTCAGGAGTATGTGTCCGCCGACCTGATGATGAACCTGGGCTACATTGCCGAAAAGCTTAACGCCACCAAGGAGGGCGCCGTGACCTACACCGTGCAGAGCGGGGACACGTTCTTTGACATCGCCCTGGAGCATGAGATGAGCGTGGAACGGCTCCTGAGTCTGAACCCCGGCTACCAATCCGACCTGATCCACGCCGGCGATACGCTGACCATCAGCAACGCTGTTCCCTACCTGACAGTGGTGGATGTGGAGCGGCAGAGCTATCTGCAGGACGTGGCCTACAGCGTAGAATACCAGGATGACCCGTCCATCTATGAGGGTGACTACGAGGTGCTGGAGCCCGGCGTATACGGCAAGGAGGACGTTACCGCCAACGTCACCTATATCAACGGCGCCGAGGTGAACCGGGATGTGGTGGCAGCGGTCACCCTAAGTCAGCCCACCCCGGAGCTGCAGGCCCGGGGTACCAAGGAGCGGCCCTCCTGGGCGGCTACGGGCAGCCTGCGCTGGCCCTGCAGCGGCATTATTACCTCCTACTTCGGCTACCGGGATATCGGCGTGGCCGGGGCCTCCTCCAACCACGGCGCCCTGGACATCGCAGCCAGGTACGGCACGCCCATCTACGCCGCCGACGGCGGCACCGTGGTTGCCTCCGGATGGGATGGCGGCTATGGCTACCGGATCCGCATTGACCACGGCAACGGCATGGTGACCCTGTACGCCCACTGCAGCAGCCTGCTGGTTGGCTCCGGTGAGCATGTGTACAAGGGCCAGCTCATCGCCTACATGGGCTCCACCGGCATCAGCACCGGCAGCCACTGCCACTTTGGCGTATATGTCAACGGCACCGCCGTGGATCCGCTGAACTATCTGTAAAAAACCGCGCGCTGTGCGGCAAAAAGCGTCCGGGACCTTCAGGTCCCGGACGCTTTTTCATGAGGACGGAGTGCGGCAGGAGCTCGGTGCCTGCCGCATGTCTTTTGTTACTCAAACAGGCTGGCCTGGTAGGGCAGGTCGCCCCGCCCGGTCTGCCGGAGCTGGCGGGCATTCTCCTCGGTCAGGGCGTCCACGATGGCCATTTTGCGGATGATGTTCTGCACGGTGCTCTCCAGGGCCGTGCCCGCCCGATAGTCCGCAGGGAAAATGAAATCCACCCGGCCCTTGCTCAGCAGATCCTCCACCCCCTGGCGGTTCTCCTCCTGATACACGGCGATGGCCTCACCGCCGTAGGACCGCATCATCTTCATGCAGGGTACGTCGGATAGGCCGTCACCAATGTAGATCATGTTGGTAAAAGGGATGCGCTTGCTGTCATCGGGCATGGAGGCGTTAAGGGTACGGTCGTCGGACACGTCCAGCACGCCCTTATTGATGCGGTAGACAAACTGGGTCTTATTGGTGAAATTAACATCCAGCTTGGGCCAGGAGGCCAGACCTTCCTCATTATAGAAAAACTCGCAGGCGTAAATCTCCTTAAACTCGTGGCTGATGCCGCTGCCCTCGATGATCTCCCGCAGGCCGGAGGAGATGACATAGTGCTCCACATCCACACCCAGGCTCCGGCCGAAGGCGTTGATGCGGCCAAACCAATCCTTCACCCCGGGGAACAGCTCTATGCCGTGGCCGCAGCGCACCAGGAAATCCCGATCTAGACGAATATTTTGCGCCCGGCACTCCTCGATCATGGTATACATATAGGCCAGCAGGCCGTCCATACGGTTGGTGAAGCCAAAGGTATTGGCCTTTTTCCAGAACTCGGCGGGCTGATAGCCCAGGGCAGGAATAAAGGTATAGTCCTCCATGTCGGTGGTGCAGAGGGTTTTATCAAAGTCGTACAGCAGAGCAATGATGGGTTTTTCCATGGGGGGGATCTCCTTTTGGTTGTGATAGGGGGTGCGGCGCACGCAGTACAGAGGGTATTGCGTGCGCCGCGCCAGTGACGCCGGCCACCGGCTCGCAATGACATCGTTTGCAAAATATGCGGCATATGTCCGGGGGTGGGGCAGGACCCCACCTCTACGCAAAGTCGGGGGGTACTATAAAAATCCGGGGCAGCAGGACACGAAGACAGAATGAACTATGCAGAGGCTTGCGCTGCGAGCCTCTGCATGGCGTGGTTTCCCGTTTATTTATCAGGCTCGTAGTTGCGGCCGAACTTCAGCTCGTCTAAATCCAGCTTGAACTCGGAGCGAAAATCCGTGTCCGCCGGCAGCGGCTGGGCGGGCTTTTCCTCGTCGTAGGCCGCCAGAATATCCTTTTCGGTCAACTGGACGGCATCCTGGCTGGGGGCCGGCTCCTGGGCGGGGTTTTCCTCCGGGGCAGTCTCCTGGGGCGCCTCGCCCTCGGCAGGTTGCTCCGGGGCCGGGGCCGCCTCTGCCGCTGGCTCCTGAGCGGCAGGCTCCTGAGCAGGGGCCTGGGCCGCAGGCAGCTCACTATGGGGCAGCTTTTCCAGGTAATCCACCTGGTCCAGGCACATGGCAAGGCTCTTAGCAATGTAATCCTTCATGGCCGTTTCGGCAGCGCTTAGCTTCTGCCGGGCCGCTTCCGTCTTGCGGGCCAGATCCCGGTTGAGCTCGTCGGCGGCGTTACGTGCGTCGGTCAGGAGCCTCTCGCTCTCCTGCCGGGCATCTGCCAGGGTCTTTTCGCCCTTTTCCTTGGCCTCCTCGGTCATAGAAGCTGCCATCTTCTGAGCGGCCAGCAGCATGGAGCGCATGGTGTCCTCAGTGGCGCGATATTCCTCCACCTTTTCCGCCAGGATCTTCAGCTTGGTTTTCAGCGCCGCGTTTTCCTTATACAGGGCGGTATAGTCCTCGGTCAGTGTGTCTAAAAACTCATCCACAGCGGCCAAGTCATATCCGCTGGAAAAGGATGGGGATTTGGGGAACGTTTTCTCGGAAACTTCCTGTGGTGTGAACATAGCTATCCCTCCGTACTATCTTATCTGTCCGGCAGCCCTTACAGGTACAGGCCAGGAACTGTCGAAAAATCCTTTGGATTTTTCCGACAAAAGGCTTGCAGTCTGCTGCGCGCATAATTTTGCCGACTTGCGGCAAAATTCCACACTGGCAGCCTGAGCGGTATTTTCTCTCACGCACATGTCGCGAGAGAAAATGATTTGAATTTTTTTCCGCCTGCGGGCGGCAAACTCTGCGAGGCTTTTGAACCGCTGCGTGTCCTTACAGGTACAGGCCGCTGCTCTCCAGCTCATCGATGAGGTCTCCCATGAGGTCCACAGAGTAGGGCGTGATGATGTAGGTGTTGGCGGAGACCTTTTTGATCTTGCCGTCCCCGGCGTAGGCCACACCGGAGAGAAAGTCAATGAGGCGGCGGGCGATATCCTTATTCGTGGACTCCAAATTCAGCACCACTGTGCGCTTTTCCCGCAGGTGGTCTGCAATCTCGGAGGCGTTTTCAAAGCGCTCCGGCTTCACCAGCACTACCTTCAGCTGGGTGGTGGCGTGGATGTTTACCACCTTGTTGCGGCGATCGTCGCCCCGGCGGTCCTCCTTCCGGTCATCAAAATAGGAGTCCTTACCGGGCCGCTGAGTGGGAAACTGCTGCTCCACCTCGTAATCATAATCCTCATCATCATAAGGGTGAATAATCTTCTTAAATTCGTCCATCAAGCTCATGGCTATATAACCTCCCGCATTTACTTGCTGTAATTTCTGGCGCCGAAAACGGCCGTTCCCACACGGACCATATTGCTGCCGGCCTCAATGGCCTCGGCATAATCCCCGCTCATGCCCATAGAAAGATACTTTAATTTATTATCGTATATATTTTTGTTTATGTCAACATAAAGTGCCTTCATCCGTGCAAAAAGGGGCATATTTCCATGGGGCTCCGTCTCCACCGGGGGAATGGTCATGAGGCCCAGCACCCGCACATGGGGCAGCGTTTTGGCATAACAGGCAGCCTCATTCAGGGCGCCGGGGGCAAAGCCGCTCTTGGCCTCCTCGCCGCCGATATTCACCTCCAGCAGAATGTCCTGGACGATGCCAAGCTTTTCAGCGTTCTTTTCGATCTCGTCCAGCAGAGCCATAGAGCTGACGGATTGGATCAGCGCTGCCTTACCCACCACCTGCTTGACCTTGTTGCGCTGGAGATGGCCGATGAAGTGCAGCGGCACGCCGTCATAAGCGTTTTCAGCCAGCTTTTGGGTCATCTCCTGGACCCGATTTTCCCCCAGCACGTCGATGCCGGCGGCGATGGCCTCTCGGCAGGCAGCGGCGTCATTCATTTTGCTGGCACCCACCAGGGTTATATCCGCCCCGGTGCGGCCAGTCTTGGCGGCAGCCAGGTGAATCTCCCGCCGGATGGCGGCAATATTTTCGGAAATAGACATGGAAACTCCTCCTTTATTCAGCTGTAGAAGGTCCCCCGGGGGATCCTCCGGCAGAAAATTAACCACCTTAGGCAGCAGGGCCGCCCTATTTTTCTCTGTCTGCGCTCGGGTCAGCTGTCCGGCAGTATCATTCCGTCCGTAAGCTGCTGGGCCGTGGAGATCACCAGATCCCCCTGCCGCAGGGCCCGCTCTCCCGATGCGCCTTCGGCGCGCTGCACCAGGCAGAAGCCGCTGCCCTTATAAATCAGGTCCACGGGCTTTAAGTACACATAGGCGCCGATCTGACAGTAGACGCCCAGCTGCCCGGATTCGTCCATGCGCAGGGCGGCGGTGGGGATCCGGATGCCGCTGTACTCCCGCAGAATGATCTCCGCCTGCTGGCGGCGCAGAAGCGTTACCTGAGAGATATAACGGGTGCAGGCAAACACAACGGCCACCTGGCCGTCCTCCTGGTTGCTGATGGATTGAACATGGGCCGGGGCGTCCTGCTTGAGACCCTTGCTCAGGCGCAGGGTGACCTCCTGGCCCACCTCCAGCCCCTCGGCCTCCGCCGCAGGCAGGACGGCGGCATAGTACCAGGTGCTGCTGGTGATGATCTTGCCCGCGCTCTTCACGGCGGCAGAGGCGGAGAGGCCATTCAGCTGAGATGGGGTGACCCCCTCTAAAAACGCAGGGGTCAGCGTCCCCTCGCAGCCATCGGTGGAGCCGCTGAAATAGCCCGCAGCGGCGGTCTGCACCGCTGTTGCGCCGGAGAGCCGGTCCTGGAGCGAGGAGATGGAGGAGCGGGTGCTCTCGATCTCCGCGTCGATCTGATCCAGGGATTCATAGCTGTAGCTGCGCTTTAACACGGCGGTCTTTACCCCGGCCATGGCCTCGGCAGCCACAGAGTAATCTCCCCCGGCCACAACGGCGCGCAGCCCCAGAATGCTGTCGGACACATCGCTGTCCACCCTCAGGGCGGCGTCACTATCCAAAAAGGAGCTGCGGGCAAACTGAAGCTGCTGCAGCTTCAGCTCCGTATCCTCCAGCTCCTTCACGGTCTCCAAGGCGCTCTTACTGGCGTAGGACACAGCCACGGTTTGGCCCGCATGGACCTTTTCCCCCTCCCGCACCTGGCGCAGCAGCGTGCCGGAAGCCTCCGGCAGAGCCGTCTCCTGCCGGACCACCCAACCTGTGACGGAGATGGAATCCGACACCTGGCTGGTATAGGCCGCGGACACGGACAGGGGCCGGTGGAAATACCGGTACGTCTGAACACCCAGCAGCACCACCACGGCGGCCAGCACCGCAGCGGATAATATTTTGAAAATGGGGGTGGATCTCATGGCTGCTCCTTTGCTCAGGGTGCGGAAAGGGCCGTTTCAGCATCCTGCCTGAGTTTTTGATACTTTACCGTTGGTGTTATATTTTCACTTTTTCGGCAGTCCCGCTGTTCATTGTCCCCGGCCTCCTCCTGCAGAGAGATGGGGCGCAGGGGGACAATGGTGGAGATGGCATGCTTGTAGATGAACTGCTGGCGGCCGTCGCTGTCCAGCACCAGGGAAAAGCTGTCGAAGCCGGTGATGGTGCCCCGCAGCTGAAAGCCGTTCATCAGAAATACCGTGACGGAAAGGGCCTGCTTGCGCACCTTGGTGAGAAAAATTTCCTGTAAATTCGCCTTTTGCATATCGTCTGCTCCTTTTTCTATGTTTTGGTGCGGACGATACCATTCATGGTAGGCTCCTATGCTTGTCCGCCCGGGTCTATCCTAAGCCCTGGGCGAGGAGATATTCTGTCGCATTTTGGAGGCCCGCCGGGAAATCAGGGGTTTTCTCCCAAAGAATCCAGTGGATGTCCTCCTTGCGGCGCAGCCAGGTAAGCTGACGCTTGGCGTACTGCCGGGAGCGGAGCTTCACCTCTGCCACGGCATCCCGGGCTGGGGTGTCGCCCCGGTAGACGGACAAAAACTGCTTATAGCCGATGGCCTGGAGGGCTGTGGCGGTTTCAGGCAGGCCACTTTTAAGCAGGGCTTCCACCTCCCGCAGAAGTCCCTGCCCCACCATGGTATCCACCCGGCAGTCGATGCGCTCATAGAGATCGGTCCGGTCCCGGAAGGTAAGGCCGATGGTATAGGCCCGGTACTTGGGGGGACGGAGGCGGGTGCGCGCATCGTGGGCGGTGATGGTCTCACCGGTCTCCCGAAAGACCTCCAGGGCCCGGAGGATGCGCTTTTCATCGCTCAGGTGCAGGCGGGCGGCGGCTGTGGGGTCAATGGCCTGTAATTGGCGGTAAAGAGGCTCGATGCCGCCCTGTGCCAGCTCCGTTTGGAGGGCCCTTCGCACCTCGCCGCCGCTGTGCCCGGCGGCAAAGGTCCGGCCGGAGAGGATGGAGTCCAGATAAAGGCCCGTGCCGCCCACTAAGACAGGGCGCCTTCCCCGGCAGAGGATATCCTGGATGCAGCGGTCGGCCCGCTCCGTGAATCGGGCCACAGACCAGCTCTCGGCCGGGTCAGCCACGGCCACCATGTGATGAGGGATGCCCTCTGTTTCCTCCGCCGTGGGAGCGGCGGTGCCGATGGTCATGCCCCGGTAGATCTGCATGGAGTCCACGGACACCACCTCGCCGCCGAAGCGCTTTGCCAGGGCCACGCCCATTTTGGTTTTGCCGGTGGCGGTGGGGCCGACGACGCAGATAACACGGTTGTCCATGGAGAAGCTCCTTTCGTGGGGGATATGGAATTGCGGATTGCCGCACCGGTGATGTCGGTCACCGGCTCGCAATGACGGGTCTTGCAGCGAGTGCGGTGGGCGGCGGGACACATAAGTCCCGCCCTACAAAACAGCTTGTATGGGGCGATGCCCACGGTAGACGCTGGCTTTACCCCTGCCAGGCCAAGCCAGCACAAGCGCGGAGCGCGTCGCGGCATTAGACGCAGAGACGATACGAAAGCAAGACGCGAAATTTGCTTATTCCAATTCGCGTGGCAGAAAGGGCCGACTTGAACGGCACCTCAGCCGCGGAAAGGATTTCAAAACCTTGGTTTGACGGCGTTCTTTCCTCCCTTTCTTTCGCCGCAGAAAGAAAGGGAGCCGCCGGAGGCATAGGCGGGCGCAGGGGTATTACGGATTGCCACAGCCAGTGTGCGCACTGGCTTCGCAATGACATGGTTTTTGCAAGGAGTGCGGTGCAAGTCCGGGTCGGCAGGGTGAGGGCACCCCGCCCTACGGAAACGTTTCAAGGAGTGCAGTAAGCGGGGCGTCGGGGAAATCGGCGAAGCGCTGCCAGTGGCAGATGAAGCGAGCCGGTTTCGAGGAAGTGCCCCGATTGGCGGCCACGACAGTGGCCGGGAATCGGTTGGCACGACGGTGGGCAACCGCCGCCCCCCTACAGATGCGTAATGAGAAGTGCAGCGGGCAGGTGACCGCCAGGGTCGCCCCTGCGGCAGGGCGGTCACTGCAGCTTTTGCTTTAATTCGTAGAGCAGATTCAATGCTTCCAAAGGGGAGAGGGTGTCCACCTGCTCCCGGCGGAGGCGGTCAATTACCTCGCTCTCAGCCAAATTGGAGAGGGAAACCTGGTCTGTCTCCTCCCGAGTAGGGGACGGAGCTTTGCCGGCCTCAGTCTCCAACTCCCGAAGAATGGCCTTAGCCCGGGCGATGACCCCCTCCGGCAGGCCCGCCAAGCGGGCCACCTCGATACCGTAGCTGCGGTCGGCGCCGCCGGGGACGATCTTGCGCAGGAAGATGATCTCCTCCCCCCGGGCCCGGACGGCGATGTTGTAATTCTGCACACCGGGGAGGCTATGCTCCATGTCGGTGAGCTCATGGTAATGGGTGGCAAAAAGGGTCTTGGCCCCCAGCTTTTTGGGGTCGGCACAGTATTCCAGCACCGCCCGGGCAATGCTCATGCCGTCAAAGGTGCTGGTACCCCGGCCAATCTCATCCAGGATCAGCAGGCTGCTTTTGGTGGCAGAGCGGAGAATATCGCTGACCTCGGTCATCTCCACCATGAAGGTGGATTGGCCGGCGGAGAGATCATCGGAGGCGCCGATGCGGGTGAAGATACGGTCCACCACGCCCAGACGGGCGCTTTTGGCCGGGACGAAGGAGCCGATCTGGGCCAGAAGCACGATGAGGGCCACCTGGCGCATATAGGTGGATTTACCGGCCATATTGGGGCCGGTGATGATGGCGGCCCGGCCCTCTTTTTCGCCCATGTAGGTGTCATTGGGGACAAACAGGGCGTCCGGCCGCATTTTTTCCACCACCGGGTGGCGGCCGTCGTGAATCTCCAGGACGCCGGAGTCGTCCACCGTGGGGCGGCAGTAGCCGTTGCTGACGGCTACAGAGGCCAAGGAACAGAGGCTATCCAGCTCCGCCACCGCCGAGGCGCTGGCCTGGATCCGGGACACCTGGCCGGCAAGCTCCGTGCGCAGATCGGTGAACAGCTCATATTCCAGGGCGGAGACCCGGTCGCTGGCGGTGAGAATATCGCTCTCCAGGTTTTTCAGCTCCAGGGTGATATAGCGCTCGCCGTTTACTAGGGTCTGCTTTCTGATATAGGTGTTGGGGACCTGATCCTTGAAGGAGTTGGACACCTCGATATAGTAGCCGAACACCTTGTTATAGCCGATTTTCAGGGTGCGGATGCCGGTTTTCTCTTTCTCCTGGGCCTCCATAGAGGTCATGAGGCCCTTGCCCCCGTGGAGGATGCCCCGGAGCCGGTCCACCTCCGGGTGGAAGCCGTCCCGGATGAACTCGCCCTCCCGGACGGAGAAGGGGGGCTCGTCCCGGAGGGTATCGGCAATGCGCTTTGCCAGGTCATCCAGGGTGTCCAGGGTGCTGTAGAGCTCGTGGAGGCGGCCCTTGGGGAAGGCCGCCAGCAGTGCCTTGATAGCGGGAAGCTTTTCCATGGCGGTCCGCAGGGCCACCACATCCCGGCCCCCGGCGCTGCCGTAGACGATGCGGCTCATAAGCCGCTCCATATCACTGATACCGGAAAGCGCCAGAACCAGCTCCTCCCGGGTGACGGTGTCATTTACCAGGCGCTCCACGCAATCCGCACGGCGGTCAATATCCCGGACGCTGAGAAGCGGCCTTTCCAGCCAGCTGCGCAGCATCCGCGCGCCCATGGCGGTCTTGGTCTTATCCAGCACCCACAGGAGGCTGCCCTTTTTTTCCTTGCTGCGGAGGGTCTCCGTCAGCTCTAAGTTCCGCCGGGCAGAAATGTCCAGCTCCATGAACTGGCCCTGACGGTAAAAGTCCAGGGTGTCAATGTGGTGTAGATCTCCCCTTTGGGTCTCGTGGAGATAATTCAGAAGATTGCCCAGGGCCAGGAGAGGAGCGTAATTATCGGCAGGGAGGTCCGAAAGGGCCTGTTCCCCGAATTGGGCGGCGATGCGGGTCCGGGCGGCGGGGCCATCGGTCTCGCGAATCTCCCGGTGGCAGAAGAGCTTATCCTCCGTGAGCACCTGCAGGGCGGCATCCCGGGCAGCGGCATCATTGAGGATGATCTCCGCCGGGGAGAACCGGGCCACCTCATTGAGCAGGTGGACACCGGCGTCGGGGCCGGAAAAGGCCGTGGCATGGGTCTGGCCGGTGGAGATATCACAGGCGGCAAAGCCGGCCTTATCCTCCCCCAGCCAGGCGGCGGCGCAGAAGTTGCTGCGGCCGGCCTCCAGGGAGGTGTCGTCCAGGACGGTGCCGGGGGTGACCACCCGGATAATGTCCCGCTTTACAAGGCCCTTGGCCGTGGCCGGGTCCTCGGTCTGCTCGCAGATGGCCACCTTATAGCCCTTGGCAATGAGCCGGGCAATGTACCCGTCAGAGGAGTGGTAGGGGACGCCGCACATAGGCACCTTCTCGTCAAAGGACTTATTCTTATCCTTGTCTCGGGTGGTGAGGGTCAGGTCCAGCTCCCGGGAAGCCGTCCGGGCGTCGGCGCCGAACATCTCGTAGAAATCGCCCAAGCGAAAGAACAGGATGGAGTCCTTGTTCTGCTCCTTGATTTCCAGGTATTGCTTCATCATGGGGGTCAGTTCAGCCATAATCGGTCACATCTTTCTGCCGCCGGGGCGGCGGGTCTCGCTGGGAAAAGGTGGAAAACTTTGTGGAAAAGTGCAAAATTATCTTATTTAGGAACAAAAAACCCGTTCTAAGCCCGCTTGAACATCTTCTCGATCTCGTAGCGGGTGAGCTTCACCGCCACGGGGCGGCCATGGGGGCAGTACTGAATTTCGCCGGATTGCACCCGGTCCACCAGAGCCCGCAGCTCCGCAGGGGAGGTGTGCATCCCCGCCTTGATAGCGGACTTGCAGGCCATGGTCTGCAGGAGGTGGTCCCGGGCAGCGGCGGGGTCGGCCCGGCCCAGACGCAGGCCCTCAGCCAGCTCCTCTATGGTGGCGGCGGCGTCCTCCGGGCAGATATCCGCCGGAACTTCACGCACCAGCAGCGTCCCGGCGCCGAAATCCTCACAGGAGAAGCCAAGCTCCTCCAAAAGGGACAGGCTTGCCAGGGCGGCGGCGTAGGCATCCGCCTCCAAATCCACCGCCAGGGGCTGGAGCAGCAGCTGGCTCATGGGCGGCTCCTGCCGCTCCTTCAGGGCGTTAAAGCGCAGGCGCTCATGGGCGGCGTGCTTATCAATGAGCCAGAGATTCTCGCTTTCATCCTGGCATATGATATAGGTATCCAGTGCCTCACCCACCATCCGCCAGGGGGCGGGCTTTTCCGTGAGAGTCTGCTGGATGGGCAGGTCAATGGTATTGCGCCGGGGGGCAGAGGCGGGGACCTCCGCGGGAGCGGGCCTTTCCTCCGCCGGGACAAGGGCCGGGGCGGACGGCTCCGTCCGGGCAATCGTTTCCGCCGGAACGGGGGCTTTCACCGGGGCCGGACGCGCCTGTGCAGGCTGGGGGTCCCGGGTCGGGAGCGGGGCGGGCCGGTGGACGCTGTCCCGGATGGGAAGCTTGGCATCGGGGTCTACCGCCGGGCGGGCAGAGTAGCTGCCCAGGGGACGCTTTTCCGCCGGGGGCGGAGTCTGCCGCTCCCTGTACTCCCGGACGGTCATGGATTGGTAAAAGGTCTGCTGGACGGGCTTGGGGGTTTCTCCGGCGGTGAGCAGGTCCTTGACGGTGTAGTGTACCGCGTCAAAGACGGCCCGCTCATTTTGAAATTTCACCACGGTCTTAGCCGGGTGGACATTCACGTCCACGGTATTTTTCGGCAGGGTGATGTGCAGCACACAGCCGGGGAACTTGCCCTTGAGCAGCCGGTTGCGGTATGCCTCCTCCAAGGCGGCAGTGAGGAGCTGGCTCTTCACAAACCGGCCGTTAACGAAAAACAGCTGCCGGCCACGGGTGCCACCGCCGTTTAGGGGCTTGGTGACAAAACCTTCCACGGAAATATCGCCGCCGCAGCCGCTGATAGGCAGCAGGCCCAGGGCAAAATCCCGGCCCAGGGCGGCGTAGACAGCAGAGCGCAGCTGGCCGTCGCCGGGGGTGTGGAGCACCTCTGCCCCGTCCCGGATCAGCTTCACGGACACCTCCGGATGGCTCAGGGCCAGGTGGGTGACAACGCCGGTGACGGCGGCAGCCTCGGCAGTATCCTTTTTCATAAACTTCATGCGGGCGGGGGTGTTATAAAATAAATCCCGGACGCAAAGGGTAGTTCCCTCGGGGCAGCCGGTCTCGGTGACTTCCCCGGGCACGCCGCCCTCTAAGTGGAGAGATGCGCCCTGATCCGCCCCCTGTTCCCGGGAGAAGATGTCCACCCGGGACACGGCGGCAATGGCAGCCAGTGCCTCGCCCCGGAACCCAAGGGTGCCAATGGCGGCCAGATCCTCCGCCCGGCGGAGCTTGCTGGTGGCATGGCGCAGAAAGGCCGTGGGAAGCTGCGATGGCGCGATGCCGCAGCCGTTATCGGTGATGCGCAGATAGGTGAGACCCCCGTGCTGTATCTCCACAGAAATGGCGGAGGCCCCGGCGTCCAGGGCGTTTTCCAGCAGCTCCTTGGCCACGCTGGCCGGGCGCTCCACCACCTCGCCGGCGGCAATGAGGTCGGCTACGTGAGAGTCTAAGCATTGAATGATGGGCATGGAGACGGCCTCCTTTTTTGAGGAATATAGGGATTACGGATTGCCACGACCAGCATGTGCGCTGGTCTCGTAATGACATTGTTGTTCACAAGAGGTGAGGTGCAAGGCCGGGCGCGGGCCATCGGGGATGCCGGCCCCTACGCTCCGTTTACTGATAGAATTTCGTAGGGGGCGATGCCCACATCGCCACGCGCGGTAGATGCAGAATGTACCCCCGTTTGGACAGCCAGCACAAGCACAGAGTGCGTCGCGGAGGTAGGCGTAGAGGCGATACGAAAGCACGGCATGAATTTTGCACAGACCGATTCGCGGGGTAAGAGAGGACCGACACAATCAGCACCTCAGCCGCGGAAAGGATCCCAAAACCTTGGTTTTGGCGGCGTTCTTTTCTCCCTTTCTTTCGCCGCAGAAAGAAAGGGAGCCGCCGGAGGCATGACGCAGGGTATTACGGATTGCCACGGGCGCAAAGCGCCCTCGCAATGACATATCAAAACGCCAAAATATCCGTTACACCATCTCGCCGAACAGGGCCCAGGTATTGCTGTCGGTGATTTTTATGTCGCGGTACTGGCCCAGGGCGGATTTGTCGCCTACAAGATGCACCAGGCGGCCTCCGGCAGTGCGGGCAGACAGGGGCCAGCGGGCATCGTCCGTTTCGCCGTCCACCAGGCATCGGAGAGTCTTGCCCACATAGCAGGCGTGGAGGCGAGCGGAGATTTCATTTTGGACGGCACAGAGGGTATCAAACCACTTCTGCTTCTCCGCCCGGGGCACGGGGTCGTCCATCTTGGCCGCCGGGGTGCCGGGACGGGGAGAGAAAATAAAGGTAAACAGGGCGTCAAACTCTACCTGACGCACCAGGTCCACCGTCTCCATAGCCTCCGCCTCCGTCTCGCCGGGAAAGCCGATGATGACGTCGGAGGTGAGCACCAGGTCGGGCATGACCTGGCGGGCATAGGCGATGAGCTCCAGATACCGGGCCCGGTCGTAGGGCCGGTTCATGGCTCGGAGCACCCGGTCGCAGCCGGACTGCACCGGCAGGTGCAGCTGATGGGCCACATGGCGGCTGCCGGCCATGACATCAAAGAGCTTGAAGGAGGCGTCCTTCGGCTGGGAGGACATAAACCGCAGGAGAAAGTCCCCGTCGATCTTGTCCAGCTCCTGCAGCAGGTCGGCGAAGTCGCGCCGGGGCTCTAAGTCCTTGCCGTAGGAGTTTACGTTCTGGCCCAGGAGGGTGATCTCCTTATAGCCCTGGGCGGCCAGTTCCTTCACCTCGGCCACGATCTTATCCATGTCGCGGCTGCGCTCCCGGCCCCGGACATAGGGGACAATGCAGTAGGAGCAGAAATTGTTGCACCCGTACATGATGGAGACCCACGCCCGGGTGCGGCCCTCCCGCACAACGGGCATCCCCTCGGCGATGGTGCCGTGCTCCTCCTCCACGGAGAATACCCGGCCCCGCCGGGTATAGACCCGGTATAAAAGCTCCGGAAATTTCCACATGGCCTGGGGGCCGAACACCAGATCCACATGGCGATAGCTTGTGCGGACCTTCTCGGCGATCTCGGGCCGCTGGGCCATGCAGCCGCACAGGCAGATGATCTGCTCGGGATTTTTCTTCTTGGTATGGGTCAGGGCACCCAGGTTGCCGAAAACACGCTTCTCCGCATGGTCCCGTATGGCGCAGGTGTTCAGCACAATGATGTCGGCCCGGTCTGCCTCGTCCGTAAACTCACAGCCCATAGCCTGAAGCATGCCCATAATGTGCTGGCTGTCGGCCACGTTCTGCTGGCAGCCGAAGGTATCCACCAGGGCCAGAGGTGCGCGGCTGCGCTGGCGGTGGATATCCGCCAGCTTCCTCTCAAAATCCCGCTGGCGCAAGGTCTCCTCCGCCGATAAAACCACTTGTTTTCTGTCCAAAATAACCCTCCGTAAGCGCCCATTTGCAAAATGGCGCTATGATTCGACTTTAATTAAGAGATTATACCACATTCACCGGTGCAAAACAAGCCGTTTAGCGTTGCAAATTTCTGTCATTGCGTGTATGATAGGAGCAGCGAAAAACGGAGAAGGAGTTTTTTCTATGGCATGGAGCATTGCGCTGCTGGCGGTCCTCATAGGGCTTGACCAGGCGCTGAAATACTGGACAGTATCCCATCTGGCCCTGGGGGAGTCGGCACAGCTAATCCCGGGGGTACTGCAGCTGACGCGGCTGCACAACTACGGCGCAGCCTGGTCGAGCCTCTCAGGAAAAACGGCTGTACTGCTGGTTATCACGGCGGCGCTGATGATCGCCGTGGCATGGCTGCTGATAAAAAAAATCGTTCGGCATCCCCTGGGTGTCACGGCGGGACTTTTCATCCTGGGCGGTGGCCTGGGCAACATGATCGACCGGGTGTGGCATGGGTATGTGGTGGATATGCTGGACATTTCACCGCTGCTTGAGTACCCTGTTTTCAATCTGGCGGATTGCTTTGTGGTGGTGGGCGCCGTGCTGGGCGCGGTGTACTACCTGTGGTTCTACGATAAATACGACAAAAAGGAGCGCGGCCATGGACGCAAGGACACTGACGGCCACAACTGAATCCGCCGGGACCCGGCTGGATGCCTTCCTGGCCGCCCAGCTGCCGGGCCTCACCCGCTCAGCGGCAGCCCGACTCATTGAGGGGGGCTTTGTCACCGTAGACGGCAGGCCCGCCGGGAAAAGTGTCCGGCTTGTGGGCGGCGAAACGGTTTCCGTCACTCTGCCGGAGGCAGAGGAGCCGGAGGCTCGGCCGGAGGCCATCCCTCTGGATGTGGTGTACGAGGACGGAGACGTGATCGTGGTGAATAAGCCCGTGGGCATGGTGGTCCACCCGGCTCCGGGGCACCCGGACGGCACACTGGTCAACGCCCTGCTGCACCACTGCGCCGGGAGTCTGTCAGGCATCGGCGGTCAAATGCGGCCAGGCATCGTCCACCGCATCGACCGGGACACCAGCGGGCTCATCATCGCCGCCAAAAATGACGCCGCCCACGCCTTCCTGGCCGCTCAGCTGGCAGACCACACCCTGGCTCGGACCTACGAGTGCCTGGCTGTGGGCAATTTCAAGGAGGACAGCGGCACCGTGGATGCAAGCATCGGCCGCCACCGGACGGACCGGAAAAAGATGGCCGTGGTCCCCGATGGACGCCGGGCCGTGACCCACTGGGAGGTCATCGCCCGCTATCGGGGCGTCACCCATCTGCGCTGCCGCCTGGAAACGGGCCGCACCCACCAAATCCGAGTACACCTGGCCTATATCGGCCACCCCATCCTAGGGGACACCGTGTACGGGGCCAAAAAGCCTGTGCCGGGGCTGACGGGCCAGTGCCTCCACGCCACGGCCCTGGAGTTCATTCACCCGGCCACGGGGAAGAATATCTCCCTCACCTGTCCGCTGCCGGAGGAATTCACCCGGATGCTGGAAAAGCTGCAGCGGCAAGACTAACAGGCTAATATGAATGCAGCCGCGGGGCAAAGCCCCGCGGCTGCATTTTTTGTTTTTTATCCCTGGTGCTCCCGGGCGTGGCGGCAGATGGCCGCAAAGGTCTGTGGGCTGATGTCATGCTCAATCTTGCAGGCATCGGCCTCCGCCGTCTCCTGATCCACCCCCAGATGGACAAGGAAATTGGTGAGGGTATGGTGGCGGTCCAGCATTTCTTGGGCAATGGCCAGCCCCTTGGGCTCCAAAGTGATGAGGCCCGTTTTGTCCATGGTGATATAGCCGCTCTCCCGCAGACGCTTGGTGGCATAGCTGACGCTGGGCTTGGTGACGCCCAAATGCTCCGCCACGTCGATGGAGCGGATATAGCCGTGCTTCTTTTGCATCATCAGCATGGTCTCCAGGTAATCCTCCGAAGATTTTTGAATTTCCATAATTGGTACACTCCATCGTTTATTTTATCCAGCGTAGCACACCGAGGCCAAAAAAACAAGGGGAAGTTAAAAATATTTTACTAAAACCTATTGACAAAGTATGCTTTTAGGGGTATTGTAAACATACCTAATAAGTAGGCTTTAGTTTTTCATACCAGGAGGACCAGCGTATGACCATTTATACCGACAATGCAGCCACTACCAAAATGAGCGACACCGCTCTGGCTGCCATGCTCCCCTGTCTGCAGGACAATTACGGCAATCCCTCCAGCCTGCACTCCGTGGGCCAGCGGGCCGCCGAAGCCCTGCAGAGCGCCCGGGAGACCGTGGCCCGGTGCCTGGGCTGCGACCCCAAGGAGATCATATTCACCTCCGGCGGCAGCGAGGCCGACAACCAGGCCATTATCTCCGCCGCCCGATGGGGCGCGCTGAAGGGCAAAAAGCACATCATCTCCACCGCCTTTGAGCATCACGCCGTGCTCCACACCCTGAAGAAGCTGGAAAAAGAGGGCTTTGACGTGGAGCTGCTGCCTGTGGGCACCACCGGCACCATTACCCCGGAGCAGGTAGCTGCGGCCATTCGGCCCGACACCGCCCTGGTGACCATCATGTACGCTAACAACGAGATCGGCTCCATTCTCCCCATTGCCGAGATCGGCGCGGTGTGCAGGGAAAAGGGCGTTATCTTCCACACGGATGCCGTACAGGCGGCAGGCCACCTGCACATTGACGTAAAGGCTCAGAACATCGACATGCTCTCCCTTTCCAGCCACAAGTTCCACGGGCCCAAGGGCTCCGGCGTACTGTATGCCCGGAAGGGCATCCCCCTGGTGAATATCATCGAGGGCGGCGCCCAGGAGCGGGGCAAGCGGGCCGGCACGGAAAACCTCCCCGCTATTGTGGGCATGGCAGCGGCCCTGCAGGAGGCCTGCGACCACATCGACGAAAACGCCGCCAAGGTCTCCGCCCTCCGGGATAAGCTGATCAGCGGCCTGTCTAAGATCCCCCATTCCGCCCTCAACGGCGATCCGGTGCATCGCCTGCCCGGCAATGTAAACTTCTGCTTTGAGGGGATCGAGGGGGAGAGTCTGCTGCTTCTGCTGGATGCCAAGGGCATTTGCGCCAGCTCCGGCAGCGCCTGCACCTCCGGATCCCTGGACCCCAGCCATGTGCTGCTGGCCATCGGCCGCCCTCACGAGGTGGCCCACGGATCCCTGCGCCTGAGCCTGTGCGAGTGGAACACGGAGGAGGAAGTGGACATCATTTTGCAGGAGGTCCCGAGGATCGTGGAGTACCTGCGCAATATGAGCCCCATGTGGAAGGACCTGGTCAGCGGCAAGAAGCCGTTCATGCTGTAATAAGGAGGCAGATATCATGGCACTGTATACCGACACTGTAATGGACCATTTCATGCACCCGAGGAATGTGGGCGAGATCAAAAATCCCAGCGGCGTGGGTGAAGTGGGCAACGCCAAGTGCGGCGATATTATGAAGATGTATCTGGACATTGAAAACGATGTGATCAAGGATGTGAAGTTTGAGACCTTTGGCTGCGGCAGCGCCATCGCCTCATCCTCCATGGCAACGGAGATGATCAAGGGCAAGACCGTGGAGGAGGCCCTGGCCATCAGCAACAAGGACGTGGTGGACGCTCTGGGCGGTCTGCCCGCCCACAAGCTGCACTGCAGCGTCCTGGCGGAGGAGGCTATCAAGTCCGCCGTGAAGGACTACTACGACCGCAATGGCATCCCCTACGACCACAGCCAGTTCCCCGATTGCGAAAGCTGCGAGAGCTGCCGCATGGTGTGAAGCCCTTGCGAAGGGGATAAAATTGTGGTATCCTAAGCCTATAAAGGCGGCGCGAGAAAACACCTCGCAGAGTTTGCCGCCCGCAGGCGGTAAAAAATTAAAATCATTTTTTCACCGCGACATGCGCGTGGGGAAAAATACTTCTCAGGCGAGAAGTAGTGGAATTTTGAGCCAAAGGTTCAAAATTACGCGCGCAGCAGACTGCAATCCTTTTGGCAGAAAATTCCGCAGGAATTTTCGTCAGGTGCTTGAGGAGGGAGCGGCATGAAAATTTCCACCCGGGGCCGGTACGCCCTGCGGATGATGCTGGACCTGGCGGAAAACCAGGGCAGCGGTGTGGTGGCTCTGAAGGATATCGCCGCCCGGCAGGATATCTCCAAAAAATACCTGGAGCAGATCATCCCGGTGCTGAACCGGGCCGGCCTGCTGCAGACCTCACGGGGCTTCCAGGGGGGATATCGGCTGGCGAAGGTGCCCAAGGACTACACCGTGGGTGAAATTCTCCGGGCCGCAGAGGGAGGGCTATCTCCCGTGGCCTGTTTGGAGCAGTCGCCCAACGCCTGTCCCCGCTGCCACAAGTGCGAAACGCTGCCCATTTGGGCGGGCTTGGAGCAGGTGGTGAACGAATACCTGGACGGCATCAGCCTGCAGGACGTGCTGGATGGGCTGAAAAAGTAAATCATCCCTACAAAATCCAAATCCCACGCCGGCACTTCACCCGACATACGCCTGCAAAATGAAAGCAGGCACTCATAAAAGGGAACTACACCTCATTTGTCAGACATGTACGGCAAAATACATGTCTAATAAATGAGGTGTAGTTTATTCACGCATCGTATGGAATCTGTTCTCTTAGAAATGCTTCACCTGACCCGCCAGCAGCAACCCCGGCAGCAGCCACAGAAGCTGGAACAGCACCAGCCGCAGGGGCGTCAGTGAGGCATAGCCGCCAATGCCCGTGAGGTAGTAGCACAGCAGCAATCCCGCCACCGACGCCAGCAGCGCCAAGGCGATCGTCCACCGGGCCGCCAGCAGCAGCTTGCGGCTGCCCAACACCGTTTCGGCGTAGGGCATGAGCCCGTCCCGGTATACCACGGCATAGGCGGGTCCGGTCAATCGGGCCTGCTCCAGCAGGGAAAGGCGGGTCTGCACGTCCGGATAGATGGGCTTTGCATCCACCTTGAAGCTGCGGCGCAGGAACTCCGGGGTGATATTGCACCCCCGCACCGCCAGCACCGGGGTGACCCGGTTGCGCCGCAGGGCCCGCAGGGCCCAATCCACATTCCGGGAGGGCTGGTACCGCAGGGCGAAGATGGCTGTCAGCTGGCCGTCCACAGCCAGGAAAAGGCCTGAGGGAACCTTTAGCTCCTTAGGCAGGCGCACATTCTGCCTGCGCATAAAGTAGGCGCTGCCCAGCAGCACCGTCTCGCCGTGGATGGTACCCCCGGCGCCGCCCTCCTCGTACCAGCGAAAATCATCCAGGGCTTCGGCCTGTCCCCCTTGGTCAGAGAGCATCTGCTCCAGCAGGGGCAGGGCCTGGCTGTCTGCCGCCCGGGCCATGGCCACAGAGTAGCTGAGCACCCGGCCCAGCTCCTCACCGTAAATTTTCATGCCGTTAAGAGAAAGTGTCCCGGCGGGGTACAGGTCCTCGTCAGTGATGACCATGCGCTTGGCACCGCTGACGGCCTTGGCGCCGCTGTAGCCCGCCACGGCGCAGCCGCTGTGGCTGAGCCGGTGGCTCAAAAAGTAGGTGGGCAGCGTCCCGGCCAGGGGCCAGGACAGGGGTGTGGCCGCCGCCAAAAGAGCCGACCAAACCCACAGGGGCTGTGCGGGCTTGCTCTCGGACAGGCACACCACCCCCGTTAGCACGCAGGCAGTAGCCAGCAGCAGCGGCAGCACCGTGTTGTACCATTTTTGGGGCATGTCCGGCTCCACGGCATGGGTATAGAATCCCTCCAGACGGCCCTGGCACTTGATGGCGCCGGCCTTAGTCTTCTGCACGCTCCAGGGCGGATGCCCCCCCAGATCCGCCAGGCGGAAGCTCTCTCTCCGGGCCGCGCACCGCAGGTACACGCCCCACTCACAGCAGAGGGTCACCAGGGCCGCCGCTCCAGCCAGGGGCAGGTGCTCGCCCCCCTTGACCATGCACCAGACGCAATCGCCCAGGCAGGCCACGGTCAGCAGCAGTGCGCCCCAGGCGCAGGAAACTCGCTTTTGGCGGATCCCCTCCAGCATGTCCCGCCACAGGGGCAGGGCCAGGCTTGCCTGGGCCAGCAGCAGCGCAGCCACCGCGCCGAAGCGCAGGGGCGGGGTATCTGTCCAGACGGCGGGCAGGGTCACCAGGGTCTCCGCCGCCGTGATGCCCACCAGTAAAACCGCCGGCAGGAGGCAGCGCAGGGTGGCGCCCCGGTGCAGACGGCATAGCCGCTTCTGCTCAAATTCCGCCTGGGCCATGTCCGGCTCCGGGGGGATGGCTTCTTCCCCCTCCGGTTCCGGCTCGGGCCGGGTCTTGGGAGCCGCCAACGCCCGGAGAAATCTGCCCACCGCCGCTAATCTCGCCCGGCAAAGGGCGGCCCGGCGGGCCCGGCGGGCCTGACGCTCCTGCTCCTCCCGCTCCAGCTGCCGCTGGGCCGACTCCTCCTCCATCACGGCGGAGACCGTCCGGTCCATCATATCCTCCAGCGAAACCAAGCGCTCCCGGGGTGCAGCTTTTTCCTCCGGCTCCGGGGAATCCTTCTCCGGAGTCCGGGTGTCCTCTTTCGGCCGCTCCGCCGGGGCTTCCTCCTCGGCGGGTTTCTCCGCTATAGACTCAGGCTTCGGGGCAGGCTCCGCAGCCGGATCTTCCAGCTCCGGCTGCTGTGGCTGGGAAACCGGCTCCGGGACGGGCTGCGGCGGCTTCACCGCACCGGTACCAAACTCCGCCAGAATGTCGTCCAGGTCATACTCCCGGGTGAGGGGTACGTCCTGCAGGAGCCTGCCGGTGTCCTCCAGGGCCTGATTCAGTTCTTCCTCTGTGTACTTGCTCATAGTCCTCACTTACATCCGGCGGCGCACCGCCTCATATAGCAGAATGGCCGCTGCGGCGGATGCGTTCAGGGACGAGATATGCCCCTTCATGGGGATGCTCACCAAAAAGTCGCATTTCTCCCGCACCAGGCGGCCCATGCCGCTGCCCTCAGACCCGATGACGATGGCCGCCGGGCCCTTGAGATCAGCCTCATACAGGGAGGTAGCCCCCTCGGCGGCCGTGCCATAGACCCATATACCCTTTTTCTTCAGCTCCTCCAGTGTAGCCGGGAGGTTAGAGACCCTTGCCACGGGCATATAGCTCACCGCCCCCGCCGATGTCTTGCCCACAATGGCCGTGAGCCCGGCGGAGCGGCGCTTGGGGATGATGACCCCGTGGGCCCCGGCGCACTCGGCGGTGCGGAGGATAGCACCCAGGTTGTGGGGGTCGGAAATTTCGTCGCACACCACCAGCAGCGGCGCCTCCCCCTTTTCTTCGGCGGTATCCAGCAGGGATTGCACGGTCACATATTCCCGCATAGCCGCCAGGGCGATGACCCCCTGGTGGGCGTGGGTACGGCTCATGCCATCCAGCTTGCGCCGGTCGGCCTCCACCACTACGATGCCCTTTTCCCGGGCCCGGGAGGCAATATGGCCCAGGGTCTTGTCTGTCTCGCCCTTGGCCAGGTAGATTTTGTCGATGTTCTCCCCGGAGCGCAGAGCCTCGATCACGGCGTTGCGGCCCTCAATGATGCCGTCCGCCTCCGCCTGGGGCAGGGGCCTCTGTCTATCGTTTTCTCTCATAGCTCGTCCTCACAGAATAAAAATAAAAAAGCCTTGCTTCAGGCTGCCGTTGTAACGCTTTAACGCCGCGCACGAAAAGTGATGCGCGCGGCAGGCTGCAAGCTCTTTGCCGGAAAAATACGGATGGGTTTTTTCGCAGCTTTTAGTATAGCACATACGGGGCATAATAGAAAGGTCAATTCATAGAAATTTTACACGGCAGGGGTTTTTCCGCCCTTGTTTGCTTTTATTTTATATGGTATACTGCCATTAATTGCAAGGTCTGTCTACGCGGAAGGAGGCCAACTATGGACTCAAAAAACAACAAGAACAACAAAAACAGCAAGAACAACCGAAACCTTCGGGGTGTGCTGGTGCTGCTGGCCTGGGCGGTGGTGCTGACCATCGGCTTTAACTATTTTGCCGCCTATACCGGAAACGCAGCCAACAAGGCCACCAGCTTTGAGGTGGATTTCAGCGCTCTGGCTGACCTGGTTCGGGAGGATAAAATCGCCCGGGTGGAGTTTGAAAACGGCCAGATCCTCGCCACCCCTATTGACGGCTATGTCTATACCGACGAGAGCGGCAAGGAACCCAAAACCTACACCAACTCCGAAAAAACCAAGGTCATTCTTTACACCACGCAGATCAACAGCAACAATTTCTACGATCTGCTGGACGAGCATCATGTGGCCTACACCGCCCCGGTGGTGGAGCAGATGAGCCCCATTTTGCAGTTTATGATCTCTTATATCCTGCCCACGATTCTGATGCTGGGGGCGTTTTTACTGGTGATGCGTCTGCTGAGCAAGAGCAGCGGCGGCATCGGCGGCATCGGCAGCGTTGGCAAATCCAATGCCAAGGTGTATATGGAAAAATCCACCGGCATCACCTTTAAGGACGTGGCCGGCCAGGACGAGGCCAAGGAATCCCTGGAGGAGATCATCGACTTCCTCCATAATCCCGGCAAGTACACCGCCATCGGCGCAAAGCTGCCCAAGGGCGCGCTGCTGGTGGGCTCCCCCGGCACCGGCAAGACATTGCTTGCCAAGGCCGTGGCGGGCGAGGCCAACGTGCCGTTCTTCTCCATCTCCGGCTCCGACTTTGTGGAAATGTTCGTGGGCGTAGGCGCCAGCCGTGTGCGTGACCTGTTTAAGGAGGCGGCCAAGGTAGCCCCCTGCATCATCTTCATTGACGAGATCGACACCATCGGCAAGTCCCGGGATGCCAGCCGCTTCGGCGGCAACGATGAGCGGGAGCAAACCCTGAATCAGCTTCTGGCGGAGCTGGACGGCTTTGACCCCAGCAAGGGCGTTATCGTTCTGGGCGCTACCAACCGCCCGGAGGTGCTGGACAAGGCCCTGCTGCGTCCCGGCCGCTTCGACCGGCGCATCACTGTGGACCGGCCCAACCTGGCAGGCCGCCTGGCTACCCTGCAGGTCCACACCCGAAATATCCATCTGGCCGAGGATGTGAACCTGGAGAAGATTGCCCAGGCCACCGCCGGCTGCGTGGGTGCAGACCTGGCAAACCTGGTGAACGAGGCCGCCCTGCGTGCCGTGCGCAAGGGCCGCAAGGCTGTGAATCAGAACGACCTGCTGGTGGCCTTTGAGGTGGTCATCGCCGGCTCGGAGAAGAAGGGCACCGTCATCACCGACGAGGAAAAGAAGATCATCGCCTATCACGAGGTGGGCCATGCATTGGTTGCCGCCAAGCAGAAAAACGCCCAGCCCGTCAGCAAGATCACCATCGTACCCCACACCCAGGGAGCCCTGGGCTACACCCTGCACCTGCCGGAGGAGGAGAAATTCCTCATGTCCAAGGAGGACATATTGGCGGAGATCCGCACCCTGCTTGCCGGCCGCTCCAGTGAGGAGATCGTCTGCAACACCATGACCTCCGGCGCCGCCAACGACATCGAGCGGGCCACGGAGATGGCCCGGAACCTGGTGGCCCGGTTCGGCATGTGCGATGAGTTTGATATGATGGCCCTGGGCACCGTACAGAGCCAGTACCTGGACGGCAGCTACTCCATGTCCTGCGCCCAGGAGACCTATGCCGCGGCGGACCGGGAGACCATCAAGATCATCCGCCAGTGCCACCAGGAGGCCAAGCAAATTTTGCGGGACAACCGGGAGCTGCTGGACAAGATCGCCGCCTACCTGCTGAAGAAGGAGACTATTACCGGCCAGGAGATGATGGCCATTATCGAGGGCCGGGATCCGGAGACCGTGGACAACTACGGCGCCACCCGGGAGGACGATGCGCCCCGAAAGGCCTTCCGCCCCTCCACCCCCAACAGCATTGAGGCTCCGGCCAAGCACATCAATATCGTCTCCCAGCCCATCCCCATGCCGGACTTTGACGAACCCAAGGAGGAAAAGCCGACGGCCAGCTCCCCGGAGGAGAATACCCCGGAGGATAAATCCCCGAAGGAGCCTCCCGCCGATAACGGGAAGCCCGAATAATAACCCCCAGGCCCCCGGAACGTGTTTGCGTCCCGGGGGCTTTTGCGCCGAGGGGAAAGAAGCCGCCTTTTGCCGGACCCTGGCCGTTTTTATGTAGACAAGAAAAATTATGCAACTTTTTCGCGGATTTTATGTTTACATAACGATGTGGAAAACTCTGTGGATAATGTGCATAACCCCTTTTTTAAGGCTGATTTTATAAGGTTGCTGTCTTGCTATAAGAATGGGAGCTGTCTAACATTTTTAAATCTTATTGCAATTTTTGTCAGAGAAAGTCCAGGCACTTGCCAGAACAGAGGAAATGCGGTAAAATAATAAAATATGGCCGGAATCGCCGGCAGGAGGTCTCTATGGCAGCAAAGAAAACCTATAACAACGAAAGCATTTCCAGCCTCAAGGGTGCGGATCGGGTGCGCAAGCGCCCGGGTGTCATCTTCGGGTCCGACGGCCTGGAGGGCTGTGAGCATGCCGTATTTGAAATACTGTCCAACGCCATCGACGAGGCCCGGGAGGGGCATGGGCGGCTCATCACCGTCACGCGGTTTTCCGACCTCTCCATCCAGGTGGAGGACATGGGCCGGGGCTGCCCGGTGGATTGGAACGAGAAGGAAGGCCGCTACAACTGGGAGCTGGTATTCTGCGAGCTCTACGCCGGCGGCAAATATGACAACGAAAACAGCGAAAACTATGAGTTTTCCCTGGGTCTCAACGGCCTGGGCTCCTGCGCCACCCAATACGCCAGCCGCTACATGGATGTAACCGTGTGGCGGGAGGGCAAGGAGTATTCCCTGCACTTTGAACGGGGCGAAATCGTGGGCCAGATGCAGACCCGCCCCCTGCCCGACAGCCAGAAGCGCAAGACCGGCACCCGCATCCACTGGCTGCCGGACCTGGACGTGTTTACGGACATCAGCATTCCCCCGGACTACTACCGGGATGTGATGAAGCGCCAGGCCGTGGTAAACGCCGGGGTCACCTTCCGGCTGCGCAATCAAAACGGCGCGGCCTTTGATACGGAGGATTTCCTCTATGAAAACGGCATCGCCGACTATATTCGGGAGCTGGCGGGGCTGGATGCCTTCACCGAGCCGGTGTGCTGGGAGTGCGAGCGCCGGGGCCGGGACCGGGCAGACAAGCCCGAGTACAAGGTGAAGCTGAACATCGCCTGCTGCTTTTCCAACAAGCACCCTGTGGTGGAGCACTACCACAACTCCAGCTTCTTGGAGCATGGCGGCTCCCCGGAAAAGGCCACCCGCCTGGCCTTTGTGTACGCCATTGACAAGTACCTCCGGGACCACAGCAAGTACACCAAGGACGAGAGCAAGATCACCTATCCCGATGTGCAGGATTGTCTGATTTTGGTCAGCAACAACTTCTCCACCCAGACCAGCTACGAAAACCAGACCAAAAAGTCCATTACCAATAAGTTCATCCAGGACGCTATGAACGACTTCCTGCGGGAGCAGCTGCAGGTATACTTCATTGAAAATCCCGACGCGGCGGAGAAGATCGCCAGCCAAGTGCTGATCAACAAGCGCAGCCGGGAGACGGCGGAAAAGATCCGCATCAATCAGAAAAAAAAGCTGACGGAGAAGATCGACATTGCCAACCGGGTGCAGAAGTTCGTGGATTGCCGCACCAAGGATGTGAGCAAGCGGGAGATTTATATTGTAGAGGGCGACTCCGCCCTGGGCGCCTGCAAGCAGAGCCGGGACGCGGAGTTTCAGGGCCTCATGCCCGTGCGGGGCAAGATACTCAACTGCCTGAAGGCCGACTATCCGCGCATTTTTAAGAGCGACATTATCACGGACCTCATGAAGGTCCTGGGCTGCGGCGTGGAGGTAAGCGGCCGGGCGGTGAAGGAACTGAATCAGTTTGACCTGAATAACCTCCGCTGGAGCAAGGTCATCCTCTGCACCGATGGCGATGTGGACGGGTTCCAAATTCGCACCCTGATCCTCACCATGCTCTACCGTCTGTGCCCCACCCTCATCCGGGAGGGCTATGTGTATATCGCGGAGACACCGCTGTTTGAGATCACCTGCAAGGAAAAGACCTGGTTTGCCTACTCGGAGAAGGAGAAGGCGGACATTCTCAAGTCCCTGGAGGGGAAAAAGGTGAAGGTGGACCGCAGCAAGGGCCTGGGCGAGAACGACCCGGAGATGATGTGGCTGACTACCATGAACCCGGAGACAAGGCGGCTGGTAAAGGTCCTGCCGGACGAGGCCGCGGAGACCGAGCGCATTTTTGACCTCCTGCTGGGGGACAACCTGGCGGGGCGGAAGGAGTATATCGCCGAGAACGGGTATAAGTATCTGGATATGATCGATGTGAGCTGAGGGGAAATGAACAGATTTGATAAAGATATTTCATTTTTGGAAAGTGTTGACCGCGACCCGATACTAAAAGAGCTGTGCCGCCAGTATTCCGTATACAGCTTTGATGAAAAGTTTCGGGTAATAACCCTCCCAATAAGCGATTTAATTAAAAGGAACTATGAGGCAGGTTACTTTCTAAGCAATTACCCGTATGTGTTGTCACTGTACGGCGTGCGCGACGAGCAGATGGATGATTTGAGTACGGAAGAACTCCCATATTTAGCGACCCTTGCCTGTCTGACATGGCATTTTCGGCGCGACTACTTTTGCCAGGGAACGCTTACTTACCGCAGCATTGCGGAGGGAACTTTACTTCGGCTGTTTTGCCACTTAAGGGAACTGTATAAAAAGAACCCAACGGTCTCCACTTTGGAAGAACTCCATCGGACAAGGTGCAGTGCGCTTCCATGTCAACCAGGCGTTTATCGCGTGACGGTTCCGGAAAAGCTGCCCATTTCCTTTATTGAGGGCTCCGACAATTTGCGTGCAAAAGGTTATCCGGCGGCAATTTTGGAACAAAAATACGGCCAATGCACAGACAAAACCGTTTTGTACATCGGCAAGGCTAACGGACGCGGCGGCCTGCGGCAGCGGGTGCTGCAATATGTAAAATTCGGCTGGGGCACCGCTGTCAACCACAAGGGCGGGCGCGCCATTTGGCAGGTGAAGGACTATCCGCTCCTGCTGTTAGAGTACGAAGTCTGCGAAAATTGCGAGCAGAGGGAGCATGAGCTGTTGGCCGCTTATAAGAAGGAAAACGGCACCTATCCATTGGCAAATTGGCGGGGGTAGGCGGAGCAAGGGAATAAAAAGCCTCCCCTGTGTAAGGGGAGATGTGCGAAGCGTCGGAGGGGTTGATGGTCCCCTTGCCTAAAGGAGACTGGCACGGCGAAGCCGTGACTGGGGGATTCTTCCCCGCACAAATCCTTCCACCAGCCTGCGGCTGGTCCCCCTCCCTTTAGGCAAGGGAGGCTTTGGGGGCGGATTGCCACAGCCAGTGTGCGCACTGGCTTCGCAATGACACGGTGGTTTACAGAGAGTCCGGCGCAAAACCCGGCGGGCCGATGTGGGCATCGGCCCCTACGCACGGCTATCGGTAGACATTCCGTAGGGGACGGGGGTACGGATTGCCACGGGCGCGGCGCGCCCTCGCAATGACACATTGCAAGGAATGCGGTATAAGCCCAGTTCGGGCCGTCGGAGACGCCGGCCCCTACGCACCGTTTACCGATAGGATTTTGTAGAGGCGGGCGACCCTGTCTGCCCGGTCCCGGCAGCGCAGTGTTTTGTATGGCAGGACCCATGTGCCCTGCCGCGTGCAGTGCGCCGCAAATTGAAACCGAGCGTTTTTTGGCGGGGGAAGCCCGTGCATTCCCCGCCAGTTTGAATACGAAAGGAATTATCTTTCATGGCAAAGAAGAAAACAGAACCGAAGGCCGTCCATCCCGCCGCGGACCCCAATGTCATGGGCCTGCGGGGCACGGTGGTGGAGCAGCCCATCACCTCTACCCTGGACGAGAACTATATGCCCTACGCCATGAGCGTGATCGTCTCCCGGGCCATCCCGGAGATCGACGGCTTCAAGCCCTCCCACCGCAAGCTCCTGTACACCATGTACAAGATGGGCCTGCTCACGGGGAACCGCACCAAGTCCGCCAACATCGTGGGCCAGACCATGCGCCTGAATCCCCACGGCGACCAGGCCATTTACGAGACCATGGTGCGCCTGGCCAAGGGCAACGAGTCTTTGCTCCACCCCTTTGTGGACAGCAAGGGCAACTTCGGCAAGGTCTACTCCCGGGACATGGCCTACGCCGCCAGCCGCTACACCGAGGCAAAGCTGGCCCCCATCTGCGCGGAGCTTTTCCGGGATCTGGACTGCGACGCCGTGGACTTTGTGGATAACTACGACAACACCACCAAGGAGCCGGCCCTGCTGCCCACCACCTATCCCAATGTGCTGGTGTCGGCCAACCAGGGCATCGCCGTGGGCATGGCGTCCCAAATCTGCGGGTTTAACCTGGGGGAGGTCTGCGACACCACCATCCAGCTGCTGAAAAATCCCGACCACGACATTGCCACCACCCTGCTGGCCCCGGATTTTTCCACCGGCGGGCAGATTCTCTGTGACCCGGAGGAGCTGGGACGCATTTATGAGACGGGCCGGGGCGGCGTGAAGGTCCGGGCCAAGTACCGTTATATCAAGAGCGAAAACATTATCGAAATTTTCGAGATCCCCTATTCCACCTCCCTGGAGGCCATTTTGGACAAGGTGTCCGAGCTGATGAAGGCCGGGAAGATCAAGGAGATCAGCGACATGCGGGACGAGACGGACCTCTCGGGCCTGAAGCTGGCCATTGACTTAAAGCGGGGCGTAGACCCGGACAAGCTCATGCAGAAGCTCTTCCGCCTGACCCCCCTGCAGGACACGGTGAGCTGCAACTTTAACATCCTCATCGCTGGAATGCCCCGGGTGCTGGGGGTGAAGGCGCTGCTGGAGGAGTGGCTGGCCTGGCGCACGGAATGCGTGCGGAGACGGGTGTACTTCGTGCTGCACAAAAAGCAGGAGAAGCTGCACCTTTTGCAGGGCCTCAAACGCATTTTGCTGGACATTGACAAGGCCATTGAGATCATCCGCCAGACCGAGGAGGAGGCGGAGGTTGTGCCCAACCTGATGATCGGCTTCGGCATCGACCAGATTCAGGCGGAGTATGTGGCGGAGATCAAGCTGCGCAACATCAATAAAGAATACATCCTCAAGCGGGTCCAAGAGACCGCCGCCCTGGAGGAGGAAATCGAGGACCTGGAGGATACCCTGCAAAAGCCCGCCCGCATCCGTAAGATCATCGTGGGCGAGCTGGAGGACGTGCGGAAAAAGTACGCCCAGCCCCGGAAAACGGAAATTATCTTCAGCCATGAGGCGGAGTATGAGGAGGAGCCGGAGGAGACGCCGGACTATCCCGTGACGCTGTTTTTGTCCCGGGAGGGATATTTTAAGAAGATCACCGCCCAATCTCTGCGCATGAGCGGCGAGCAGAAGTTCAAGGAGGGCGACGAGCTTTTCCGCCAGGTGGAGGCCACCAACAACACCGAGCTGATGTTCTTCACCGACCGCCAGCAGGTGTATAAGGTCCGGGCCGCCGACTTTGCCGACGGCAAGGCGTCGCTGCTGGGGGACTATCTGCCCACCAAGCTGGGGATGGACGAGGAGGAGAAGGTCATCGACCTGGTGCTGCCCGGGGATTACAGCGGGCATGTGCTGTTCTTCTTTGAAAACGGCAAGTGCGCAAGGGTCTCCCTCTCGGCCTACGCCACCACCTCCAACCGCCGCAAGCTCACCGGGGCCTACTCCGACAAGAGCCCCCTGGCGGCCCTGGTACCCCTGACGGAGGACAGGGAGCTGGCCCTCATCAGCACGGAGCCGAGAGCCCTGCTGCTGCACACGGCCCTGCTTGCGCCCAAGACCACCCGCGCCACCCAGGGCGTGGCGGTGATGAACATGAAGCCCCGGTATCACCTGGACCGGGTGTGTACCCCGGAGGAGAGCGGCATCACGAATCTTGCCCGCTACCGGGTGCGCAGCATCCCCGCTGCCGGCGCCCTGCTCCGGGAGGAGGACCAGGGCCGGGAGCAGATGTCGCTGCTGTAAAATAACTGGCGAAAATTCCTGCGGAATTTTCTGCCAAAAGGACTGCTCCCAGAATAGGCAGAAAGAGGAAGGATCACATGGGATTTGACTTAGCACACACTATAAGCGCCCTATCAAAGTTGGCGCTGCAGGCCAGTAGGAATCGGCGCAGTCAGGAGGAAATCGACTTTTTCAATTGGCTGGATGCGGCCCTGTGCAAAGAGCTTCCCGGCAATGTTGAGGCCATCAACTTCAATTTGTATGAAGACGGCAGGGCCAAGTGGTCTGCGGAGTTGGTGGGCACCTCCACCTTTGACGAAAGTAGCTCCGACTGGGCCTGCCACGAGGTCTACACCACCCGGGATATGCCGTTTGTCCTCATGAAAGAGAGTGACTGGAAAACCGTGGAGAGCCTGTTCGTTTCCCTGCTGAAAAAATATCTTGACGGCGGAAAGTATGCTTCGGCGCTGAAAAAATACCACGCTGTGGGCGTCGGCTTTGTGGATGGAGATTTACACATCCTTTATAAAAAATGAGCTCGAAGAAGGGAGCGTCCCATGAAAAAAAGAATTCTCCCCCTGCTTCTGTGCGGGGCGCTGGTTTTATCCGGGTGTGGGCTGCTGCGGCGGGAATATACCCGCACAGAACCCCACAGCGCCACCTATTACGAGGGCGACCGGCGGGATGTGCTCCGGGCAGAAGGCCGCCAGGACCTGGTGAATGACCTGCTGCTGCTGGTAAGCGCCCATGACGAGAGCGGCACCGTTTGGCTGTACGACAGCGAGGACGGAGCGGACGCTTCTCAACTGGCCCAGGTGGCCTGTGATGAGGTGCTGCAGGAGACCCCTCTGGGAGCCTACGCCCTGGAGTATCTTACCTACACCGTGGACGAGGGGGGACGGGGCTATACGCAGCTGCGGTTCACCGCCGGATATCGGCGCACGGCCCAGCAGATCAAATCCATTGTCCACGCCACCAATGCCGCGGCCCTGCGGGACCTGCTGCAGGCAGCAGTGGAAAACGGCGGGAAGGAGCTGGCGGTGCAGGTGGGCAGCTTTGACGGCAGCCGCCAATCGGTGCTGGATTCCGTGGCGGCGTTCCAGCAGGAGCTGGGGCACGGTAACCAATCCTGGCAGGTGCAGTTCTATCCGGACACGGACGCCTGGGGGATTATGGAAATAATTCTGAAAGAGTGAAAAAAATCCTTGACAATGGCCATATTATGCACTATAATAACCATTGTTCTGCGGGCGTAGCTCATCTGGTAGAGCGCGACCTTGCCAAGGTCGAGGTAGCGAGTTCGAGCCTCGTCGCCCGCTCCAAAAAGAAACACCATCCGACAGGGTGGTGTTTTTTTGCATTTACCGACCGGGCAGAGGCTCGAACAGGGCACGAGCGAAGCGAGAGAAACATGCCGGGGGCATGTTTTGGTGCCCGCGTGCGTGTGGCGGCCCGGCAGGGCCGCCAGCGAGCCTCGTCGCCCGCTCCAAAAAGAAACACCATCCTGAAGGATGGTGTTTCTTTTTGGAATGCTGCGGGCAGGACCAAACTCGCTGCCTCGACCTGCGCGAAGCGCGTTAAATCAAGAGGTCCGGCAGGGCTCCTGCGAATGGCTCCGCCATTCGTGGGATGCCGGTAGCGAGTCGAGCCTCGTTACGTTTTTTGCTTTTACGGTATGCGGGGATGCAGACAACAAGAGTAGTGGACAATCACAAAGAAACACCATCCTGAAGGATGGTGTTTTTTTGCATTTGCCGGGCCGCCGGCGATGTGCTCACCGTCATGCAGGCAGCACAAAAGCGTCGTATTTCTACGACGCTTTTGTTTTGCTCGGAAGATGGAGCAAGGGAACGCTATTTCATTATTTGTTGTACTTTCTCTTTTTCCCTACAACCGTTGTGCCAATGGCTGCACCGCCGCTGACAAGCAGCAGGGCAATCCACAAAGCAGAGCTGCTTGTGTCGCCGGTCTGGGGTGATTTGGGATCGTCCTTCAGCTTCGCCGTTACGGTGTCGGCTTTTTTGATTTCCTTTGTACCGTCCCTGTCGCTGTAATATTTACCGCAGCCGTCGCAGTACCAATACTCGATATTGCCTTCGGTGGTCTTTGTCGCCGCCTTTGCCGGGAAGTGCTTTAAGTTGGTGTGGTTCTTCGGATCAAGCTCACCGTATTCCGCACCGCAGACTTCGCACTTTGCCTTGTCCTTGCAGGTCGCTTTCCCGCCGGTGTGCTCAGTCAGCTTCTTGCCGCAATAATCACACTTGTGGTCTTTGTTATCGTCTGCACACTCGCTGATTATATAATCGCAGATATCACATTTATGGTCTTTGTTTGCATCGATGCAATTCTCCGTTTGCGTGCCTGCAGAGCATCCGTCAACGGTGCAGGTGCGGGTATGGGTGCCGTCTTCGTTGGATGTCCAAGCGCCCCAGTTGTGGTCCAGCACATTGCCGGAGAAGAAGGTCGCCTCATCCGCCGTGCCCTCGGAGCTCAGACCGCAGACTGCACAGGACTTGTAATAGATTGCCTTTTCCGTGCAGGTGGCGGCGGACTTCAAATACTGCGCCTCTGCTTTTTCGGCGGTGAAGCTGTGTGCCGCCATCTCGCCGTATTCGCCGCCGCAGACCGTGCAGACAGCCTTGGCGGTGCAGGTGGCCGTGCCGCCGGAGCAGTTTTCAGTTTCCATATGGCTGGTGTCACGCTTACAGCTTCGGGTGTGGGTCTTTTCATCGCTGTTTTGCGTCCAAGCGCCCCAGTCATGGCCGAGCGGCTTGCCATTGGTAAAGGTTTCCGTGCCCTGCGCGCCGCAGGTGGAGCAGGACTGATAATATACCGCCGGGCTTGTGCAGGTGGCGGCGGACTTCAGCCGGTATTCGTTCACCTGATCGACAAAATGGTGCGGGCCAAGCTCGCCGTAGGAGTGCTGGCAGACCTCGCAGAGCGCCGGGGCAAGGCAGTCGGCCGTGCCGCCCTGATGCGCGCCGCGATCGACCTCCAGATGGCAGCAGGTGTAGAATCTCCAGTGGCTGTCGGCATCGGTCTGCCAAGCGCCCGGATATTCGGCGTGACGGTTCGGATTCTTGTCCCCGCTTGCAAAGGTCGCTTCGCTGGCCGTTCCCTTGGAGGACAGCATACAGATCTTGCAGGATTTGTAATAGAGTGCGGGAGAGAGGCAATTTGCTTCCTTGTACAGAAGTGCCGTGATTGCAGTTTCTCCCGTGAAGTCGTGCTCAGTCATTTTGATGCCGCAGGTGTCGCAGAAATGGTTGCAGTCCGGGTCGGCGTGTTTGATCCGCTCAGCCTCTCCGCCGCAGACGGTGCAGGTCTTCCAGTGACTGTCTTGGTTTGTGCTCCAGTCGCCGTAGGTGCAGCCGTCCGTTTCAACATGGCTGGCATCGTGGGTGCAGACGCGCTTGTGCGTGCCCTCCCCGTCGGGCGTCCAAGCGCCCCAATCGTGGTCCAGCGCATTGCCGGAGACGAAGGTCGCCTCATCCGCCGTGCCCTCGGAGCTCAGACCGCAGACTGCGCAGGACTTGTAGTAGACCGCCTTTTCCGTGCAGGTGGCGGCGGACTTCAAATACTGCGCCTCTGCTTTTTCAGCGGTGAAGCTGTGCGCCGCCATCTCGCCGTATGTGCCGCCGCAGACCGTACAAACAGCCTTGGCGGTGCAACTTGCGGTGCCGCCGTGGCAGTTTTTAGTTTCCGTGTGGCTGGTGTTACGCTTACAGAATCGGGTGTGGGTCTTTTCATCGCTGTTCTGCGTCCAAGCGCCCCAATCGTGGTCCAGCGCATTGCCGGAGACGAAGGTCGCTTCATCCGCCGTGCCCTCGGAGCTTAGGCCGCAGAAGGTGCAGGACTTGTAATAGACCGCCTTTTCGGTGCAGGTCGCGGCGGACTTCAAATACTGCGCCTCTGCTTTTTCAGCCGTGAAGCTGTGCAGCGCCATCTCGCCGTATGTGCCGCCGCAGACCGTGCAGACAGCCTTGGCGGTGCAACTTGCGGTGCCGCCGGTGCAGTTTTCAGTTTCCGTGTGGCTGGTGTCACGCTTACAAATTCGGGTGTGGGTCTTTTCATCGCTGTTCTGTGTCCACTCGCCCTAATCGTGGTCCAGCGCGGTATTCGCTGCGGTAAACGTATCGGCGTCGTTGGTGCTTACTTCTCCGCACGCACAGGATAGATAATACACCGCGTTATTGGTGCAGTCCGCAGGAGTTTTCAGCGCTTCGGGCTTTTGAACCTGCTGTGTGTAGGCGTGCACATGGATCGGCGTCCAGTGGGCGTAGAGGGTCTGCGTGCCGAACACTGTCACGGTGGTGTTTTCCTTAATCTCGGTGCCGCCGTTCTGTTCCGTGTACCATCCGGCGAAATCGTATCCCGCATAGCGGGGAACCGGCAGTGTGCCGTAGGGTTCGCCGGTCGTCAACGATTTGGTTTTGTCCGCTTCGGCCAGCATACCGCCGTTGGGGTCAAATGTCACAGTGAGGGGCCGCGCAACCGCGCCGGAAACAAGGTACAGCTTCTGGTCATCCTTATACTCCACATGGGCATTGACGTCGTCCGCGAAGAAGTAATTCGTGTAATCCTTGCGGTAAGCATTGGAAAACGCCACAGGGTATCTGGTATTCGCGGTGGTGACGCCGATGGACGCACCTTTGGACATGCCGATCTCGATGGTCAGCGTCTTGCCGGAGGGCAGATACACATTGTTGGCCTTGCCGGAAACCGTGTTGTTCTGCACGAGGGGCTCGTTTCCGACCCTCAGCTGGCCGCTGTTGCTGGGGTTGATATAAATGCCGCCGCCACTACCACTGGCTTTGTTATTCTCGATCTTACCGCTATAGAGTTGGCAGACCGAGCCGGTGCGGTAAATATATACGCCGCCGCCGTTGCCGGTGGCCGTATTGCCGGAGATCTCGCCGCCTTGCATAATCAGCCATGACGGCTCCTGATTCAGATAGATGGCGCCGCCGTCGCCGCTGGTGTTTCCGGTGATCTTGCCGTCATAGAGGAAGAACTGACAATCCTTGTCAAGCACATGAACCGCGCCGCCTTCCTTCGTGGCCCTGTTGCCGCTGATCTCGCCGCCCCGCATGTAGAGCGTTGTCGACTGATTAGAATCTTGGCGCAGGCAGATGGCGCCGCCCCAGCGGCTGGCGGTATTGCTGTTGATCTTCGCGCTGCCGGAAATGTTGATGGTGCCCCAACCCATCAGAATGGCGCCGCCGTCCAGGCTGGAGGAATTGCCGGTGATCTGCGCGCTGCCGGAAATGTTGATCGTACCACTGCCGCGCATATAGATGGCTCCGCCGCCGGCATTGTCGCTGTTTTGTGTCGCTTTATTGCCGGAGATGGTGCCGCCGGTCATATTGATGGTCCCGCCGGTGGTGGAGAAGAACGCACCGCCGTTCTTGGCGGTGTTATCCTTGATGGTGCCGCCGTACATATTGAAAGCGCCGCCGGTGGTGTTCGGCATGTTTGCATTGAATTTCCGGAAAATGGCACCGCCGTAGCTCTTGCCGTTGTTGCCGGAGATCTCGCCACCGTACATATTGAATATGCACTGCTGGTCATCCAGAGCGATGGCTCCGCCGCCGCCTTTGCCGGTGACTTTGCCGCCGGTGAGCTTGCCGCCGAACATATCCAGCGTGCTGGTATAAAGGTAAATGCAGGCACCGCCCCAGACACTCTGCGTCGCACCCTTGAAGGTGCCGCCGCCCCGACAGTCGCAGAGGACAAGCCGGCCGCCGTTTTTGACCTGAATCTTAGCTGTGCCGTTGCTGGCAAGGGTCTTGCCGCTCAGGCACAGATATAGTGTTTTGCCATCCACCGTCAAATGGCCGCTGAGGGTGGCATTGCCTGTCAGATAGACATAGGCGGTATTGTTGGTATATGTGATGCTGCTCGTGCCGCTCCACGGCTGATAGGTCACGTCGGAATGGCTGGTGTGGTCGCCCGCTGTGACGCTGCCGCCGCAGCAGCAATGGGAGTGGTCATTCGCAGTCTGGGGCGTGAAAGCAGCACCCGGCTCGCCGCTTAGCGCCATAAGTGCGGCAGCCGCGGCATCATAGCGGGTAAAATCGAGTACCGCGAAATCTTCATCAGAAAGCTGTATCTTTGCCTCGTCAATGGCTTCTAACTGCGCTTCCACGTCCGCCGCGTTATCCGCGCCGATTGTTTCCGCCTCCGGCAGTGCGTAGATCAGTGCCTGCACATCTGCTGCAGTAATGACCGGGGCGTCGTCGGACGCACCTGTCTGTCCGCTTTCTTCTGCGGCATATTTCCCGCAGTTTTCCGCCAAAGCACCCTCTGCGCCGCAGACAGCGCACTCTGCGTTCACCGCTTCTGCCGTACAGGCTGTTTCGCAGGTGCATACAGGGGTTTCTTCCGTCTTGCCCTCAGCAAACGCCGCAGTCAGCACAAGGCAGAGCACCATACACAGGGCGAGCAGGATACTGAATATTCGTTTCCTCATGTTGTTTCCTCCGTTTCTCCGTCCCTCGATAGCTTAAAATCGTATTTCATTTCCAGCATGGCGAATAGCTTATACATAACTTTTGTGGCGATCGTCCTGATATCCAGTGATTGGATAAAGGCCAGCACCCCGGCCTGTTCCTCCTCCGGTACCAGATACACCCGCATGGATGCCGTCAGGAAGCGGCTGAGCTTGCGCTCCAGCGGGAAATGGATGTCGCATTTCCGCGCCATATAGCTGCGCATCAGCCCCGCCGTACCGATTTCCATCTCGTAAAAATCGCTGTCACTGTAATCCGGGAAATTCCCGCCGAAGATCTGCTTCAGCTCTGCCGTGGTATGCAGGTAGATATACTCCGATGTTTCAGGCAGGGAGTAGGCTTCGATGTAAATTTCCCGCAGGTTCTCGTTCAGCTCGGTCAGGGTCAGCTGGAGCGCCGTTTCCACCGCATAGGCGTAAACCGGCGGCAGCTTACTGTCTGCAATGCTTCTGGCCACGCCGAACTGTCCGCCGAACATTGTTTCGGTCAATTCCAGCAAAATTCTGTCCTTGGTGGGAAACAGATTCAAATAGCTTCCCCTTGCCACGCCTGCTTCGTCCACGATCTGGCTGACAGAGGTGTTTTTATACCCCTGCTCCAAAAAGAGGCGGACACATACGGTCAGTATTTTCCGCTTTGTGTCACTGCTGTCTCTCCGCAAATTTATCACCTCCCCTCAAGCGTTTTAGTATGTATACCAATAATATCATGCCAAACATAAAATAGCAAGCGCTATTTGAAGCTTTGTCTCCGCAAATTGTGACTTTTCCGCAAACGCCGGTTTCTTCCTTTACTCACAGAGCTTTATGCCTTCTTGAATACTGCCCTAAAAAAGAAAACCTGCCGGACTTCTTTGCCAACAAAGCCGGCGTCCTGCTGGAGGGCGGCAACGACCTGTTTGCAGGCAACGCTAAGGGCTATATCCGGCTGAATTTGGCCATGCCCCGAGCCACGGTGCAGACCGGGCTGGAGCGCATCGCGGCGGCCATTCATGCGCAGCAGGCTGAAGCCTGAGACTACCGCTCCAAAGACAATGCAATAAAGGCCGCCCCAGGGCGGCCTTTATTGCATTGTGTCGTCTTATCAAATTTTCCTGCGGCCTGTCAGTTCAGGTGCTTTTCAAAGTTGCCGCCTACCCGTACACCCTCCTGCACGATGAAGAAGGCGTTGGGGTCTACCTTGCGCACCTCCTGCTGCAGGGTCTGGATCTCATATTTGCTCAGGCATACGCACAGCACCTCCAGAGGCTGATCGGTATAGCCGCCGTAGCCCTGCCAGTAGGTCACGCCCCGCTCCAGCCGCTCCATGATAAACTTGGGCAGCTCCGTGTGCTTCTCCTTGGTAAAGATCAGCACCTGGACAGTAATGCTCTGCTGGTGGGTACGGTCCAAAAACAGGCTGTTAAAGACCGTGTAAATGGTGGAATAGATGGCGGTGGCGGCATCAAAAAGCACCAGGCAGAGGGCATAGAGCACCGCGTTGCAGGAAATGCTGAACTTGCCCACGGTGAAGCCCTTGCCCTTCTTGCTCATGTACAGGCCCAGGATATCGAATCCGCCGCTGCTGCACCCGCAGGTAAGCACGACGCCCCCGGCAAAGCCGTTGACCATGCCCCCCAGGAGGCAGCTGGTGAGGGTATCCTCCACAATGGGATGAGATGGCACCGGTATCATGGTCAGAAACAGGGAGCAGCACACCGTGCAGGCCATTGTCCGCACCACAAAGCCCCGGCCCATGGTTTTCCACGCCAAAATAAGCAGCGGTATATTCAGCAGCAGATACAACACGCCAGATATATCGAAGCCCGGATCCAGGCCCAGGCTTTGGGTTAAGACGGATCGGGTCAGCTGGCAGAAGCCCAGCAGGCCGCCGGTATACAAATTGTGCGGCACCACAAACAGGTTTATGGATATAGCCATCAGCAGCACACCCAGAATTCCCATCCCCAGGCGCGCCCAGCGGTTATGCAGCGCTTTGCCGAACATGATATGCTCCTCCTTTGTCTGTCCTTCTCCTCATTATTCCCATTTCCAGGACAAATGTCAATAGGGAAAATGATTTCATTTTTTTGCCTGCAGGCAGCAAGCTCTGTAAGGCTTTTTGATGCAGCGGGAAACGGTCATATGCCGCTAAAAGCAGAAGATTTACGGAGCCTGCAGGGGAGGGGTTCCCCCACTGTAAGGATTATAGGCTGTAGCGCAGGGACCTATAAAGCCGCTCCATGCTCCGGGCTAAGGACCGGGAAACGGTGGATTTGTTCAGCCCAAGCTCCCGGGCGATGGCGGTGACGCTCATGCCGCCGGTAAAGCGCATCCGCAGAATCTCCCTCTGCCGGGGAGTCAGCTCCTGCTGCACCGCCAAGGGCAGGTTGCACAGCAGCCGGCGGATGCGATCCTGGTTGTCCCCGGATTGCGCCTGCTTCCACAGGCAAAGGCTGGCAATGTCGATGGGATCGTAGGCCTCAGAGGGTGTAATATGCATTTTTGCGATACCCCCTGTCATAGTAGCGAGCGGTGAGCTCCGCCAGCTGGCGTGTCTGTCGGTGCAAGGGCTCCAGATCCCTGATGCGGCGCTGCAGGTGCTCGGCGCTCTCCCGGTCGCCGCACCGGGCTTGCGCCTGCCGCAGGAGATCAATGCGCTGGTGCAGGGCCTGGGCCTGCTCCTGATACTGATAGGATAGCTGCTGTAGTGTCATGTTCTCCTTCTCCCTTCCCTTATAAAAATATGGATTTACAAAACTTTTTTGTTGACAAAGCTCGGTTTTTATGGTAGCATAGTTTTCGCTGGTTGTTGTGCTGGTGTAGCTCAGCTGGTAGAGCAGCTGATTTGTAATCAGCAGGTCGGGGGTTCGAATCCGTCCACCAGCTCCAAATTCATATGTATATGGGGGATTTCCCGAGTGGCCAAAGGGGACAGACTGTAAATCTGCTGGCGATGCCTTCGGTGGTTCGAATCCACCATCCCCCACCAAAAAGCCGATTGCGTAAGCGATCGGCCTTTTTGTTTATCCAGAGTCGTCTGCCCGGGGGCCGCCCTTGGCAGCCCCCTCTTGCCGGACGCATATGCGTCCGGCTTTTACATCGCCAAATGTGCCATTTTCCCGCTTCTTTTTCCAAACTTTTCCTGTTAATCACAAATTTCTTGGCCCAAGTCTTACAATATCACAAGATTCTTGTGAAGTCAATACTAAAATAACAAGATTCTTGTATTTTTGGTTGACAAAGCCGGGAAAATGTCGTACACTGTGTCTAAGGATGTCGAAAAAAGTCGGGAGGGATGCAATGTGGGATTTGGCGAGCAGCTGCGTCAGCGGAGGAAAGAGCTGGGCCTCAGCCGGGAGGAACTGGCGGACAAGCTGGGGGTGACCCGGTCGGCAGTGGGCAACTACGAAACAGGTCTCAGCGCCCCAAAGGAGAGCGTTCTGCTGCGGCTATTTGACGTGCTGCAGGTGGAGCCCAACTACCTCTACCGGGACTTTTATGCCGCCGGCAGGGCGGGCCAGGCCGTCAGCGAGGAGGAGCAATCCCTGCTGAAGAAATACCGGGAGCTGGGCCTTGCCGGGCGACAGACCCTGAGCCTCATGCTGGACGCCCTGAGCCTGATGCAGGCAGAGGCGGAGCAGGACCGCCCGGCGGCGGAGGCACGGACCATCCCGTTGTACTGCTCCCCGGCGGCGGCGGGCTATGCGGCCCCGGTGTTTGGAGAGGATTACGAACTGCTGCCTGTGGCGGCGGACGTGCCCCCCGGGGCGGAACTGGCGGTGCGAATCCAAGGGGACAGCATGGAGCCCTACATCCATGACGAATCCGTGGTATATGTAAACCATGACCCCTTACTTCCCGGCGACGTGGGCATCTTCTGCGTGGACGGGGATATGCTGTGCAAGCAGTATTACCGGGACCCCATGGGCACAGTGTATCTGTTCTCCCTCAACCGCAGCCGCAGCGATGCTGACCAAGTGTTTACCGCCGGCAGCGGCCGCAGCCTTACCTGCTTCGGCCGAGTGATGCTCCACACGCCCCCTCTCCCTATATAAAAGGAAAGAAACGGAGATGTTGCCCGCTCATAGGCAACATCTCCGTAAATTTTTTGAAAAACTCTGCAGGGCTTGCGTCCGTCGACGCAAAAATTCAAATCATTTTTCACCGCGCCATGTGCGTGAGAGAAAATACCCCTCAGGCTGCCGGTGTGGAATTTTGCCGCTGCGCGGCAAAATTCCACACGCACCAGACTGCAAGCCTTTTGGCAGAAAAATCGCAGATTTTTCGCCAGTAATTAGAGGATGAACCCTCCGTCGCAGGTAAGCACCTGGCCGGTGATGAAATCTGCCGCCGGATCGGCAAAAAAGGCCACCGCCGCCGCAATATCCTCCGGGGTACCCAAGCGGCCCATAGGCGTCTGCTCCGCCAGCTGGGGCAGCAGCTCCCGGGGCAGCTCATCCAGCATATCCGTGCGGATGACCCCCGGAGCTACGCAGTTCACCCGGATGTGGCTGGGGGCCAGCTCTGCAGCCAGGGATCGAGTCAGCCCGATGAGAGCCGCCTTGGTGGCGGAGTAGGCCACCTCACAGCTGGCGCCCCGCTGGCCCCAGATAGAGGAGACGTTGACGATACACCCCTCATGCTCATGGAGCATAGCGGGCAGCACCGCACGGCTGGTGTAAAAGGCGCCGTCCACATTCACGGCGAAAAACTCGTGCCATCGGGCGTCCGTTAGCTCCTGGAACAGACACTGTCCGGCGATGCCCGCGTTGTTCACCAGCAGGGAAATGGGCCCGAGGGTCTGCTCCACCCGGTGGACCATGGCCTCCACCTGCTCCCGCCGGGATACATCCGCCTGACAGATCATGGCTCGGCAGCCCCGGTCCGTCAGCTGCCGGGCCAGCTCCTCGGCCTTGTCCCGGCGCACCCGGTAGCCAATGGCTACGGCCCAGCCTCTGCGGGAAAGCTCCGTGGCGATGGCTCGTCCGATGCCCCGGGACGCCCCCGTGACCAGCGCGATTTTCTCCATGATATTTGTCCTCCTCCGGGCTTGATGGATTTATTATAACAAATTCTCCCCCATTGCGCAAGAAAAGTATTGACAAATGCCTGTAGGCAGGGTATTATAGTACTGTTCTTGCGCGGTTAGCTCAGCTGGTAGAGCACATGCTTGACGTGCATGGGGTCACAGGTTCGAGTCCTGTACCGCGCACCATCGTCAAAAGCCCCGGAATCTCATGGGTTCCGGGGCTTTTTTATTGGTGCCAAAAATGACTTTGTTAGTAACGTGTTAGTAGTAGCGCATTAGGTCAGTTTTTTTAGGACGCTGTTATAAGCTTTCTCATTGACGATTTTTAGGGTGTCCATAAGCTTCTCCATGGCTTCCCACGCCCTATCCTGCGCCACATTCCCGACCGCCCGCAAAAATTCGCTGCCGAAGGAATTGGCCGTCTTGACCGGCGATGCCTCTGCTGAACACAGCTCGGGGCGGGTTGGTGGATGAAGCGGCGCTCTATGAAGCGCTGACATCCGGCAGGCTTGCAGCCGCCAGGCTGGATGTTTTTAAGCAGCAGCAGCCATCTGTTGATAACCCCCTGCTGCGCCTGGACAATTTTCTGGCCGGAATGCACGTGGCAGGAAGTACCCACGAGGCCCTGGAGCACACCGGAAAGGCCGCTGCAGACGATGTGTTTGCAGCCTTGGGCATTGACGGGTGAAAATGCCGTAAAAAACATAGATTTACGTGGCATTTTCCGGAGTATCATGATATAATGGCCGCAAGGCGGCCATTATATTTTTATTTTATGCCATTTTTCTCCCCGGCTCTGCCGGAAACCGAAAAATATGGCTACATTGCTCCATTCTGCTTCGCAGATGGCGCAATAACCGCAAGGCGGCCATTATATCTTCATTTTATGCCATTTTTCTCCCCGGCTCTGCCGGGAACCGAAAAATATGGCCACATTGCTCCATTCTGCTCCGCAGATGGCGCAATAACCGCAAGGCGGCCATTTTATCCTCATCTTATGCCATTTTTCTCCCCGGCTCTGCCGGGATGTAAAATACGTTGACGCGGAATACGCCGCCCTGGCGCGGCATCAATCAGGAAAGGCGGGATCTCCTTGGAGCTGAACAAAAAAAACGGCCAGCGCATTTTGCTGCTGGTTGCCAGCTGTGTCATACTGTACTGGGGGCTGAACAATCTGTCCACTCTGGGCAGGGTGCTGGACAGCTTCCTTTCTCTGCTCTCCCCCCTGCTGTTGGGCATCTGCATTGCCTATGTTGTGAACCTGCTGCTCAAGGTCGTTGAGCGCCTGTGGGACAAGGCCCTGGCAAAGGCACCGGAGCTGTGGCGGATAAAGCTGAAGCGGCCCATCTGCCTTGTGCTGACCATGCTGCTGTTTTTTGGCATTATCTTCTCTATTATCTTTATCCTCATCCCCCGGCTGGAGGAGGCCGGCCGCACACTGGTGGCCAACGTGCCCGTTTATGTAACGCAGATTGAGAAATGGTGGGGCGGGGTCATTGCCTTTGCTGCAGGGCATGGCATCACCTTGCCGGAGCTTTCCATGAATGTGGATAACGCCACCAAGGTCATTACGGATTTCCTCACCAACAACGGCGACAATGTGGTGAATACTACCATTGACATCACCACATCCATCCTGGGCGCGCTGGTGAATTTTCTGCTGGCGCTGGTGTTCTCCGTGTATCTGCTGGCCCAGAAGGAGACGCTCATGGCCCAGGCCAAGCGGCTGCTGCTGGCAGCCATCCCTAAAAAGGCCGCCGGGCGCACCATGCACATCCTGAGCCTGACCAACAATGCCTTCTCCAGCTTTGTCACCGGCCAGGTGACGGAGGCGTTCATTTTGGGCACCCTCTGCTGCCTTGGCATGCTGATATTGCGGCTGCCCTATGCCCTGCCGGTGTCGGTGATTATCAGCTTTACCTCGCTGATCCCCATTTTCGGTGCGTGGATCGGCGCGGCTACGGGGGCATTTCTCATCGTATTCGTCAGCCCCATCAAGGCGCTGACCTTCCTCATCTTCCTGCTGATTTTGCAGCAGGTGGAGGGCAACCTCATTTATCCCAGGGTGGTGGGCAAGTCCGTTGGCTTGCCGGGTCTGTGGGTCCTGGCGGCGGTGACCATCGGCGGCGGCGCCTTCGGCGTTATGGGTATGCTTTTGGGTGTGCCGGTGTGCTCGGTGGTGTATGCCCTGGTGCAGGATTTCATTCGCTCCCGGTCGGCAGAGGAGATCCGGGACCAGGTCGGAGAGCCGGATCCCTCCCACCCGGCGGAGCCCCCAGAGGAAAAGTAAACAGGAAAATCCGCGTCGGACCGAGCGCCTGCCAGGTAAAGGCAGATACTCACATATTTGTGAGTGTCTGCCTTCCTTTTACAGGTATATTGCAGCCGCCGGCGCAGGGCGTCAAAAATACAAAAGCCGCCCCAAAGAGGGGCGGCTTTGCAGTTGGAGAGAAAACGGTCTATGCCGTCAGTGTTCCTTCTGAGGTACCGGGGTGCCGGACTCACGAGGCCGGAAGAGAGGGGCCAGCAGCGCGGCGGCGGCTGCAAAGATAACAGCGGGAAGGATCCAGCTCAGGCCCAGATCGTATAGGGGCAGGGCCTCCAGGAAGGTGAGCTTATCCACATAGAGGTGAATCGTACACAGGACGCTGGTGAGCAGGGCGCCCAGAGTGGCGGCCCGGCTGACAAAGTCGGAGACCTTGGGCATCAGCAGGGAAATGAGAATGAGCACCAGGGCGGGGGGATACACTACATCCAGCACCGGGGCGGCGATAGCCACGATGCGATCCAGCCCCAAATTGGACACCACGGCGCTGAAGACACAGATGACGACCACGAACACCTTATAATTTACCTTGCCCCGGCACAGCTCAGAGAAATAGGCGGCGGCTGAGCTGGTGAGGGCGATGGCGGTGGTAACGCAGGCCAGGCCCACGACTGTGCCAAAGATGATCATGCCGCCCTTGCCCAGGAGGGCCTTCACGATGGCCATGATGAGCTCGGCACGGCCCACGGCGCCGGTGGTATACTGGCTGGAAACGGTGGCGCCCAAATAGGCCAGGCCCATATAAACGGCCAGCAGCAGCGCGCCTGCCAGCACGGCGCCGCCGCCAACAATACGAAACTTGGACTTGCCCCCGGTGTAGCCCTTATCGGTGACGCTCTGCAGCACGATAATGCCAAAGGGCAGGGCGGCCAGGGCGTCCATAGTCTGGTAGCCGGACTTGATGCCGGTAACGGTGACGTTGGCAATCTGCGGGGCAGAGGTAATATCGCCCAGGGGGCTGAAGATGCCCTTGAGAATGATGGCAAACAGGCCCACCAGCAGCAGTGGCGTGAGAATCTTGCCCACAATGTCCACCACGGCGGATTCCTTGATGCACAGAGCCAGGATTACAGCAAAAAACAAAATAGAGAACAGAATCGGAGACACGCCGGGCAGGTTTGGGGCGATGGCCATTTCATAGGTGCTGGCGGAGGTGCGGGGGATGGCCACCATGGGCCCAATGCACAGAATAATGGCACACATCAGAATTTCGGCAGGCACCCGACCTGCGCGATGCAGCACCGCCTCGCTGCTGCCCACCCGCAGCAGAGCAAACATACCCAGCAGGGCCAGGCCGATGTCAGCGATGTAGTAAGCGGAAAAGCCCGCCAGCCACTGCTGGCCGGACTCCATGCCCAAATAGGGTGGGAAAATCACATTGCCCGCGCCGAAAAACATGGAAAACAGCGCGAAGCCTACCACGATCACATCGCGGAAAAAGCTGCCTTTCTTTTGTTTACTCATTACAGAACTCCTCAAATCCTCAACATTTCGATCTGTTTGCCCTGCCAAGTCATGCAAGGCTTAAATAAAGGGTATCATTTTTTTCATGGCAACGGAAATGAATGTTTTCTATTGAGACATGAAAAATATTTAATACGTAAAAAACGCTATGCACATCAGCCGGAAAAGTTGGCAGATTGTTAACAAACACAGGATTGAAAAGGTCATGAGGTTGTGATATATTGAGAAATAATTCAGCGATTTTTGTGAAAAATATACACAGTGATTCTGTGCCTACAGATGCGAAGGAGAGGCAATTATGAACGACAAGAAGCTGCGGGCGCTTCTGACGGCAGTGCAGTGCGGCAGCTTTGGCAAGGCCACGGCACAACTGGGCTACACCCAATCGGCCATGACGCACATGGTGAACCGGCTGGAGGCCGAGCTGGGCTGCACCCTGTTGGTGCGCGGCAGCCACGGCGTGCGGCTGTCAGAGGAGGGGGAGAAGCTGCTGCCCTACATGCAGGCAGTGATCGACGCGGGAGACGCACTGCGCCGGGAGGCGGCGGCCCAGGGCAGGCTGCACGAGAATACCCTGCGGATCGGCTGCTTTGCCAGCATCGCCCGTGCCCGGCTGCCGAAGCTGCTGTGCAAGTTCCGCAAGATCCACCCGGAGATCCAGGTGGATGTGCTGGTGCGGGGTTACGAGCTGGCATCGGAGCTGGAGGAGGAAAATATCCAGCTGGCCCTGGTGGACGAGGCCTGCGGCAAGGGCTTTTACTGGACACCGCTGACGGATGCACCCTTGGTGGCAGTGGTGCCGCCGGATTTTGCCTGGGAGGAGGAGACCATCTCTCTGGAGCGGCTGCTGCAGGAGCCGTTTCTCTCCTCTCCGGAGCAGTATGTGGAGCGGCTGCTGCCACAGGACGCCACCCGGGTGGAGGTGACCGCCTCAGACGATGGGGCCATCCTCTCCATGGTGGCCGGCGGCCTGGGTGTATCAGTGCTGTCCGCCTTTTCTCTGGCGGGTTACGAGGGCCAGGTGCGGGTGATCCCGCTGACGCAGCCGGTGTCCCGGCGGCTGGGCGTGGCGGTGAAGGCCCCTCCGGCTGCCAACACAGCAGCAAGATATTTCCTGTCGTTCCTGAAGCGGCAATATGCAGGAGCGTGACGTAAAAAAGCACCCCCTTGGGGTGCTTTTTTTATAGGATCAGCTCAGTTTTTTGGTGGAATCCTTATCCAAATGGATGGCGCCGTAGAGATTCTTGGCACTGCAGCCGGCCCGGCCGCCGCCGGCGCAGGCACAGGCACAGGCGCAGGCGCAGCTGCTGGCACAGGCACAGTGGCTGCCGCCGCCGAAACCACCGCCGCCAAAGCCGCCACCCCGGCTACCGCCGCCGAAGCCGCCCTTCCTACTGCTCTGGGGCGGGCGGGGCCGGGTCTTGGTGCCCACACTGCCGGGCCGGGGACGGCCCCCGGGACCCCGGGGGTACCACAGACCATTGACAAACACATAGCGGGTACCGAAGCCCCCTACATAACGGCCTATGGAGGTAAGCACAGACACAACAAAGCAAATAATGGCAATCATAATAATGAAGCCGATGACGGTGGCGAAGGTATCGCCGAGAGATCTGTCACCTTCATAATAGCTGCCGTTATTATAGTCTTCGGGGATGTTTTCTCTGCTGTACTGGCTGTCCAGAGCGGTAGGCCAATCGGCATAGGTCACGGTCAGCGGAAGCTTATCGCCATAGCCCATGCTGCTGGCGGTGAGGATATGCTCGCCGTTCTGGGTGTCACCCTCGCTGGCAACGCCGGTGACGCCGGCGGGGTCGTGCCAGGTGAGGGTCATCTCGTCGATGAGAATGCCGTCAAACCAGCCGGGGGTGTAGTCATAGGCCACCTCGCCGTTATTGAGGGTGTACATGTACTCCTGAACCCAGGAGAAGGAAAAATCAAACTCCTGCCCGGCCTTATAGCCCTGGGTAAAATCCACATAGGCGTAGCTGTTGTCGTTCTGGATGTCGGCAATATTGTCGGACAGGGCCTTCATATCCCGGATGGAGCCGTTGGGGATGCCTATCTTTGCGCCGCCCTTCTGGCTGTTGGTGGCAGGGAGATCCTCCAGCGCCTTCCAGCGGAAGGATAGGCGGATAGCCAGGCTGCCGTCATTTACATTCGGGGTGACATCCACTTGGTAGCTGAGGATGCGGTCATAGTCCTGGGCGAAGGCCGTCTGCACGGTCAGCGGCAGCAGGGCCGCCAGAAGCAGGACCGTTACGCACAGGGAGAGCAGCTTCTTTTTCATGCCTCCGCCTCCTTTCGATTGCCGGCTTGCAGCTGGCAGAGGTGCTCCATCTTGGCACTTTCCGCGCGGATGGCGGCGCACTGAGGATTCGTCCAAATCTTTTCCCAGGGATCGGTGAGGACATTGCCCAGGGTCACGCCGCCCAGCCAGCTCTGGCAGGGCACTACGGTGCCGTCCGGCGTGACAGCCATGTTGCTCAGGCAGGCTCCACAGGAGGGGATCAGCTGCAGGCCCAGGGAGCGAAGCGTCTCCTCCGGCAGCCAGCCGGGGCTGGTGAAGTCCAGCTCCATACCCAGGCTGTGGGCGGTCTCCACGGCGGTGCGGAGAATATCCGTCAGCTCCGCCTGGGAAAGGCGGGTGGCAACGCTGCCCTCCGTGGTGGCGCCGCCGGAGGGAATGAGGCCCGAGCAGGTGGCATAGCGCACGCCCAGAGAGGCGGCAAAGCGGAGGGTATCGGCATAGTCCCGGTTCACGCTGCACAGCGGCGTGTTGATGGACACGATGAGCCCCGACTCCACGGCATTTTTGATGCCGGCAACGGTGTCGCCGAAGCCGTCCACCCCCACCAGGGCGTTATGGACGGCGGCCTTGTCACTATAAAGAGTCACCTGGACGCTGTCCAGGCTGGCTTCATACAGGGCCTTGCACAGGTCCGCCGTCAATCGGCGGCCATTGGTATTGAGCCGGGTGACGAACCACTGGGCAGCATTCACCAGCTCCACCAGGTCGCTGCGCAGAGTGGGCTCGCCGCCGGTGAAGGTCACCTGGGGGATGTTGGCCGCCTGAAGGCGCTGCAGGAGCTCCTTCCACTGGGCGGTATCCAGCTCCTTCACCTCGCCCATAGGCTGGCCGGCGGCGTAGCAGTGCAGGCACTTCTGATTGCAGTGCCACAGGCCGTCCCGGGTCATGGCACTGACCATCATATCCATGCGGTGGGGGGCGGACATCTTGTCCGCGTACTCGCCCAGAGACAGGGGGGCTACCTCCACCTCCGGCTCCTGGCCCCGGGCAATGGCCACCAGGGAGCGCAGGAGCGTGCCCATATCCTCCCGCAGGATCTGGGCCTTCACAAAGGGATAAACCTTCTTCTTCACCGCCCGAACGGCCTGCTCCAGCATGGATTCCCAATCATCGGCACTGATCTCCACGCCGGCATAGGGCTCCATGCAGTACATGAACTCCGACAGGAGCACCGCCCAGGAAAAATTCAGCGGCACCAGCTGCGCACCGTTGAGCAGCAGCAGATACGGATCCTCCGGGGATTGGGAGTGGGGCGGGATCATGTGGATGCGCACCACGCCGGGGCCCGTGGGGTCCAAGGTAATATGACGCACGTAGGCCAAATGCTTGCGGCGATAGCTGTTTTCACGAAGCGACAAATGGCTCATAGAAAACCTCCTCTCGATTGCTTGCCCCCAGTATAGCAATCCGGGGCCAAAATAGCAAGAAAAAAAGGAGCCGCCTCCGTATAAGAGGCGGCCCAAGCGGGTGGGATATTTGGAAAGCTTCCGTCTATTATAATAGTCCGGGCCGCAGCCTTTGTAAATAGGAGGTTTTGCCGAAGAAGGAGAACCTTTGTCGAAAGAGTGAAGAAGATTACAAGTTTGTGAACTTTTCACAAAAACAAACTTATGGCTTTTCAAATTCACGGCAATGTGCTATAATGCCCACAAGGATGAGGGGAACGACCTCCCTGACCCTTTTGGGTACCGCTGAGCGGCAAAGGCAGCTGCGTTTGCCCCTGTTAATCGGCGGTACAGACACAAGCGAAAGGAGCCAAAAACTATGAAGTTCACATTTACCTGCAAGAAAGTGCCCCTGAATGATTCCGTGAAAGACTACGCCGAGAAGAAGATCAGCAAGCTGGATCGGTACTTCCCGGAGGAAGCCGAGGCATTTGTGACCTTCGCTGTGGAGAAGAAGAACCGCTGTGTGGTGGAGCTGACCATTCGCAGCCAGAACGGGACCCTGTTCCGCGCCCAGGAGGAGGATCGGGACGGCGACATGCGCAGTGCCATTGATGAGGCCGTGAATTTCATCGACCGGCGCATCCGCAAGAACAAGACCCGCCTGGCCAAGAACCTGCGGGCCGAGGCCCTGGTGCCGGAGGTGCCGGCGGAGTTTGATGTAGCTGAGGAGGCGGCCTACGATCTGGTGCGCACCAAGCACTTCACCGTGAAGCCCATGAGCACCGAGGAAGCTATCTTGCAGATGAATCTGCTGGATCACAGCTTCTATGTGTTCCGCAACGTGGAGACGGAGGCCATCAGTGTGGTGTATCGCCGCAACAACGGCGGCTATGGTCTCATCGAGACGGAGTGACAATCAAAATATTCCAAGACCGGGGCATCTGCCCCGGTCTTTTGCGCCCAAAAACGCACCGCATTTTCTACAATGTGTCATTGCGAACCGGTGGCCGATGTCACCGGTTCGCAATCCGCATCCCCTGCCCCCAAAAAGGCTCTTCACTTTTCACTATTAGCTCAAATTGTCCCTCCCCATTTCATCTTGCAATCCCATCCTAAATGCGGCATAATAGAGCCCGGAAGGGATGTGAGCGCTATGCTGCTTAAAAGGATATATTGCCGAGTTTTCCAGGTATGCTTTGGCCTGGGGGCCAGGGTGCTGCCCTGGCGGAAGCCGGAGTGTATCACCGGGGCCGGAAGCCTGGAGAGGCTGCCGGGGCTGCTGCAAAGCGCCGGGTGTAAAAAGCCCATGATCGTGGCCAGCCGGCGCCAATGCGCCGCGCCGGAGTTCATTGCTATGGCGGAAAGGCTGCCGGCCTGGAGCGGGTTCCACCAGGTGACGGCCAATCCGAAAATTGAGACGGTGGAGCAGCTCGTGACCCAGTTCCGGGCGGAGGGGTGCGACAGTATGGTGGCCATCGGCGGCGGCAGCCCTATGGATGCAGCCAAGGCGGCGGCAGCAAGGCTTGTCCGGCCAAGCCGATCTGTGGCCCAGCTGAAGGGCCTGCTGAGGGTCCACAAAAAGATCGTCCCCTTTGCGGCGGTGCCCACCACCGCCGGGACCGGATCGGAAACCACCATCGCCGCTGTGGTGACAGACGAAAATCACCATAAGTACGCGGTGAATGATCTGTGCCTCATCCCCCGGTGGGCCATTTTGGACCCGGCACTGACGGTGTCCCTGCCGGCTGGGGTAACGGCGGAAACGGGGCTGGACGCCCTGACCCACGCCGTGGAGGCATACATTGGCCGGTTTTACAACACACGGGAGACAAGAGACCTGGCGAGACAAGCGGTGAAGGCCATTTTTATGTATTTACCCAGGGCCTGCGCCGACGGGAGCGATCTCCATGCCCGGCAGGAGCTGCTGACAGCGTCTTACCGGGCGGGCTTCGCCTTCACCCGGGCCGGCGTGGGCAACGTTCACGCCCTGGCCCACACCCTGGGCGGGTTGTATGATGTTCCCCACGGTCGGGCCAACGCGGTGCTGCTGCCGGTGATGCTGGAGGCGTACGGCCCGGCGGTTTACAGGCGCCTGGCGGATCTGGCAGATGTGGTGGGCCTGTGTCCGGCGGGGAGTCAAGCGGAGAAGGCCCGGGCGTTCATCGCGGCCATCTATGACATGAACCGGGCTGTGGGCATCCCCACAGGCTTTGACTGCATCCGGACGGAGGACCTGCCCCAAATGGCGGCCTGGGCCGAGGCGGAGGCCAACCCCGTGTACCCGGTGCCGGTGATCTTCGACAAGGATCGGTTTATCCAGGTGGCTAAGAGGGTCATGCTATCATAAAAAGTCGGAGCCAAGGCGGCCCTTGCTCCGATTCTTCTCCTGTAATAATTCAGTTTAGGATAGCAGGCCGAGCAAGCGCCGGCAACGGGCAGGGAAACAGCCGAGCCGCTGCCTTACAAATGAAAAAGCAGACACCCACGGCGTGCTGCCACCCATTTATTAGACGGGAACGAAAACCCTGCGCTGAGAAATGGGGGCACTTCACACCTTGTGAGTGTCTGCTTTCATTTTACCGGTGCAGGGACATGTGTCACTCTGCGCCTGCATTATTTTGCCGTGCCAGCCAGGGCAGGGCCTTCTCAAATTCCACGCCGTACCAGCTGGCGGCCGGGTCGGCGCAGGTGCATCGGATACACTCCAGCGTGAAATCCACCGCCAGAGTCACCGCCTGCTCCAGAGTGCGGCCCTGCATCATAGCCCCCAGCACTGTGGCGGTGAAAATATCCCCTGTGCCGTGAAAGCCTGCGTGGACCTTTTCATTATAATAGGCAAAATATCGCCCGGTGGTCCGGTCGTAGGACATGGCGCCCAGGCGATCATCATCAAAGCTCACCCCGGTGAGCACCACCCGGGGAGCAAGATGGGACAGCTTTTGCAGCAGCGCCTGCACAAAGGCCTCGTCCGGGTCTTCCCGGTAGGGGGTATCCGTCAGAAGGCACGCCTCGGTAAGGTTGGGCAGCAGCACGTCCGCCCGGGTACAGACCTTCTTCATATACCGGGGAAAATCCGGGGCAAAGGGCTTGTAGAGCCGGCCGTGGTCGGCCATGGCCGGGTCCACCACGACGAGAGTATCCGCCCCGCGGAGCATGTCAAACACCCGGCACACGGCCTCTGTCTGCCGGGGAGACGCCAAGTAGCCGCTGGCAATAGCATCCAGATGCACCTGCTGGCTCTTCCAATGGCGGGCAATGGGCAGCAGCTCATCCGTCAGGTCCCGGCAGGTGAAATCCGGGAAAATGGTGTGGGTACTCAAAACTGCCGTGGGGATCACCGCGCACTCCACACCCATTACTGACAGCACCGGCAGAGCCACCGTTAAAGAGCAACGCCCCAGGCAGGAGATGTCCTGTATGCTTGCCACTCGCTTCATGGTCAGGCCTTCACATCCTTTCTGCATTCCCTGTCAGCATAGCACAGGTCTGGATATAATAATAGTACCAGTTTCATTGCGCCAGATGATACCAGATGAAAATTTCTCCTTGTTTTGCCGGGCAATCTGTGGTATACTTTGTAATAATCTGCGGGCATGATGGAATTGGTAGACATGCGAGATTTAGGTTCTCGTGCAGCGATGCGTTGGGGTTCGAGTCCCCATGCCCGCACCACGACCCCCGGCGGCCCTAAAGGCCCGCCGGGGGTCTCACGCTTTTGCCCGCGGCAGCCGGTTTTCCCTGCCAATGCAAAAAATGCTTGACGAAAAGCATGCTTCAAGTTGTATGATATAGGGTAGTCTGAAGCGGCGGAACACCGCCCACAAAAGCTATTACAGCAGGAGGATAAATACTATGAGAAAGAAGGTTTTGATTCTGTCCGGCAGCCCCCGCAAGGGCGGTAACTCCGATATTCTGTGCGATGAATTCCTCCGGGGCGCCCGGGAGGCCGGTCACCAGGTGGAAAAGGTCCGCCCGACCGAGAAAAAGATCGCCCCCTGCTTGGGCTGCTACTACTGCGCCAGCCACGGCGGCGACTGCGTCCGCCGGGACGACATGGCCGATCTTCTGCAGCAGATGATCGACGCGGACGTTATTGTGCTGGCAAGCCCTGTGTACTTCTATTCCATCAACGCCCAGCTCAAGGCGGTCATCGACCGCACCGTGGCCCGGTGGCTGGAGGTGAAAAACAAGGAGCTTTACTATATCGTCACCATGGCGGACGAGAGCATTTCCTCCGCTGACACCACCCTGGCCTGCTTCCGGGGTTATGCTGAGTGCGTGGAGGGCGCGGTGGAAAAGGGCGTCATCATCGGCAGCGGGGTCTGCGAGGCGGGCACGATCCGCAATACCCCGGCCATGGCCCAGGCCTATGAAATGGGCAAACATGCGTAATACTCAGATATAATCCATACAGGCATAACTATGCAGTTTATATTTCCGCCAGCGGTGAGCGGAAGAAGTCAGCCCCGGTCATTGCCGGCAGCAGCAGCGGTGACCGGTATGAGATCGTGCCCTCACACCCTATACCGGCCATAGCCGCCAAAGGCCGCAGCACCGCAGCGGCCACGGGGCATAGTCTTTGCCGGGACAGATGACAGTTGACCCAGTGGGCGCAGGCGTAGTATAATAGCCGCAAAGCGGCTATTATACATTGGATTTTATGCCATTTTTCTCTCCGGCTTCGCCGGAAACCGAAAAATATGGACACATTATACCATTCCGCTCCGCAGAATGGTATAATCACCGCAAAGCGGCTATTATACCTTTGACTTTATGCCATTTTCCCCGGCTTCGCCGGAAACCGAAAAATATGGACGCATTATAGACCGCAAGAACACAGACGGATTCTCACTGTGCGGCGCAAAAACGCTGCTTTTTTAAGGAGGCACAGCCATGATCGAAAAAACCAAGCTGCCCCTGGCCGCTTTTGTGGCGGGCAACGCCACCGTCCGGGGCCACGTCACAGCCGGAAAGGGAAGCAGCATCTATTTCGGCGCGGTGATCCGCTCAGAATCGGATACCACCGCCATCGGCGAGGACACCAACATCCAGGACAACTGTGTCCTGCACACGGATAAGGGCTTTCCCATCACCATCGGCCGCGGCTGCACCATCGGCCACGCCGCCATTCTCCACGGCTGCACCATCGGCGATAATACCCTCATCGGCATGGGGGCCATCCTCCTCAACGGCGCGAGGGTCGGCCGGGATTGCATTGTCGGCGCCGGGGCCCTGGTGCCCCAGGGAATGGAGATTCCCGACGGCAGCCTGGCCTTTGGCTCCCCGGCTAAGGTCCGCCGGGCCATGACTGCGGAAGAGATCGAATCCAACCGGGCCGCTGCCGCCTTCTACTGCCGGGAGGCGGAGGAATACGCCGAGTGACAGTGACCCGGGCGGGAAAGGAGCGCATATCATGAAGGAAAACCGGAAGCTGCTGCGAGAGGTGCTGCAGGACATCCGCCGCGACATGACCGACGAGGAGGTGCTGAACCTGCTGGCAGACAGCAAAATCTCCGTAGGGCCGGACACCGAAAAAAGCAAGTACACCCTGGGGCAGCGCGCCGCCGACGCCATTGCAAAATTCGCAGGGAGCTGGGCGTTCATCTTCTCTTTCACGGGAGTTCTGATCCTGTGGATGGTGGTAAACTCCCTGCTGGCAGCCCGGGCCTTTGACCCGTACCCATTTATCCTGCTGAACCTGGTGCTCTCCTGCGTGGCGGCCATCCAGGCGCCGCTGATTATGATGAGCCAGAATCGGCAGGAGGAAAAGGACCGCCGCCGGGCCGAAAACGACTACAAGGTCAACCTGAAAACCGAAATCATGATTGAGGACCTGTACGACAAGGTCAACGCCATCCTGGCCAAGCAAGCCGCTTTGGAAAAGCAGCTGCGAGAGCGGGGAGAATCGGAAAAATAATAATGCAAGAAGCAGCCGCCTTTGGGCGGCTGCTTTCTGCTTCTCTAAGTGTGCCTCGCAGAGTTTGCCGCCCGCAGGCGGCAAAAAAATAAAATTATTTTTCACCGCGACATGTGCGTGGGGAAAAATACCTTTCAGGCTGCAAGTGTGGAATTTGTGCGCCACTGGCGCACAAATTATGCGCGCAGCAGACTGCGATCCTTTTATCGGGAAAAAACTTCGCTTTTTCCCGATAAGCTAAAGCAGCTGCCTTCGGGCGGCTGCTTCCTGCTCAGCGTGTCGAAAAGGTCTTTTCGCCCCGCTGCCTAAGTTTTTGAAACTTTGAAAAAGTTTCAAAAACTACTGATTTCAATGGTGAGGGACACCCTTCTTGGGTTTCCCTCACACATCCATCCTTACCGTTATCGCAAATTTTGCCACTTTATCGACATCCTCGCTTACACTATATAAATATAGCCGGTTTTACCTGGCCCGGTCGGCCTGGATGAGCTTTTTCAGAGCCTCCACGCCCAGGCGGACGGCAGAGCTGGTATCCTCGGTCATCTTTTGATCCAGGCCCGCAGCCTCCCGTTCCTGGTTCCAAATCACATGGAAGCAGGAGCCACAGCGGCAGCCCAAGGCATCCGCCACCACGAACAGCGCCGCCGACTCCATCTCACTGGCCTTCACTCCCAGGCGCTTCCACGCCTCCCACTTGTTCAGCAGCTCGTAGGACACGGGCATTCTCGCCGGGCTGTGCTGGCCATAGAAGGAATCCTTGCACTGGACCACGCCGGTGTGGAAGCGATAGCCGCCGGCCTTAGCGGCCTCCACCAGGGCGGTAGCCACCTCAAAATTCGCCACGGCAGGATACTCGATGGGGGCGTATTCCCGGCTGGTATGCTCAAAACGGATGGCGCCGGTGGCGATGACCACATCCCCGGATTGCACGTTCAGATCAATGCCGCCGCAGGTGCCCACCCGGAGGAAGGTATCCGCGCCGATATTATGCAGCTCCTCCATGGCGATAGAGGCAGAGGGGCCGCCAATGCCCGTGGAGCAGACGGAGACCTTCTCCCCCAAGAGGGTGCCGGTGTAGATGGTGAACTCCCGGTTGCTGGAGACAAAGTGTGCATCGTCAAACAAGGCGGCTATGGCCTTGCATCGGCCCGGATCACCGGGAAGGATGCAGTAACGGCCCACATCGCCGGCCTGGCAGTGAATATGAAACTGCTTTTCCAATTTTTGCATAAAAAGCGGCCTCCTTTTGTGAGTTTTTTTATAGTATACCTTCTTTTGCCGGAAAATGCAACCGCTCCTTGCCCTGGCAGATCTTGCTGCCGTTAACGGCGGGGAAAATGCTAATACTATCCTGGGTATCACAATTATCTGAAAAACGAAAGGGAGGAAGTCCATGCAGAAGCTTTTGGCGCTGCTGATGCTAGCGACGGTCCTGTTCAGCGTGTCCGCCTGCGGTGACCGGCCCGATGACCAGGCGGAGCAATTCCCGCCCACGGTATACGACGATATCGCGGGCGGCTCCCCGGCCCCGGATAACAATTCCGCCGGGGAAGCCCCTATCCCTTCGGAGCAGCTGCGGGGCAGTGAGAAGCATGACATTCCCGCGACTCCTTATGACGAGATGGTGGAAAACGGGCGCGTCCGGGACACGGACGGCATTCTCTCCGACGGGGAGAATCCGGGCGACTGATAATCCCGGAGCAAAAATGCAGGGGCAAGGAGAACGGCGAAGGCAAAAAACAGACCGGTCAGGCCGGTCTGTTTTTTATATGCTTTCCCGGCAGCTTGACAAATAAAGGTGCCGGGACGGGCGGACAGGGGCGTCCGCTAATCCAGGGGCAGGGGCTTGCCTGTGTAGGCCCACACGCTGTGGCAGGCGGCGATGAGCTTTCCCTCCGCCGTGGTGATCTCCGCCCGGCAGAAGCAGGTTCGCCGGCCGGCCCGGGTCACCTCACCCCGGGCAATAAGATGCCGGGCGTCCCCGGCAGGGGCCATGAAATCCACCGTGGAGCTGACGGTGACGCAGGTCTCCTGCCGCAGGCCGGACATGGCAATGCCGCAGGCATCATCCGCCAGGGTGAACAGGATGCCGCCGTGGGGCTGGCCCCAGCGGTTCATGCTCTCGCACGTCAGATGCAGCTCCACCCGGGAGCGGCCCTCCCCAATATCGGTGATCTCAATATGATTGTGTGCGGTGAACGGCTCGCACTCGTTGGCATACCGCAGCAGCTTGGCTTTTAATTCCGGGGTCATAGGGTCTCCTTAATTACAATCTGTAGTATTGCGATTATATATTACTGTTTGTTTTTATTTTTATCGGTAGGGGGCGGGTCGTCCTGCCGGTCACGGCGGACATATTCCCAGGCCTGCAGGGGCATATGGCGCTTTTCCAGCCGGGTGTTTAGCAGCCAGCGCACCAGCACCTGCAGACAGGCGAAGATGGGCACGCCCAAAAACATACCCAGCACACCGCCAAAGCCGCCGCCCACCAGGATGGCCACAATGACCCACAGGCTGGAAATACCCGTGGAATCGCCCAGGATCTTCGGGCCGATGACGTTGCCGTCCAGCTGCTGGAGCAGGAAGATAAAAATGACGAAATACAGGCATTTCAGCGGGCTGACCAGCAAAATCAGCAATGCGCAGGGGATAGCCCCCAAAAACGGGCCGAAGAAGGGAATCACATTGGTCACACCTACCACCACGCTGACCAGCGGGGTATAGGGCAGCTTCAAAATAGAGCAGCCGATGAAGCAGAGAATGCCGATGATGAGGGAATCCAGCAGCTTGCCGCGGACGAAGCCGCTGAAAATATGGTCCATCCGCCGGAAGCCCCGCATGGCAAACTTAGCCTGCTCCTCCGGCAGCACGCCATAGAGCAGCTTGCAGCAGCGAGCGGCGCTCTTCTCCTTGGCTGCCAGCAGATACACCGACACGATGATCCCGATGAGGAAATTTTTGGTAAAGATGACAACGCTCCACACACCGGTGACCAGGCTGCCGGTAAAATTGGTAACGGCGGTCTGCAGCCCCGGCAGCAGCTTGGTGGTGAGCCACTGGATGGTCTCGTTGTAGTAGCGGTTAAACAGGTCCGTCAGCTCCGGATTGTCGCTGAGCAAGCCGGTAACCCAGTTATAAATGGTGGTATAGTAGCTCTCCAAATTGTTCACCAGGGTGGTGATGCTGTCCACCAGCTGGGGCACCAGCATGCTCAGCAGCAGGTACACCAGCACTAATACCACAGCCCAGGTGAGGAAAATGCTTGCCGCCCGCAGCCACCCCTTGTGGATCCGGATGGCCCTGCCCCGCTTCCGCTCCAGCTTATCCCGCAGGCGGAGAATGGCCCGCTCCAGGAAATTCACAATGGGCGCCAGAAGGTAGGCCATGCCCAGGCCGTAGAGCACCGGCGTCAGCACCGAAAACAGCTTGGCAAAAATCGCCTGGACCGTGCCGGAATTGTCCCGGTAAAACACATCGTAGAAGATCAGCAGGGCGCACCCCGTGAGAAACGCGGTCAGCCCCCAGGCCAAATATTTTTTCTTTTCCCTTTTCACGGCACCGCCTCCTTTCTGATGGTTTCTATCATACCCAATTTTCGCGGCCATTGCAAGGCTTGCGGCATATCTTTGCAAATTTCCCCAATGGGGCGGGTCGCTCTTGCGTTTTGTCTCAAAGGCGTGTATGATAGAATTAGATTTATATCCTTTTCGTTTTCTGTTGGAGGAGATTAGCTGTGAATAAGCTTCTTTTGATCGTGAATCCCCGAGCAGGGAAGAACAAATCCTTGGCTCCGCTGTATGAAGCTATCGCCCGCCTGTCCGCAGGAGGATACCTGGTGCACGTGCGGGAGACTGCGGCTCCCGGCGACGCAACCCGGTTTGCCCGGGATATTGGGCCGCTGTTTGACACCGTGGCCTGCTACGGCGGCGACGGCACGCTGAACGAGACCATCTCGGGGCTGATGCAGCTGGCGCACAAGCCTCTGCTGGGCTATCTGCCCGCCGGCAGCACCAATGATTTTGCTGCCACGCTGCGCATCCCCGCCGTGCCCTATATGGCCGCAGAAATCATCACCCAGGGCACGCCCATGGCCCTGGACGTGGGCCGGCACAACAACCGGTACTTTTCCTATGTCGCGTCCTTCGGTGCCTTTACCAAGGCCAGCTATTCCGCTCCCCAGGAGGTCAAAAACGCCCTGGGCCATTTCGCCTATATTCTGGAGGGAATCAAGAGCCTGGACTCCCTGCGCCCTTACCACTGCCGCATCACTGCGGACGAGGAGACCATCGAGGGGGATTTCATCTTCGGCAGCGTCTGTAACTCCACCTCCCTGGGCGGCCTGGTGAAGTTGGATCCTGACCGGGTGCGGATGGATGACGGCGTGTTTGAGCTGGTGCTGCTGCGGATGCCCCGGACCCTGCTGGACCTGACAAACCTGCTGGTGGCGCTGAACCAAATGCAGTACGATGACCCGGGCATCTTCTTTCGCCATGCCTCCCGGGTCACCGTGGAGACGGCAGACGATATCCCTTGGTCCCTGGATGGGGAGTATGCTCCCAGCAGCCCGGTGGTGAACATCGAGAATTGTCACGGAGCCGTCCGGCTCCTGGTAAAGAAGCCGGAGGGAACCGAGTAAGATAAGGGAAAGCTAATCAGGCCGATCCGGCATACCGGGCGGCCTGGTTTTTACGCCGGAAAAAGGTGCGCGGCAGGTTTAGGACGGGCGGACAGGGGCATCCGCCCCACCATGGGGACGGGGGTACGGATTGCCACGACCAGCGTGTGCGCCTGTCTCGCAGTGACAGCTTCGCACGAGCTGCGGTGCAGGCCCGGTTTGCCGACAGACCTTCGTGTGGGGCGATGCCCACATCGCCCCGCACGGCAGACACAGAGGGCATCTCTGCTGCGCCAGGGCCGTGCGGGCCCTGCCGGGAAGGTGCAGCGGTTGACGGGGCGGGGTGGCGGCACCCCGCCCTACAGGGATCAGGCGCCTGTAAAACGCACAACGAAAAAAACCGGAGCTTTCGCTCCGGTTTTTTAGCTGTAGCTTCGCTGCGTTCTATTAGGAGAACCAGCCCAGGCTGAAGAACTGGTCGATCTGGCCCAGCAGGATGAACACCATCAGGATGGGGGTGATGGTCTTGACGCAGATGTTGAAGAAGATCTTGGACTTGAAGCTATTGCCCTCCAGGCAGCACTCATCGTCCACGAACTGAGGCTTCAGCTCATAGCCGATGCAGATGCACATGAGCAGGGCGCCCAAAGGCATCAGGATGCCCTCGGAGATCATGTCAAAGAAGTCCAGCCAGCAATCACTCCAGGCGGAGGACTCCACACCGAACAGGTTCCACGGAGCAATGCCGTTGGAGCCCAGGCCGTCCAGGCACACCAGGACGCACAGAACGCCGGTGGCGATGGCGGCGATGACGGAATAAGCCTTGCGCTTGTCGCCCTTGCCCTTGTCGCGGGCCTTGTCCACAAAGTGGGCCACGATGACCTCCAGCAGGGAGATGGAGGAGGAAACTGCGGCCAGGATGACCAGCAGGTAGAAGATAATGCCGAAGACGTAACCCACGGTACCCATGGAGTTAAACACGTTCTGCATGGTGATGAACAGCAGCTTGGGGCCGCCGATGGGGCCCTCGGGATCCAGGGCGAAACGGGCGGGCATGACAGCCAGGCCGGCCATCAGGGCAATGAGGGTATCGCAGATGACGATGACCAAAGCGTTCTTTTCAATGTTCTGCTTCTTATCCAGGTAGGAGCCGTAGGTGATCATGATGCCCATGCCCAGGGACAGGGAGAAGAACATCTGACCGCCTGCGTTGGACAGGACCGTGATGATACTGGGTGCCTTTTCGATAACGCCGTGCTCCACAGCCCAGCCGGGAACGAACATGTACTTCAGGCCATCCACAGCGCCGGGCAGGGTGCAGGCGCGGATGATGACGATGACCAGCATGAAGAACAGGCAGGGCATACCGATGGAGCAGAACTTCTCGATACCGCTGGACACGCCGCCCATAACGATGATGAGGGTCAGCAGCACGAAGATGAGGCCGTAGATCACGGACTCCAGCTGATTGGTCAGCATGTTGCCGAACACCTCGCCGCTGGCCAGGCCGTTGTTGCCGAAGCCGGCGCCGAAGATGTTGCCCACGTTCAGAACCACGTACTTCACGCAGTAGCCGCCCAGGGCGCAGTAGAAGCTCAGGATCAGGAACGGAGCGATGATGCCCAGCCAGCCCAGCCACTTGAATCTCTTGCTCAGGACCTGGTACGCGCTGACCACGCCGCGGCCGGTCTTGCGGCCCAAAGCCAGCTCGCCCACCATGACCACGAAGCCGCACAGAGCTGCCAGGATCAGGTAAATGATGAGGAATGTGAATCCGCCGTTGGCGCCCATCTTATTGGGGAAGCCCCAGATGTTGCCAAGGCCCACCGCCGAGCCAACGGCTGCCATGAGGAATCCAAATGTGGATCCAAAGCCTTTTCTTTCTTCCATGTTTTCTCTCCTTAAACATAAGTTTTGTTTCCGAAAATTTTTACTCTCAAGAAACGCGCCCGGAAAAGGGACAAAAATTTACCTGTGTAAGCCGAAAAAACCGCCACAGGCTTATGTTCAAAGTATACAGGATTCCTTTCTTGTCTACAATTGGCATTTTTAATAAAATTTTGTCATCCGATTCGGCTTTTTTAACATTCTGTTAACAGTAACATAATGTTCCTGTTAAGAAACAAACAATCCTGTCAGTTTCTTAACAATGAACGGGCGGGCAGGTCTTGCCCCCGTGTTTTGGAGGAGATGTTTCTTTATAGGAAAGCATTTATGTCAAATCACGATGCCGCCGAGGGGCCGGGAGGGTGCGGTAGTTGACGGCCGGCGGGGTGAGGGGGCCACCCCGTCCCACGGTTTTATGGAGTTGGTGCGGACGGGCCGATGTGGGCATCGGCCCCTACGAAAAGGATGAGGCCATTGCGTGGGGCGGCGATGCCCAACTTTGCCCCGCCGGCGGCGCTGTAATATGGCGGGGCAATATGCGCTTCCTCCCGGACAGAAAAAGAGAACGGACCAGCCGTCCGTTCTCTTTCATCTCTTGTGCATCAGCAGGCGCAGCCCCACCGGGGCCTTACCACTTATTTTCCACCTTTTCCGCAAAGCCCGGGAAATCCTCCACCCGGAGCACCGTTCCGTCATCCAGGGTGGCGGTGCCGGTAAAGCGGCCAAAGACCTGGTGCTGGTCGCTTTTCAGCAGCTTGAAGTCCGTGCAGGCCGCCCGGTCCAGCACCGGGGTGAAGGCCATCTCAAAGCGGCCATCGTCGGAGGTGAAGGTCCAGGGGGCGAGAAAATCGTCCCGGCCGTCCCTTTGGGGGATGTGGAAGGTCACCTGGCTCAGCTTGTGGGCCTTGCCTCCGTAAAAGAGCATATTTTCACTGGCAGCGGAGGTATCGCCGAAGCCGCAGCCGATGTTCCAGCCGAAGGGCACCCCGTCCACCTGGCCGCTGGCGCTGCCCCAATACCAGGTGTTGTGATAGGTCCACACGCCCCGGCCCCAATCCAGCACTGCAAAGGAATCCGCCGGGTCAAAGGTGTAGGTACGTCCGGCGGCGGTGACGGTGCCCCTGGCCCGGAGACAGTTGATTTTTTGGTTATAATAGAAATGTCCGGCCTTGGAGAAGGGCGTGCAGATGACCATGCTCTCCTCCGGCTCGTCCGTGAGGCGGAGGCGGCCGTCAATGGCCGCACCGTCCAGAAAATCCTCCATATGGAAGTCCAGCACCCGGTCCGGGCCATCGTGGCGGAAGGACAGGTGATAGCCCTTGCCGGAGATGGACACATCCCCGGTTTCGGACGACTCCGGCAGGCCGGTCTTGCCCAGGGGAAAGGCGCGCATGGGGCTCTTGGTCTTCTCCCAGCCCTCGTCAAGGTTCAGCAGGGAGATGGAGTCCAGGCCCATGTAGCCGTTGTCGGCAATGGTCAGGGCCACAGCGAAATGGCCGTTATTAACAAGGTAATAGTCCCACTCCTTGATGCGCAGCGCCCCGGCCTTGATATCCCGGCGGCGATAAACAGGCAGGAGCTTTTTGCAGTAACCGGCCTCGCGCAGATTGCCCTTTTCGTCCAGCAGGGGCTGGGCGGCGGTGATTTCGTGCTGCATAATGGATCCCCCTTTTCGCTTTTTTGTCAGTATATCATATTTATTGGGGAGCGTCAACGCGGGCGGGGATGCGGATTGCCGCGCCGGTGCCGCCGCTCACCGGCTCGTAATGACGGGCTTGCAAGAGCAGCGGTGCAGGCCCGGTTCGGGTCGTCCGGGAGGCCGACCCTTACGCGCATCTACCGTTAAACGCTCCGTAGGGGCCGCTGCCCACATCGGCCCGGCGGCACCAGCCCTCAAAATATCCGTAGGGCGCGATGCCCACATCGCGCCGCACGGTAGACGCAGAGGTCTTTCCCCCCTTTCTTTCGCCGAAGAAAGAAAGGGGGCCGCCGGAGGCACAGCGCAGGGGATGCGGATTGCTGCGCCGGTGCCGCCGGTCACCGGTTCGCAATGACGGGCTTCGGGAAATACAGGCTAAAAACTCCCGCCGAGTTTTCCACATTCTCTTGACAACGGCGAAAAAATTGCTATAATTTGAAAACGATAATCATTTTCAAATTTAGGGGGTGTTCCCATGTCCTATATGACCAAGCAGCAGACGGCGGTGCTGCAGTGCATCGCCTCCTGCCCCGGCGGCCGGGCTACGGCTATCGAGCTGGCGCAAAGGCTGCGGCAGGACGGTCAGCCGGTGGGGCTGAGCACCGTGTACCGGCAGCTGGAAAAGCTGGTGGCCCAGGGTAAGGTCCACAAGCTGCTCACAGAGGAGGGCGCCTGCTATCAATACTGCGACAAGGCCCGGCACACAGATTGCTTCCTGCTCCAGTGCGAGGGCTGCGGCGCCATTTTCCACATGGATTGCTCCCACCTGGGGGAGCTGTACGAGCATCTGCTGGAGGGCCACGGCTTCGCCATCAACCCCAGGCGGACCATGTTTTATGGCCTGTGCGAAAAATGCCGGGAGGCGGAGAAATGAGAAAACGTATTTTGGCCCTGCTGCTGGCGGCGGCCACGGCCCTGGGCCTGTGCGCCTGCGCCCCGGAAGGAGATCGAGCAGTCAGCGGCAAGCTCTCGGTGGTCTGCTCGCTGTTTCCCTACTACGACTTCGTGCGGGTGATCGGCGGGGAGTGGGTGGAGCCCCGGCTGCTGGTGGCCGCCGGACGGGAGGCCCACAGCTTTGAGCCCACCCCGGCAGATGTGATCCGGGTGAGCCGGGCGGATGTGTTCGTCTACAACGGCGGCGAGGGGGAGCAATGGGTGGACGAGATCCTAAGCTCCGCCGGAGAAAACATCCCCACGGTGCTGCGGATGATGGACTACGCCCAGACTCTGGAGGAGGAGCCGGTGGACGGTGACAGCCATGATGACCACGATGACCATGACGGCCATGATGGCCACGACCACGACAGCGGCGAGATAGAGTATGACGAGCATATCTGGACCTCCCCGGTGGAGGCGGAGAAGCTCTGCCGGGCCATTTGTGACGCCCTGTGCGCCGCCGACCCGGCCCACGCGGCGGATTTTCGGGCCAATTTGGCGGAGTATCTGACGGAGCTTTCCGAATTGGATGCGGATTTTCGCCAAGTGTGCCGGGAGAAAAAACGGGATCTGCTGGTATTCGGCGACCGCTTTCCGCTGCTGTATTTCTGCCGGGAATACGGCCTCCGTTACCGGGCGGCCTTTCACGGCTGCTCGTCAGACACGGAGCCGTCCCTCTACACCCTGAAATTTCTCATTGACAAGGTGAGGGAGGAGCAGATTCCCGTAGTCTACGCCCTGGAGCTGAGCAGCCAAAGGGTGGCCGAGGCCATTGCCGAGACCACCGGGGCAAGGGTGGTGACCTTTTACTCCTGTCAGACCGTCTCTGCGGCGGATTGGGCCGCAGGAGAGGGATATTTGAGCCTGATGCGCCGAAATGTGGCGGCGCTGCGAGAGGGGATATGCTGAATGGATAAGGAAATTTTACTGGCCTGCCGGGATGCCGACCTGGGCTATGAGGGCAAGGCCATTTGGGAGCATTTGGATTTTCAGGTGCGCCGGGGGGACTACATCTGCATCGTGGGCGAAAACGGCTCCGGCAAGTCCACGCTGCTCAAAAGCCTGCTGGGCCTGCTGCCCCCCCTGTCGGGCCGCATTGAGCGGGGCGGGGCGCTCCGGAGCGGAGCCATCGGCTATCTGCCCCAGCAGACCCGGGCCCAAAAGGACTTTCCCGCCACGGTGACGGAGGTGGTGCGCTCGGGCTTTCTCGGTGCAGGCGGCCACCGGCTGCTCTACACGCCGGAGCAAAAGGCCCGGGCCCTGATGAACATGGGAAAGCTGGGTATCCTGGAGCTGAAGGACCGCTGCTACCGGGAGCTATCCGGCGGCCAGCAGCAGCGGGTGCTCCTGGCCCGGGCCCTGTGCGCAGCCGGAGAGCTGCTGATCCTGGATGAGCCGGTGACGGGCCTGGACCCCGCCGCCGCCCAGGATCTCTACCGCACCCTGGCCTACCTCAACAAGACCGAGGGCATCGCCATCGTCATGGTGACCCACGACATGGAAAACGCCCTGCGCTATGCAGACTTTATCCTCCACGCCGGCCAGAGGCAGCATTTCTTCGGCACGGTGCAGGACTATCTATCTTCGCCCATGGGCCGGCGATTCGGAGGTGAGAGCGCATGATCCTGCTGGAAATGTTTACCTATCCGTTTATCGTCCGGGCCTTTGTGGTGGGGATTTTGGTGTCTGTGTGCGCGGCGCTTTTGGGGGTTCCCCTGGTGCTGAAGCGGTACTCCATGATCGGCGACGGCCTGAGCCATGTGTCCTTCGGGGCGCTGTCCGTGGCGGTGGCCTGCGGGTGGGCACCGCTGCCGGTGTCCATCCCGGTGGTGGTCCTTGCGGCCCTGGGGCTGCTGCGGATGACCGAGCGGAGCCGCCTGGGGGCTGACGCCGCCATCGCGGTGGTGTCCGCCTCGGCCCTGGCCATCGGCATCATCGTTACCAGCCTTACCACCGGCATGACCACGGACGTGGACAGCTATATGTTCGGCTCCATCCTGGCCCTGAGCCGGGCGGATGTGGCCTTGAGCATCGGCGTGTCTGCGGCGGTTTTGGTGCTGTTCGGCCTGTTTTACCATCAGCTGTTTGCCATCACCTTTGACGAGAGCTTTTCCCGGGCCACGGGCATGAAGGTGGGGGTATACAACACCCTGCTGGCGGTGCTGACGGCCCTGACCATCGTGCTGGGTATGCGGCTCATGGGGGCCATGCTCATCTCCAGCCTGGTGATCTTCCCGGCGCTGACGGCCATGCGGCTGAAAAAGAGCTTCTTCGGCGTTGTAATCCTGGCGGGTTGCCTCTCCGTGGTGTGCTTTTGCGTGGGGCTGATAGGCTCGTACCTGCTGAGCCTGCCTGTAGGCGCGTCGGTGGTGGTGACCTCTCTGGCGGCGTTTTTGGCGGCGACAGGCATCGGCCGGCTGCCGGGAAAATAAGGTTGCAATCCCCCTCCCGATATGGTATGCTGTTTTTTACCTGAAAACGGAGGATAGAGACATGAAAATCACCAAGAGAATTTCCGCCCTGCTGCTGGGGCTGCTGCTGGCCATGAGTCTGGCCGCCTGCGGAGCAGACGACACCCCGAAAAAGGAGTTTTCCGCAGGCGTCACCGATGGCAATACCTACACCAACGAGTATTTCGGATTTACCGCCACTTTGGACGAAAGCTGGACCTTCTTCACCAGCGATGAGATCGCGCAGCTCACCGGACAGGTGGTGGATCTGCTGGACAACGAGGCCGTGGCCGAGGCCTATGCCTCCGGCAAGTCGGTCGTGGAGATGTACGCCATGCGGGACGACAATGCCACCTTAAATCTCACCGTGGAAAATCTGGGCGAGGAATACGGCGCCCAGCTCACCGAGGAGGACTACGCAGACGTCTCCCTGGACATCCTGCCCGACCAGCTGACGGCGGCGGGTTATACGGACGTGTCTGTGAGCAAAACCACCTTGACCTTCGCCGGGGCGGAGCACTATGCCGTCACCGTTTCCGCCAGTATACAGGGAATGCCCCTGCAGGAAATGCTGGCCTGCGTGAAGGTGGGGGACTATGTGGCCGTGGTCACCGCCGCCTCCTATGGTGCGGAGACCCCGGCGGAGCTTTTGTCCGCATTCCACGCACTGTAAGCGCAAATGAATCCTCAGACCCCCGCCTGTCGGACAGGCGGGGGTTATTTGATGCGTTCTGCCCCCGGGGGAGAGTACGGATTCTTACGCCAGTGACGTCGGTCACTGGCTCAGAATGACAAGGGAAGGGAGACAACGGTCACTGGTTCGCAAGGGCAGGGGGCAAGGGGTGCGGCGAAGCATCACAGCGAGCAGACACAAAAAAAGAGAACGCCGGGGGCGTTCTCTTTTTTCTCTCTTATTTTCACCGGGTCAGCAGAGCTTGGCGCCGGCGGGGATGGAGTCATCCAGCAGCAGCAGGTGCAGCTTTTCCTCGCCCTTTTCCTTATGCACGGCGGAAATGAGCATGCCGCAGGAGGGGATGCCCATCATCTTCCGGGTGGGCAGATTCAAAATGGCCACGGCGGTCTTGCCCACCAGTTCCTCCGGCTCATAGTAATGGTGGATGCCGGAGACGATGGTGCGGTCGCTGCCGGAGCCGTCGTCCAGGGTGAACTTCAGGAGCTTGTCGCTCTTTTTCACCGCCTCGCAGGCCTTAATCTTCACGGCCCGGAAATCGGAGCGGCAGAAGGTGTCAAAATCCACATCCTCCTGGGTGAAGGGCTCCAGCTCCAGGTCGGGCAGAGCGGCCTTGCGCTGGGCCTCCTGCATAGCTTCCAGCTCCGCCAGGGCCTTCTCGGCGTCCAGACGGGGGAACAGGGCCTCCCCCTTATGGACGGTGACGGTATTTTTCAGCTTGCCCCACCGGGCGGCGCTGTCCCAGGTGCGGCAGCCCTCACAGGCGCCGATCTGGTCAAAGATCTTGTCGCAGCTGGCGGGGATGAAGGGGGTCAGCAGGACGGTGCAGATGCGCACGGTCTCCAGCAGGTTATAGAGCACCGTGGCAAGGCGGGCCTCCTTGCCCTCCTCCTTGGCCAGCTTCCAGGGGGCGTTTTCATCGATATACTTATTGGCCCGGTCGATGACCTTGAAAATTTCCTCCAGCCCGTTTTGCAGCTGGAGCTTATCCATCTCAGCCTCGTAGCGGTCACGAAGGGTGCTGACCAGCTTCTTCAGCTCGCAGTCAGCGGGGCTGTCCTCCCGGTCTGCGGGCAGGGTGCCGCCGAAATACTTCTCCACCATAGCGCAGGTGCGGCTGACCAGGTTCCCCAGGTCGTTGGCCAGGTCCACATTGATGGTGCTTATCAGCAGCTCATTGGAAAAGTTGCCGTCGGTGCCGAAGGGGAAGGTGCGCAGCAGGAAGAAGCGCAGGGCGTCTACGCCGAACATCTCCGCCAGGACGTAGGGATCCACCACGTTGCCCTTGGACTTTGACATCTTGCCGCCGTCGATGACCAGCCAGCCGTGGCCATACACATGCTTGGGAAGGGGCATCTCCATGCTCATAAGCATGGCGGGCCAGATGATGGAGTGGAAGCGGACGATCTCCTTGCCCACGATGTGATAGTCCGCGGGCCAGTACTTGTCGTAATCGTTGTATTGATCGTTGCAGAAGCCCAGGGCGGTGCAGTAGTTGAACAGGGCATCCACCCACACATAGACCACATGGCCCGGGTCAAAGTCCACGGGAATGCCCCAGGTGAAGCTGGTGCGGCTGACGCACAGATCCTCGAGACCGGGCTTAATGAAGTTATTCACCATCTCGTTCACGCGGCTGCGGGGCTGGAGGAAGTCCGTATCCTCCAGCAGGTGCTGCACACGGTCTGCGTACTTGCTCAGGCGGAAGAAGTATGCCTCCTCCTGGGCGTCGTGGACCTCCCGGCCGCAGTCGGGGCACTTGCCGTCCACCAGCTGGCTCTCGGTCCAGAAGCTCTCGCAGGGGGTGCAGTACTTGCCCTTGTAGGCGCCCTTGTAGATGTCGCCCTTTTCGTACATCTTTTTGAATATCTTCTGCACGGCCCGGCAGTGGTAGTCATCGGTGGTGCGGATGAAGCGGTCGTTGGAAATATTCATCAGCTTCCACAGGTCCCGCACGCCCTTTTCGCCGTTTACGATCTTATCCACAAAGGCCTGGGGGGTCATGCCGGCTTCTTCGGCCTTGGTCTCGATCTTCTGGCCGTGCTCGTCGGTGCCGGTGAGGAACATGACGTCGTAGCCCTGGAGGCGCTTATAGCGGGCGATGGCGTCCGTGGCCACGGTGCAGTAGCTATGGCCGATATGGAGCTTGTCGGAGGGGTAGTAGATGGGAGTGGTGATATAAAACGTTTTCTTTTCCATGGGTTTTATCTCCTTTTCCGCCGCTCCGAATGGAAGAGCGGCTTAAAAATTATTTTGTGACTGTCGGACGGACAGAGTTGTCCTCCCCTACGGATGCGTAACAATGAGAGCCGCGGTTGTCGCTGCGGGCATTCCTGTTCCACTGCAGCAGCGGACAGCGGTGATAGACGCAGGGGGCATGCGAAAGCAAGGATAAATTTGCGCAAGCCGATTGCGCAAGGTACAGATTTTCATTTATGGCATGCCGGTATGCGGAAGGATTCCAAAACCTTGGTTTTGGCGGCGTTCTTTGGGTTTCTTTCGCCGGGGAAAGAAAGTACCACGGCAAAAGGGAAAACGGATTGCCACACCAGTGCGCGCACTGGTTCGCAATGACAGAGGGAGGAGGACGGCGGTCGTTGGTTCCCAGGAATGGGTGCAAGGGACGGCTTCCGCCTGTGGAAGCATAAACAAAATCGTCCCCGGCGTTTTGCCAAGGACGATGCCGAAACACCGTGATACCACCTTGCTTCGCCGCCTGCTCACGCAGGTCGGCCTCATGAAGTGCCGTTACACCTCTGCGCTGTTACGGGCACCCCCGTCCGAGCCTAAGGCACAGGTGCCCTCGACCCGGCGGCTCCGGAGCCATGTTCCCCCATCCGTCCCGCGCCCGCTTTCACCCGGCCGGGCTCTCTTTGGCGGTCTAAAATGGGGTACTCTTTCCTTCATTGCCACTTTAAAATCCTATCGGAAAATTTCTTTGAGATTTTCCGACAAACGGGTTTGATTTTTCCGCCTGCGGGCGGAAACTCTGCGAGGCTTTTTTAGCCTTCACCATTAGATATTATATTATTCTCCCGGGGCGGCTTTGTCAATATTTTTGTTGGGTTTTGGGCCGGTCTGTGATACAATAGGGAAAAACCAACCGCGAAGGAGCGACCCATGAAACTGATAAGCTGGAATGTGAACGGCCTGCGGGCCGCCCTGGGCAAGGGATTTTTGGACTATGTGGCGGCGGAGGATCCGGACGTCATCTGCCTGCAGGAGACGAAGCTGCAGCCGGAGCAGGCGGTTTTTGATCTGCCGGGCTATCACCGGTATTTTAACTCCGCCGACAAAAAGGGCTACTCCGGCACGGCCATACTGACGAAAACCGAGCCCCTTTCCGTGACCTATGACTTCGGCCCCGACGAACACCGCCACGAGGGGCGGATCATCACGGCGGAGTACCCGGCCTTTTACCTGGTGTGCTGCTACACTCCCAACAGCCAGGATGGGCTCAGACGCCTTTCCTACCGGATGCAGTGGGAGGACGACCTGCGGGAGTACCTCCGGGAGCTGGACGGGAAAAAGCCCGTGGTGTACTGCGGCGACCTGAACGTGGCCCACCGGGAGATCGACCTGAAAAACCCCAAGACCAACCGCCAGAACCCCGGCTTTACCGACCAGGAGCGGGAGAAAATGTCGCAGCTTCTGGACGCGGGCTTCGTGGACACCTTCCGCTACATACACGGCGATGTGACGGACCGCTACTCCTGGTGGAGCTATCGCTTCCACGCCCGGGACAAGAACGTGGGGTGGAGGATCGACTACTTCCTTGTGTCGGCGCGGTTTATTGGAAAGGTAAAGGCGGCGGACATCCGCAGCGACATATTCGGCAGCGACCACTGCCCGGTGTATTTGGAATTGGAGGTTTAAAAAAATGCTGAAGCTATCTGTGAATTACTTTGCCAAGCCCGGCCGCCGGGAGGAGTTCCTGCGGCGCATCGTGGAGGGCGGCATCCTTGCGGCCATCCGAGCGGAGGAGGGCTGCCTGCGGTATGACTACTATCTCTCCTGCCAGAACGAGGACGAAATTCTCCTGCTGGAGGAGTGGGACACCGCCGAGCACCAGCGCATACACATGGAGCAGGAGCATATGAAGCGTCTCCGGATCATCAAGGACGACTGCATTGCCGACACGCAGCTGCACAAGGACTAAGGCTATGCTGTTTGACACCCATGCCCACTATGACGATGAGCGCTTTGACGCCGACCGGGACGCCCTGCTGGCGAGTATGCCGGAGAAAAACGTGGGCCTTATCGTGAACCCCGGCTGCGATTTGCCCACCTCCCGGATGGCGGTGGCGCTGGCGGAAAAATTTGACTTTGTATACGCCGCTGTGGGCATCCACCCGGAAAACTGCGGCGACTTTGTGCCGGAGCAGATAGACGCCCTGCGGAATTTGGCAAAAAATCCCTGGGTGGTGGCCATCGGGGAGATCGGCCTGGACTATTACTGGGCGGAAAATCCTCCCAGGGCGCTGCAGCAGGAGGTGCTGCGCCGGCAGCTGGGGCTGGCGGAGGAGCTGCAGCTGCCCGTTATCATCCACGACCGGGACGCCCACGGGGACACTATGGCCATCGTGCGGGAATTTCCCCGGGTCAAGGGGGTATTCCACTGCTTCGCCGGGTCTGCGGAAATGGCACGGGAGCTGATCCAAATGGGTTGGATGCTGTCATTTAACGGGGCGGCCACCTTCAAAAACGCAAAAAAGGCCCCGGAGGTCATCGCCGCGGCGCCCCTTTCTATGCTGATGATTGAGACGGATGCGCCGTATCTGACCCCGGTGCCCCACCGGGGGGAGCGGAACGACTCGTCCTATGTGCGCTTTGTGGCGGAGAAGATCGCCCAGATCAAGGGCCTGACCCCGGAGGAGGTGGAAAAGGCCACCTGGGAAAACGGACGGCGGTTTTTCGGCGTGTGACGAAGACTTTCGTGCGCCGAATGGGAAAACAGATCGCCGTGGCCGGTTTGTAAACCGACCGCGGCGATGACAGTTTTGCAAGGGTTCCCTCACTATTAGGTGGGCGGACAGGGGCGGATGCCCCTACGCACGGCAGGTAAGTGCAGTGCAGGCGGGGCGATGTGGGGAGCGAGCTGAGCGCTGCCAGTGGCAGATGAAGCGAGGCGAGCGAGTGGCCGCGGTCAAAATTTCAAGCGTCCGTCGTTAGGCAGCGCAGAAATTTTGGGCACCGCAACAGGGTCATCGCCCCCTACGCACAGGTCTTTGATATAGCTTCGTAGGGGCCGGCGTCTCCGACGGCCCGCTTATCACGCGACTTGGTGCGCTTCCGTAGGGCGGGGTGAGGGCACGCCGGCCTCTTGACATGGGGGATATTTTTGCTATAATAAATGTAGAAAGGCGCTGCGACAAGCGGTTAGCCCAAGTAGTTAACTAAATTTCTCGAAGGAAACCGTCACCTGCCGGGGTGGCGGTTTCTGCGTTTTACGATGATCGTGACCGTATAGGGCCCGATATGTAGTGTAATTCGCACAGCCAGCGTGTTGAAAAAGCTTTTTCAACACGCTGGCTAAGCTTTTAGAACTCTTTCAAAGCTCTAAAAACGATTGATTTAAATAGAGGGGGGAATCCCTTCTTGGGTTTCCCTCACTTTCCTTGGGGCGTGTTCCAAAAGGTGCTCGTAATGCCGCCGTCGCTGACTTTCAAGCAGCCGTTTTTTAGGCTCTCGATGGTCACAATCCCTCCCTCGCCATAAGAATTGGTCAATTTCAGTTGATTGCCATTTACAACCGCCCAGGTGCCGTGATATCCGTTGAGAGCATTCCAGGTCCCGCCATCATAAAAGATAAAATATGGCTCGTTTTCTCCCTCCAAATACCACGACCCCGGCAGTTGTTTTTCCAGGCTCTTGCCGCAGCCCGCCAGCGACAGGACCAGCGCCAGCAGGAGGGCCACAGCCCCTACCCGTTTTGTTTTCATGATTTTCTCCTCTCTATTCGGTCATTTTTGGGTTTGTACTCATTATAGGATAAAACATAAACTAATACAAGATGTTTAATATACAAGATTAGTTGATGTTTTTTGTGCAAACTATCACTGATACTGTATGCAGAGGTGATAGTATATGTATATGCGAATCCGCAAGGCTCGGGAGGATGCCGGGTATACGCGGGAGAAATTTGCGGAGCTGCTGGATGTCAGCGTGTCCTATATGGCCGAGGTGGAGCGGGGGCGCACGGGGATCTCAGTGAAGATGCTCATTAAAATCTGCGATGTGTTGGGGCTCAGTGCCGACTATGTGCTCTTCGGAGAAAAGCGCTGCGGTGACGAGCAGCGCGCCCAGCGCATAGGGCGCATCGACAGTAGGTATTTGCCCCTGCTTGATGGGGTGATCGGAGAGCTCTTGGCTCTGAATCGGGAATAAGAAAGGCGGGCCGATTGAGAAAATCGGCCCGCCTGGTATTTAGTGGGGACGGAGGTGCGGATTGCCGCGGGCGCATTGCGGCCTCGCAATGACATGCTTTTTTACAGGGGGATCAGCCAAAAAAACAGACCGGGAACACCCGGTCTGTTTTTCTGCTTTTAACTTTACTTTACCGGTTGCCCCGGTCGTAGGCTACGACCACGCGGCGGTTGGGCTCCGTGCCCACAGAATAGGTGGTAACGCCCGCCTTATCCTGCAGGGCGGCGTGGATCACATGGCGCTCATAGGCGTTCATGGGCTCCAGGGTCACGCTGCGGCGATACTTGAGCACCTTGCCGGCCACCTTATGGGCCAGGCTCTCCAGGCTCTGCTCCCGCTTGGCACGGTAATTCTCCGCGTCCACATGGATCCGAAGGCGCTTGTCCCGGCCGCTGTTCACAGCATAGTTGGTCAGCTGCTGGATAGCGTCCAGGGTCTCGCCCCGGCGGCCAATGAGCGCACCCAGGCGCTGGCCCTCCAGAATGACCTTGTAGCGGTTCTTCTCTTCCTCGTACACCTTGATCTCCGCCTTGCACTCCATGTGCTCCAGCAGGCCCGCCAGGAACTGCGTGATGTGGCGGGCATCGTCATTATCACAGGCGGCGGCAGAGGGGGCAGCCGGCTCGGCTGGCTTTTCCACGGGCTTGGCCTCGGGCTTTTTCTCGATAGGCTTCTTCTCCGCCGGTCTCTTCTCGGCGGGCTTCTTTTCTACAGGCTTGCTCTCGGCGGCCTTCTTTTCGGCGGGCTTTGCCTGGGGGGCCGGGGTCTTGACCTCCGGCTCCTCCACAACGTCCAGCTCGTAGCGCACCCGCACCTTGGCCGGGCTGCTGCCGATGCCTAAAAATCCGCTCTTGGAACGCTCCAATATCTCCAGGGACACGTCATCCCGCTCCAGATGGAGCTGCTCCAGCGCCTTGCGGACGGCCTCCTCCTCGGTCTTGCCTGTTACATCAATATAACGCATGACAAAACTCCTTATTCGTCGTAGTGATGCTCGCTGTAAGCGCGGCCGCGGGCATAGGGACGCTGGCCCACCCGGCCGTTTTCATTGGTGCCGGCCTTTTTCTCCGGCTTTTTGGCAGCTTGATTCTTTTTCTTATTATTGTTATTGCCGGACTTGGACTTCTCATACTGCTGTTGCTGCTGCAGCATCCGCTCCCGAGAGGCCATCATCTTGGCGGCCCGGGCCTCGCGCTTGGCGCGCTCCTTGTCCGTTTCCTCCCGGTCCAGGATCTTGTTGAAGTACTTATTGAGCACCTGCTCCTGAATGGTGGCAAAGGCGGTGTTGGCAATCCAGTACACGCACAGGGCGGCAGGCAGGATATAGCCCATCCACAGGGTCATCAGGGGCATGAGGTACATCATCATCTTGCCCTGGGAGCCGGCGGCATTGCCGGTGGCCTTCATGCTGATAAGGGTCATGAGGAACTGCAGGGCTGTGGCAATAACCGGCAGCAGCAGCACACCGATGACCGGCCAGCCGCCGGTGGTGATCTGCTTAAAGAGCTGGGAGCCCTGGCTGGCCAGATCCATGCCCAGGAAGTTATAGTCCAGGTTGATGAGCCCGTCAAACTGGCCCTGGAAGCTGTCCCAGTTCTGATGGACGAACTTGGCCAGGTAGATCTGCTCATAGGCCGCAGCCTGGCCCCCCTCTGCCACGGTGTAGCCCAGCTTGGTGGCCGCGTCGGTGATGGCGGTGATGGTATCCACGCTGAGGCCCATGAGGTAACGCAGGGGCTGGCGGATGATGGCGTACAGGGCGATGAGAATGGGGAAGGGCAGGAAGGACCACAGACAGCCGGACATGGGGTTCACGCCCTCCTGGGCGTAGAGGTTGGCCATCTCCTCCTGCTGGCGCTGCTTATTATTGGCGTAGCGGGTCTGGATGTCCTTCATCTTGCCCTGCATACGGTTCATACGCAGCATGCTCTTCTTACCCTTCAGCTGGAAGGGCAGGATCACCAGCTTCACCACCAGGGTGAACAGGATCAGCGCCAGGCCGTAGGACCCGGTGAGGGAATAGAACAGGCGGGTCAGCCAGGCAAAAGGCACACAGATATAATATCCGAGTTGTGCGAACATATTTTTTTCCTCCGTTTAGTTCTTGGGAAAAGCCGATGGTTACGGAACGGGATCATACCCGCCCTTGTGGAAGGGATTGCATCGCAATATACGCTTGGCGGCAAGAAAGCTGCCCTTTACGGCGCCGTATTTTTCCACCGCCTCCAGAGCGTACTCCGAGCAGGTGGGAATATAGCGGCACCGGGGCGGAAATAGAGGGGAAACCTCCCGCTGGTAAAACCGGATGGCGGCCATACATGCTTTTTTCATGCCTCGCCCTCCTCCTGCAGCAGGGAGAGCCGGCGCAGGCAATCCAAATACGCCTCGTTCATCTTCTGATACGGGCCTGCAGCGCTGCGGCCACGGCCCACCACAATCACGTCCCACCCGGGGCGCATTTTATCCCGGTTCAGGCGGTAAAGCTCCCGGATCCGGCGGCGCACCCGGTTGCGCACCACCGCATGACCCAGCTTCTTACTCACCGTGACACCCAGGCGGCTGGCCCCGGCCCGATTCTTCAGGCAGTACACCACAAAATAGGGGCTCACAGCGGAGCGGCCCTTGCGGTAGATGCGGCGAAATTCGTAATTTTCCTTGACGGTTACGGCTGCTTTCATGGTTTTCTCCCGGCTTAAAGTTACACTGCCAAGCGACATCTGCATAGACGAATAGGGACGGCAGTTTTCCCTTCCACCGTCCCTGTTTTTCACGAGCTATGCCGGATGCACCTTCCGTGACCTCAGAGGGTCAGACGAGCGCGACCCTTGGCACGGCGACGAGCCAAAACCTTGCGGCCGTTGGCAGTAGCCATTCTCTTGCGGAAGCCGTGCACCTTGGAGCGCTGGCGCTTCTTGGGCTGATAGGTACGGAACATTGCAGGACACCTCCATTACATAGAAAATCCGGCGGCGGCAACCGGGCCGCCACACTTACTCGACGGCGGGCGAAGCTTCCTCCGCCCCGCAGTTGAAAAAGTCAGGTGCCGAAAATGCGGCACTTTGTTCATTATACATAATGTAAAAGGGCCTGTCAACAGAAATATTTCTCCGCAGGCGGCGTGTTTTCCCGGAAAAAGAAAAAAAGATTTATACATTATCTAATATATAAGTGTGGACTTTTTTATGTCTTTATGATATACTTACGGTGCCTATGTGCCGCCCCTTCCCAGTGGGGCGGTAATCGGTGGCTGACACAGAAATATTTCCCGCAGCGTTGTCCCAGGATGGGCAACACCGGGCCGGATTTACCCTATAGATAGAATTTGCTTTTGGGAAAGGGGAGCTATCACTTTGAATTCACTGACCGATGTATGGGGCAGCGTGCTGCAGCAGATGTCACAGCAGCTGGCCCCCACCACCATCAACACCTGGTTTGACGAGGTGGACGTGGTCACTATGGAGGATTCTGCTTTCGTGCTGCACTGCGGCAACGAATTCAAGAAGAAAACCATTGAGACCCGGTTTCTGTCCTATATCCGGGACGCCTTGCGGGATCTGTTCTCCGCGGATTTTGAGATCAAGATCCTCAACGACGATCAGCTGTCTGCCTATCACGGCATCAAACCCGACTATCCGGGGGATCTGGAGGACTCCGGGACGTTCACCTTTGAGACCTATGTAGTGGGCCCCAGCAACAAGCTGGCCTACGCTGCCGCCCACGCCGTGTCCGACAGGCCGGGCGTGAACTATAACCCCCTGTTCATCTACGGGGACTCCGGCCTGGGCAAGACCCATCTGCTCTACGCCATCGCCCACGGACTAAAGCAGAACTATCCGGACGCCAAGGTGGTATATATCAAGGGGGACGACTTTACCAACGAGCTGGTGGCCTCTATCCGGGAGGGAAAAAACGCCGAGTTCCGGGAGAAATACCGCCAGGCGACACTGCTGCTGGTGGACGACGTGCAGTTCATCGCCGGTAAGGAGCAGACCCAGGAGGAGTTCTTCCACACCTTCAACTCCCTGTACGAGGCCGGCAAGCAGATCGTTCTCACCTCCGACCGCCCGCCACGGGAGATGACCAAGCTGGAGGACCGGCTGCGCACCCGCTTTGAGTGGGGCCTGATGGTGGACGTGACGCCCCCCGACTACGAGACGCGCCTCGCCATCGTAAAAAACAAGTCCGCCATGCTGGGGGTGAAGCTGTCAGATCCGGTGTCCGACCTCATCGCAGAGAACGTCACCGCCAACGTTCGGCAGATTGAGGGCACCCTGAATAAAATCTTAGCCTATTACGACCTCATGGGCAGCACCATGAGCCAGGAGGACATCCTCAAGGCCATCCGGGATATGATCAAGAAAAACAACGAGTACATTCCCACAGCTCAGGCAGTGGTGGACTTCATCTGCTCCACCTATCACATTGACGAGGATGTGCTCCGGGGTCAGAGCCGGGGCCGGGAGGTGGTCAACGCCCGGCAGATCGCCATGTACCTCATGCGGCGGATGATCTGCATGAACCTGGTGGACATCGGCAAGGAGTTCGGCGACAGGGACCACACCACGGTGCTGCATTCCCTGGACAAGGTGGAAAAGCAGATGCGCTCCGACCCGGCCTTTGCCGAAACCGTGAAACAGATCACCACCAATATCAATAACAGCGCCCGGGGGTAATTTCTCCACATAGCTTGTGAACTTTCTGTGGAAAAGGGGGCAGCTTCCGTTTTTGCCCAATTATCCGTGGAAACCTGTGGATATTTTTCCCGCCCCCATGTGGAGAAAAAAACGAGCCGTTTCGCGGCTTTGCTTACTTTTTCCACAATTGTTTTCCCTACGACTACTGTTACTAAAAAATACTTAGCTTATGTTCTGTGCGCATAAAATATGCGCGGGATTTTTCGGAAAAAAAGAAAGGATGATCCAGATGCTGAAATTCTCCTGCGAAAAGGCGCTGCTGCAGCTCGCCGTAAATACCGCCTCCCGCACCGTGGCCACCAAAAGCTCCATCCCCGCTCTGGAGGGGCTGCTGCTGGAGGGGACGGACGTGCTGACCCTGTCCGGCTACAACATGCAGACCGGCATCCGCACCCGGCTGGAGGCCGATATCCGGGAGGGCGGACGTATCGTCCTCAACTCCCGGCTGTTCGGCGACATCATCCGGAAAATGCCCGATGACGTCATCGTTTTCTCTGCGGATGAAAAATTCATGGTCCCCCTCACCTGTGGGGACGCCCGGTTCGAGATTCTGGGCCTGTCTGCCGATGATTATCCGGAGATGCCCGAGGTGGAGAGCGACTACTCCATGACCGTGCAGCAGGGGATCCTGAAGGCTATGATCAACCAGACCTCCTTCGCCGTTTCTACCAACGAAAACCGTCCCATCCACACCGGCTCCCTCTTTGAGGTGGGCATCGATGGGGTAACGGTGGTGTCCGTGGACGGCTTCCGCCTGGCTCTGCGCCGGGAGAAGATAGAACAGCTGGAGGGCGGCGCCTTCCGGTTTGTATGCCCCGGCAGCGCCTTAAACGAGGTGGAGAAGATTTGCGAGGACAGCGAGGAGGCTATCACCGTGATGCTTGGAAAGCGTCACCTGCTGTTTGAAACCGGCTCTACCCAGCTCATCTGCCGGAAGCTGGAGGGGGAATTCCTGGACTACAAGAACGCCATCCCCCGGAACAATCCCATCCGCCTCACCGTGGACAGCAAGACCATGCTCAGCAGCCTGGACCGGGTGAGCGTGGTTATCAGCGAGAAGCTGAAAAGCCCTGTCCGCTGCATTATGGGCAGCGGCTGCATCACCATGTCCGCCAAGACCGGCAACGGCGAGGCAACGGACGTGTGCCCCGTGGAGGGGGACGGCCAGGGCCTGGAAATTGGCTTCAACAACCGCTATCTTATGGACGCCCTGCGCTTTGCCCCGGCGGATCAGGTGGTAATGGAGCTGAATACCGGCATCAGCCCCTGCGTCATGACCCCTGTGGACGGCGGCGACAGCTTTCTTTATATGGTGCTGCCGGTGCGGCTGAAGGCGTAAGGAGCGGAAAATATGAAAATCGTGACCATAACAACGGAATACATTAAATTGCAGGATCTGCTGAAGCTGGCGGATGCGGTGTCCACCGGCGGCGAGGCGAAAATAGAGGTGCAGGAGGGAGCTGTGCTGGTAAACGGCGATGTCTGCACCCAGCGGGGAAAGAAAATCCGCCCCGGCGACACCGTGACCTTTGATGGGGCCGACTACGGCGTAAAATATGCAGATCAATAGCTTGACCCTGGTGGGCTTTCGCAACTACCGGGAGCAGACCCTGGCCTTTGACCCCGCCTGCAACGTCATCCATGGGGAGAACGCCCAGGGAAAAACGAACCTCCTGGAGGCTATAGTTTATCTCTCCTGCGGCAAGTCTCCCCGGACAAGAAGTGACCGGGAGCTTATAACCTTTGACGGACAGCAGGCCCGCATTACCGGGAAAATTTTCTCCCGGGACAGAGAGTTTGTGACGGACATTACCTTGCAGGCCGGCCGGCGGCGGAAAATGACCGTCAACGGCGTTGCGGCCAAAAACGCCGCAGAGCTGTCCGACGTGCTGCACACGGTTTTCTTTTGTCCGGAGGATCTGTTCCTTATCCGGGAGGGGGCGGCGGCCCGGCGAAAATTCATGGATCAATCCCTGTGCCAGCTGCGGCCCCGATATGCCCAGGCTTTGGCGGAGTATCATCGGCTTTATGAGCACAAGACCCGTATCCTGCGGGACCGGGAGGATAATCCGGGGCTGCTGGCCATGCTGCCGGATTTTAACGAGCGCATGTGCCGGGTGGGAGCCATCCTTATCTACTACCGGGCCCGGTATTGCCGGGCGCTGGAGGGCTACGCTGCCCCGGCCCATGAGGATTGCAGCGGCGGCCGGGAAAAATTGACCCTGGGCTATGAAACGGTGAAAACCGTTTTGGATCCCTTTGCCAAGACAGAGGACATCGCCCGGAATTTACGCGAGCACCAGGAGAGCCATTATCATGCGGAGCTTGCCTCGGGGCTGTGCCTGTCGGGGCCTCATAAGGATGACTTTATCGTAGAGGTAAACGGAAGGAGCGCCAGGCAGTTCTGCTCTCAGGGACAGGTACGCACGGCGGCGCTGTCGCTGAAATTAGCTGACCGGGAGATACACCGCAGCGCCGTGGGGGAGTACCCGGTGATGCTGCTGGACGATGTGCTGTCGGAGCTGGACCCCAAGCGGCAGGAGTATGTATTAAATCGCATTTCCGGCGGTCAGGTGTTCATCACCTGCTGCGAAAACGACCGGCTGGACCGCCTGCGAGCGGGGCGGCTGTTTCACATCCAAAACGGGGAGGTGCTTTTGTGAGCTATCTGCATATCGGGCAGAATGCCATGATCCCGGAAAAGCGGATCATCGGCATTTTCGACCTGGACATTACCTCCCAGTCGAGGCGCACCCGGGAATTTTTGGAAAAAGCGGAGCGAGAGGGAGTGGTGGTGCCGGTGACGGAGGACATCCCCAAGTCCTTTTTGGTGTGCGACCACCCGTACCACCGGCAGATCGTGTATATTTCGCAGCTGAATCCCCAGACCCTGCAGAAGCGGAGCAAGTGAAAAATAGAAATACCCCCGGGAAAAACGGTAGACACAGATGTTTTCACGGTTAGACCGGGGGAGCACAAGCGCGTAGCGCGTCGCGGAATTAGACGCAGAGACGCTGCGAAAGCAAGGAACGAAATTTGGCAGTTTTCATTCGCGTGGCGAAAGAAAAACGACACAGACGGCACTCCAGCCGCGAAAAGGATTTCAAAACCATTGGTTTTGACGGCGTTCTTTCCTCCCTTTCTTTCGCTGCAGAAAGAAAGGGAGCCGCCGGAGGCATAACCGCAGGTGCGGTGCGAGGGGAACGGATTGCCACGGGAGCGGCGCGCCCTCGCAATGACACTTTGCAAGGAGTGCGGTGTGCGGCGGCACACATGGGTGCCGCCCTACAGTATAATTTTTGCAGGGTAGGGCCCGGGCGGACAGGGTCGTCCACCCCTACGCACGATTTGAAAGTCGGTGCCACCGGGCCGATGTAGGCATCGGCCCCTACACACTGTATAACGACAGAATTTAGTAGGGGGCGATGCCCACATCGCCCCGCCGCTCCATATCGTTTTCACCCCCGTCTTTGTTTTGTAAATACAGCGGAAGATCATCTTCCCTTGAGAAAGGATAGGATTTATGTCAGAACTGGAAAAAGTCATCGCCGTGGATACGGAATATGATGCCTCGGAGATCCAAGTGCTGGAGGGCCTGGAGGCCGTGCGTAAGCGGCCCGGTATGTACATCGGCTCTACCTCCTCCTCTGGCCTGCACCACCTGGTGTACGAGATCGTGGACAACGCCATCGACGAGGCCCTGGCCGGCTACTGCACGGACATCACCGTGACCATCAACGAAGGCGATACCATCACCGTTACCGATAACGGACGCGGCATCCCCGTGGACATCCAGCCCCAGACCGGGCGGCCTGCCCTGGAGGTGGTTTACACCGTGCTCCACGCCGGCGGCAAGTTCGGCGGCGGGGGCTATAAGGTCTCCGGCGGCCTTCACGGCGTAGGCGCCTCCGTGGTGAATGCCCTGTCGGAGTGGCTGGAGGTGCAGGTCTACAAGAACAGCCACATTTATGAGATGAAATTCTCCCGGGGCGACATCACTCAGGAGATGAAGATCATCGGCGACACAGACCGCACCGGCACCACCGTCACCTTCAAGCCCGATCCGGAGGTGTTTGACACCCTGGTGTATGACTATGACATCCTCCACACCCGTATGCGGGAGCAGGCGTTCCTGAACGCGGGGCTGCGCATCACCATCACCGATGCCCGGCCCGGCAGCGAGCAGGGGGAGACCATGTGCTACGAGGGGGGCATACGGGAATATGTGACCTACCTCAACCGCAACAAGACCCCCCTGCACCAGGAGGTCATCTACCTCTCCGGCGCCAAGGGGGACTCCACGGCGGAGATCGCCCTGCAATATAACGACGGCTACAACGAGACCCTGGTCTCCTTTGCCAACGACATCCATACCCCCGGCGGCGGTATGCACGAAACCGGCTTCAAGGCGGCGCTGACCCGGGTGCTGAACGCCTACGGCACCAAATACGGGATGCTCAAGGACGGGGACGACAAGGTCTCCGGCGAGGACTGCCGGGAGGGCATCGCGGCGGTGATCTCCGTGAAGCTGACGGAGGCCCAGTTCGAGGGACAGACCAAGGACAAGCTGGGTAACGCCTACATCCGCACCCTGGTGGACGGCATCGTATCAGACCAGCTGGCGGTATACATGGAGGAGCATCCGGCAGTGGCCCGGACCATTTTGGACAAGGCCCTCACCGCCAACCGTGCCCGGGAGGCCGCCCGGAAGGCCCGGGAATCCATCCGGCGCAAGACGGCCTTAGGCGGTGCGGCCATGCCCGACAAGCTCCGGGACTGCAATGAAAATAACCCGGAGCTGACAGAGCTTTACATCGTGGAGGGCGACTCCGCAGGAGGCTCCGCCACCCAAGGGCGCGACTCCCGCTTCCAGGCCATCCTCCCCCTGTGGGGCAAGATGCTCAACGTGGAAAAGGCCCGGGCGGATAAGGTCTACGGAAACGACAAGCTCCAGCCGGTCATCACCGCCCTGGGGGCGGGCATCGGCGACGAGTTCGACGCGGACAAGCTGCGCTATCACAAAATCATCATCATGGCCGATGCCGATGTGGACGGCGCGCACATCCGCACGCTGCTGCTGACCTTCTTTTTCCGCTTCATGCGGCCGCTCATCGAGAACGGATATGTGTATTCGGCGGTGCCGCCGCTGTATAAGCTGAGCCGGGGCAAGCAGACAAGGGTCGCCTACTCCGACGAGGAGCGGGATGCGGTCTCCGCCCTGCTCCGGGGGGATAATCCCGATGCCAAGGTGGACATCAGCCGCTTCAAGGGCCTGGGCGAGATGAATCCCCACGAGCTGTGGGAGACCACTATGGACCCGGAGAAGAGGACTCTGCGCCGCATTACCCTGGACGACGCCGTGGCCGCCGACGCCACCTTTACGGTGCTTATGGGCGAAAAGGTGGAGCCCCGGAAGGAGTTCATTGAGCAGAAGGCGAAATATGCGGTGAATTTGGATTACTAAAATAAGGCGTAGAATTTTACCCCAAAAAACGGGCGGACAGAGGCGTCCTCCCCTACAAACCGTTTACAGATAGAGGGCTGTAGGGCGGGCTGCCCTCAGCCCGCCGTCTGATAACCACCGCACCTGCGGCGGCGTGAGGGCACGCCGCCCTACGCACGATTAAAAAAACGGTGCCACCGGGCCGATGTAGGCATCGGCCCCTACACACTGTTTAGCGACAGAAGTCCGTAGGGGGCGGCGTCCCCGACGCCCCGCTTTACCGCACTTTTTGTCACGCATTCGCCCTGCGCAATCCCATAAAATCCGATGAACCAATCCTTTCACAAAGGAGAAACGATATGAGTAAAAAACCCCAATACGATCCGGAGGAGATCCGGTATCCCCAGCAGCACATTGTGGAGTCGCCCCTGGTGCCGGAGATGGAGAAGTCGTACATCGAGTACGCCATGTCCGTTATCGTGGGCCGGGCGCTGCCCGATGTGCGGGACGGCCTAAAGCCCGTCCACCGGCGTATTCTCTACGCCATGTACGAGGACAACCTCACCTCCGACCGGCCCTTTAAGAAGTCCGCCACCTGCGTGGGCGATGTGCTGGGCCGGTATCATCCCCACGGCGATGCGTCGGTGTACGACGCTCTGGTGCGTCTGGCCCAGGACTTTTCCATGCGCTACATGCTGGTGGACGGCCACGGCAACTTCGGCTCTGTGGACGGCGACCCCGCCGCCGCCTACCGCTACACCGAGGCAAGACTCTCCAAAATCTCCAACGAGATGCTCCGGGACATTGAAAAGGACACCGTGGACTGGGACCCCAACTTCGACGAGACCCGCAAGGAGCCCCGTGTCCTGCCCTCCCGGTTTCCCAATCTGCTGGTGAACGGCTCCAGCGGCATCGCGGTGGGCATGGCCACCAATATCCCGCCCCACAACCTGCGGGAGGTGATCGGCGCCTGCATCTGCGTGCTGGACAATCCGGAGGCTCAGCTCAGTGATCTGATGCAGTACGTCAAGGGGCCGGACTTCCCCACCCGGGGCATCATCATGGGTCGCAGCGGCATCCGGCAGGCCTATGCCACCGGCCGGGGCCGGGTGGTGATCCGGGCCCGGCATGAGTTTGAGGAGTTCGGCAAGGACCGCACCCGCATCGTCATCACCGAGATTCCCTATCAGGTCAACAAGCGCATGCTCATCAAGAACATGGCCGACCAGGTGGAGGACAAGCGGCTGGAGGGCATTTCCGACATCCGGGACGAGTCCGACCGCAACGGTATGCGGATGGTCATTGAACTCAAGCGGGACGCCAACCCGCAGGTGGTGCTCAACCGCCTGTTCAGCCAGTCCCAGCTTCAGACCACCTTTTCTATCAATATGCTGGCACTGGTGGATAACCAGCACCAGCCGAAGATCTTGTCCCTGCGGCACATCATTGATGAGTATTTGAGCTTTCAGGAGGAGATCATCGTCCGGCGGACGCGCTTTGATCTGCGGAAGGCACAGGAGCGGGCCCATCTTCTTGAGGGTCTGCTGGTGGCGCAGGACAATATCGACGAGGTTATCAAGATCATCCGCACCAGCTACGATAATGCCAAGGAAAATCTGATGAACCGCTTCGGTCTGGACGATGTGCAGGCGCAGGCCATTCTGGATATGCGTCTGAAGGCCTTGCAGGGCCTCGACCGGGAGAAGCTGGAAAACGAATACAAGGAACTGGAGGAGAAGATCGCCTACTTCAACCGCGTCCTCTCCGACGATGCGCTGGTGCGCCAGATCCTGAAGGAAGAGCTGACCGCCATTGCCGACAAGTTCGGCGACGACCGCAAGACCGAGATTCAGGACGTGGAGGACGAGATCGACATTGAGGATCTCATTGAAGAGGAGCAGTGCGTCTTTACGCTGACGGAAGCCGGTTATATCAAGCGCACCCCTGTCAGCGAATACACCGCCCAGTCCAAGGGCGGCATGGGCAAGAAGGGGATCACCACGCGGGAAGAGGATACCGTGGTGGATGTGTTCACCGCTTCTACCCACGATTTCATCCTGTTCTTTACCGACACCGGCAAGGTCTACCGGAAGAAGGGCTATCAGATCCCCGAATCCGGCAAGACTGCCAAGGGTACCAACCTCATCAACATCCTGCAAATCGAGCAGGGCGAACGGGTGCAGACCATGCTCCACTTCCGGGAGATGGGCAACGACCACCTGTACCTCATGATGGTGACCCGGAACGGCACGGTGAAGCGCCTGCCGGTGGAAACCCTGAAGAACCTGCGGAACAACGGCATCCGCGCCCTGACCATGGACGAAGGCGACGAGCTGGTGTCTGTCCGGGAGACGGACGGCAATCAGAAGATCCTCATCGCCACCCATGACGGCATGGCCGTGGTGTTCGATGAGAACGATGTCCGTCCCATGGGCCGTACTGCCGTGGGCGTCCGGGGCATCAAGCTCCGGGACGGCGACTATGTGGTGGGCGCTGCACGGGCGCAGGAAGGCAAGAGC
>ENA-UEYI01000050-UEYI01000050.1-human-gut-metagenome-genome-assembly--contig:-NODE-50-length-97640-cov-14.031303_pt1 | contig 97640 bp, 118 predicted proteins | sample MGYA00242900_ERZ507916 | MGnify/ENA primary metagenome ERZ507916 (study PRJEB26167, sample SAMN06115521) | human gut metagenome | host: Homo sapiens | place: China:Chongqing | collected 2015-09-02...
ACCGAGAAGGAGATCGCCTACAAGAACTTCCGCCGCGAGGCCATCAAGCCCTACAAGCAGATGCGCATCCCCCAGCCCGACTTCGTGCTGTGCTGCAACAACATCTGCAACTGCATGACCAAGTGGTACGAGAATATCGCCCGTATGTGCAACATTCCGCTCATCATGGTCGACATTCCCTACAACAACACCGTTGAGGTCAGCGACTCCGCCGTGAAGTACGTCCGCGCCCAGTTCGACAACGCCATCCATCAGCTCGAGGAGCTGACCGGCAAGAAGTTCGACGAGGCCAAGTTCGAGGCGGCCTGCAAGCACGCGAACCGCACCGCCCAGAACTGGCTGAAGGTCTGCGACTACCTGCAGTATAAGCCCGCCCCGATGAGCGGCTTCGACCTCTTTAACCACATGGCCGACGTCGTCACCGCCCGCGGCAAGGAAGCCGCTGCCGACGCCTTCGAGCTGCTCGCGCAGGACCTGGAGCAGAACATCAAGGAAGGCACCTCCACGCTGCCCTTCCCCGAGAAGTACCGCGTCATGTTCGAGGGCATCCCCTGCTGGCCGAAGCTCCCGAACCTGTTCAAGCCCCTCAAGGAGAACGGCGTGAACGTCACCGCCGTCGTGTACGCGCCCGCCTTCGGCTTCGTCTATAACAACATGGACGAGATGGCCCGCGCCTACTACAAGGCGCCCAACTCCGTCTGCATCGAGCAGGGCGTTGCGTGGCGTGAGGGCATCTGCCGCGACAACAAGGTCGACGGCGTGCTCGTCCACTACAACCGCTCCTGCAAGCCGTGGTCCGGTTATATGGCCGAGATGCAGCGCCGCTTCACCAAGGACCTCGGCGTGCCGTGCGCCGGCTTCGACGGCGACCAGGCCGACCCGCGCAACTTCAACGAAGCGCAGTACGCCACCCGCGTGCAGGGCCTTGTCGAAGCCATGGAAGCCAACAAGAAAGACTAAGGAGGGCGTGAAAAAATGAGTATCGAAGCTATCGTGAAGGAATTTTCCGCCGTCGCCGCGAACCCCAAGGGCCAGCTCAAGGCCTATAAGGACGCCGGCAAGAAGTGCATCGGTGTGATGCCCTACTACGCCCCCGAGGAGCTGGTCTACGCCGCCGGCATGATGCCGTTCGGCATGTGGGGCAGCAACAGCAAGACCATCCAGCGCGCCAAGGAATACTGCGCGACCTTCTACTGCACCATCGCCCAGCTCGACCTCGAGATGCTGCTCGACGGCACGATGGACCTGCTCGACGGCGTCATCACCCCGACCATCTGTGATACGCTGCGTCCCATGAGCCAGAACATCCGCGTCGCCATGAGCGAGAAGCTGCCCTGCATCTTCCTCGCCCATCCCCAGAACCGCTTCGCCGACTTCGGCAAGCAGTTCTGCATGGATCAGTATGACCATGTCAAGGGCGAGCTGGAGAAGATCGCCGGTCACGAGATCAAGAGCGAGGACATTGCCAAGGCCATCAAGGTCTACAACAAGTCCCGCGCCGCCCGCCGCGAGTTCGTCAAGCTCGCCAGCGACCACTGCGACGTCATCGACCCCATCATGCGCTCGGCCGTCCTCAAGGCCGCGTGGTTCATGGATAAGGCCGAGTACACCGAGAAGCTCAACGCCCTCAACGCCGAGCTCAAGGCGCTGCCCGCGGCGAAGTGGAACGGCGTGAAGGTCGTCACCTCCGGCATCATCTGCGACAATCCCGTGCTGCTCAAGGTCTTCAAGGACAACAATGTTGCCATCGCCGCCGACGATGTGGCGCACGAGTCCCGCGCCTTCCGCACCGACGCGAGCGAGGAGGGCGATCCCATGATGGCCCTCGTCGAGCAGTTCACCAACACCGACTACGACGTGCTGCTCTACGATCCGCAGTCCAGCAAGAACCGCCGCGGCGAGTTCGTGGCGAACCTCGTCAAGGAGTCCGGCGCGCAGGGCCTGGTGCTCTTCATGCAGCAGTTCTGCGACCCCGAGGAGATGGAGTTCCCGTACCTCAAGCGCGCGCTCGACGCCGCCGGCATCCCCTTCATCAAGCTCGGTGTGGACCAGCAGATGCGCGACTTCGGTCAGGCCGCGACCGCCATTCAGGCGTTCGCCGACGTTCTGTCCGTTCAGTAAGGTATTCCGACGGCGGCGGGGAGAGAGGGAGAAGCTCTCCCCGCGCCGCGCCGGCTGTTCAGACGGCGTAAAAATTGCAGGACCGCTGTTGCAAAGCTCAACGGCGATTTGCTATAATCCACTCTAACGAAAGGGATAAGGAGAATCTATGTACAGCCCGCTTTTCGTCACCCTCATGGGCATCGGCACGGTGTTCTTCGGCCTGATCTGCATCATCGTCCTCACGACGATCATGGGATCGGTCCTCAAGAGCAATGCCAAGCCCGCCGCCCCCGCGCCCGCTGCGGCTCCCAAGGCCGCGGCTCCCGCCGCTCCTGCGGTCAACACCGCCAAGGAGCAGGAGATCCTTGCAGCCGTCATCGCGGCGGTCACCGAGGACCTCGGCCCCAGCGCTTCCCGTATGCAGATCACCAGCATCAACAAAATTTGATTATTTTAGGAGAGAAAACATCATGACTAAGCAGTACACTGTCACCGTTAACGGCACCGCCTACGAAGTTACCGTCGAGTCCGTCTCCGGCGGCCGCATGGCCTCCGCCCCCGTCGCCCGCACCGCTTCCGCCCCCGTGGCCCGCGCTGCCGCTCCCGTCGCCGCTCCCGCTCCTGCCGCGGCTCCCGCTGCCCCCAAGGCCGCTCCCGCCGCTTCCGGCTCCGGTGAGACCGTTTCCAGCCCGATGCCCGGCACCATCCTCGACGTGAAGGTCGCGGCCGGTCAGGCGGTCAAGTCCGGCGACATTCTCTTCATCCTCGAGGCCATGAAGATGGAGAACGAGATCTTTGCTCCCTGCGACGGCACCGTTTCCTCCGTCGCGGTTTCCAAGGGCGCTGCCGTCAACCCCGGCGACGTTCTGTGCGTCATCGGCTGAGACATTTCCGCACACCCCTGAAATAAACTGTGAAAGGAAACCAGAAATAAATGCCTGCTATTATCAATTTCCTGCAGCAGACCGGCTTCTATATGTTTGGTCAGGACGGTAACTGGAAATGCCTCATCATGATCGCCATTTCCTTTATCCTCATGTATCTGGCCATTGTGAAGGGCTTTGAGCCGCTGCTGCTCCTGCCCATTTCCTTCGGTATGCTGTGTACCAACCTGCCCGGCGCGGATATGTTCCATGAGATCCTGTTTGCCGGCGGTCACGTCCATTGGGACCTTTTCGGCGGCACGCCCGTCACGGCCTCCTTCATTGCGGAGATGAGCGAGTCCGGCGTTTCGGACGCCGTGCTTGCTCCGTACTTCCAGCAGCTGCTCGCCAGCGCGCAGGAGGCCTTCGGAGCGGATACGATCCAGCAGGTCGCCAGTGAGGTCATGGCTGCTGCCGGCGGCACCATCAGCGAGTTCACTGCGCAGGCACAGGCGGTCGCACAGGCCGAACAGGCTGCCGCGGTGTACGGCATGGAGCTTGCCGGCCCGACGGTCAACCTCGGCCTGCTCGACGTCCTCTACCTCGGCGTCAAGCTCGGCATCTATCCCTGCCTGATCTTCATGGGCGTTGGCTCCATGACCGACTTCGGTCCCCTGATCGCCAACCCCAAGTCCCTGCTGCTCGGTGCGGCTGCCCAGCTCGGTATCTTCATGACCTATGTGGGCACCCAGCTCCTCGGCTTCACCTCGCAGGAGTCCTCCTCTATCGGTATCATCGGCGGCGCGGACGGCCCGACGGCGATCTTCGTCACGACCCGTCTCGCTCCCCATCTGCTCGGCCCCATCGCCGTTGCGGCGTATTCCTACATGGCTCTTGTTCCGGTCATTCAGCCGCCCATCATGAAGGCTCTGACCACCAAGGAAGAGCGCAAGATCGTGATGAAGCCGCTGCGTCAGGTCAGCAAGAAGGAGAAGATCATCTTCCCCATCATGATCACCGTGTTCGTGGCGCTGCTCGTTCCCTCCGCCGCTCCTCTGATCGCCTGCCTCATGCTCGGCAACCTCTTCAAGGAGTCCGGTGTGGTTGAGCGTCTGACCAAGACCGCCGGCAACGAGCTGATGAACATCGTCACCATCTTCCTCGGCTTCACCGTCGGCGCGACGGCGACGGCCACCACCTTCCTGTCCCTCCAGACCATCGAGATCATGTGCATGGGCGTCGTGGCGTTCGGCTTCGGCACTGCGGGCGGCGTTCTGCTCGCCAAGCTCATGAACCTGTTCCTGAAGGAGAAGATCAACCCGCTGATCGGTTCCGCCGGCGTTTCCGCCGTCCCGATGGCGGCGCGTGTCTCCCAGGTCGTGGGCCAGAAGGAGAATCCCGCGAACTTCCTGCTGATGCACGCTATGGGCCCGAACGTGGCCGGCGTCATCGGCTCCGCGATCGCCGCGGGCGTCCTCATGGCGCTCTTCGGCTAAGAGAACAAAAGAAAAAGAGGGCTTTGCCCTCTTTTTCTTTTGCACATTGTGTTTTGAAAAAGGGTATGCTATAATTTCTCCAACATTTGAAATAGGAGGTCCGTTCCGATGAAATACAGGGAAATGACGGCTGAACAGCGCAAGGCCGAATTTGAAAAGGTGTCCGCTGAATTTGAAGCGTGGAAGGCCAAGGGCCTGAAGCTCAACATGGCGCGCGGGCGTCCGGGCAAGGAGCAGCTCGATCTGGTGTCCGACATCCTCTCGGTGATGACCGATCCTGCGGACTGCGTGGACGGCGACGTGAATGTGCGCAACTACGGCCAGCTCTCCGGCCTGCCGAGCGCCAAGGCGCTCTTTGCCGAGATCCTCGGCTGCAAGCCGGAGCAGGTGTTCGTCGGCGGTAACGCCAGCCTGCAGCTCATGTACGATACCATCGCCAAGGCGTACACCAACGGTCTGCTGCACAGCGAAAAGCCGTGGTGCCGCGAGGAGCATATCAAGTGGCTCTGCCCCGCGCCGGGCTATGACCGCCACTTCAAGGTCACGGAGAGCTTCGGCTTCGAGCTCATCACCATTCCTATGACCGAGACCGGCCCGAATATGGATCTGGTCGAGCAGCTCGTCAAGGACCCGGCGGTCAAGGGTATGTGGAACGTGCCGAAGTATTCCAATCCCGACGGCATCATCTACTCCGACGAGACCATCGAGCGCATCGCCAGGCTGAAGCCTGCGGCTCCCGACTTCCTGCTCATGTGGGACAATGCCTACTGCATCCATGAGTTCGAGGGCGAGTTCGTGCCCTTCCCCGATATCCTGAGCCTGTGCGAGAAGTATGGCAACGCCGACATGGTGTTTGAGTTTGCCTCCACCAGCAAGATCACGCTGCCCGGCGCGGGCGTGGCGTGCTTCGCGTGCAGCGAGGCGAACATGGAGTATATGGAGAAGCTCATCAACGTCCAGATCATCAGCTACGATAAGATCAATCAGCTGCGTCATGTGAAGTACCTCAAGGACAAGGCGCACACGCTGGAGCTGATGAAGAAGCACGCGGCCATCATGGGACCGAAGTTCAAGGCGGTGACCGAGACGCTCGCGCGCGAGGTCGGTCCGCTCGGTTTGGCCACCTGGCACGACCCTAAGGGCGGTTACTTTGTGTCCGTCAACACGCTGCCGGGCCTTGCCAAGCGCACGCTGGCGCTGTGCAAGGAGGCGGGCGTCATCATGACGAGTGCGGGCGCGACCTTCCCCTACGGCGTCGACCCGAAGGACAGCAATATCCGCGTCGCTCCGTCCCTCCCGCCGGTGGAGGAGCTGCAGCAGGCGATGGAGGTATTCTGCTGCTGCCTGAAGCTCGCCGCGCTCGAGCAGTTAAAGTAAAGGCAAAAAGAGAAGAGACGGAGCGCCGCTCCGTCTCTTTTTTGCGGAAAAGCGAAAATTGGGTATTGACTTCACGCCCAATTTTGGTATAATGATGCTTGCTGTTGAGCATTGAGATACGCAGTGGTATCGAAGTGGTCATAACGAGCACGACTGGAAATCGTGTGACGGCCAAAAGCCGTCCGAGGGTTCGAATCCCTCCCACTGCGCCAGACCCCGCAAGCCATAAGGCTTGCGGGGCTTTTCATGTTATGTGGAGGATATGCAGCCGAGGGGAAGCGTCTAATACACGTTCTAACAAATCTACTTCAAAAGGGAATCCATCACGCCAACAGCCCCCGCTTGCATATCGGTCATAACGTGAGAATAAGTGTCCATTGTGATACCAATAGACGAATGACCGAGCATAGAAGAAACAATTTTTGCCGGAACATTGTGGCGCAGCATAAGCGTGGCATTTGTATGGCGTAAATCATGAAAGCGGATAGAGGGCAAACCACAAGAACGAAGCACCTCTTGAAAATGGTGTTGTAAAATTCCGCTTGTTATCGGTGTACCATCCGACAGACAACAAACAAGATTGTACGGATTATATCCCGCGCCAAACCGCGCAGCTTCTGTCGCTTGCTTCGCTTGTTCTGCTTCAAAGGCATCCCGTAGAGCATCAGGAAACATCAAGGTGCGACGGCTGTTTCGCGTCTTAGTAGTCGAAAGCGAAAAACCACCTTTATGAAAACATGCAGAATGGACAATCGTAAGCGTCTTAGCAGCCATATCAATATCACACCATTGCAGCCCCAAAGCTTCACCCCGTCGCAAACCAAGGGCAAGACCAAGGAGAACGGGCATATAAATGTCGCGACCTATAGACGCACCTATAAGCCGTTTCGCTTCGTCCGGTGTAAGTGTACGCGGTTCAGGTCTATCTATGCAAGGAGCATCTACATAGTCCGCAGGATTGCGAGAAATAAGCTCCTGCTTCATAGCATACTTTAAGGCACGGTGCAAATTGTTATGGACATAGCGGACAGACGTACCCGAAAGGCCAGCAGCAAGCAAGTCTGAATACAGCTTTTGAATATGCGCAGGAGTAAGCTTATTCAGAGAAATGCTGCCAATGTACGGAATAATATGCTTTTCGATATTAACGCGATAGCCGCTCACGGTATTAACCGCAAGTTTCGGCTCACAGCAAGTAGCGAGCCAATGACGCATGAAAACGGCAATGGTGGACTTATCCGCTTTACGCTCAAAGGTGCTCTCTACCTCGTCAATACGGGAGCGTAGAACACGTTCAGCTTCGCGCTTTGTATCCCAACTTCCCTCCCACTTCTGCTTCCATTTTCCATTTATGTCTTTGCCAATATAATAGACAATGTACCAGCGGTCACGCTTCTTTGTGACAGTTCCGCGCATATCAGCGGACACCCCCAACAGTAGCTTTATCAAGCCAAATCAAGAAACTTGCAGCAGGAATAACGCGACGTTTACCAACCGCAATATAGGGAACACGCTCCTCTCGGACAAGCTTATACATCGCACTTGAACTAATCCGCATAATAGCGGCAGCTTCTTTAACGGTTAGAACCTTTTTATCAGCATTAAAATCCATAACTAATTCTCCATTCAATAACTTATCAATATTTTAGATAGCAGCCGGCGATAAATTTCCCTGTTCAAAATCAAAACGTTGTGAATCAGTAAATACCCTCATACCAGATAAACCATACTCTTTTACATATTCATCAAGAAGCCGACGAAAAATCGCAACATCTGGGGTAATCGGAGCAAAAAGTTTTCGCCTAATCTTGGTACGAATATTAGCATGAAACTCTAATAACGCCTGATTAACCATCTCAGGAGGGACAAATTTCATTAAGCGAGTTGCACCATCAAGCCCCGAAATATCCATACGACTAAATTGGTCGAAAGTAAAGTCGAAATCTCTATTTCCTCGCTGCTCCCACTCAAAGCGCGTTAGCTCAAAGCCAATATCTTCGCCCGCTATTTCGCGTTGTTCTTTACGCTTGTCGTATACGCGAAGATAGCCCGACGTGCCGCGAGTGCCATAATATCGAGTGGAATCAAAATAGGATTCAGCCTTGCGAGAAAGCACATAAAAGTTTTTGATTGGTCCTTGAATGTCAAGGGCATAATCTACACGCGAAAAATGCCAACCATTCACCCAGCCACATTTGTAAAGGAAAGAAAAGACGGTTTTCAAAACGGGATTATCAGCGTTCTTGTTTGGATTGAATTTCAGACGCAAAAACCAATGCACTTCAGAGCCCTTGACGTATGAGCTTTTATATTCTCCCTCTTCATCTGGCCGAGCTACACCGATATCTCTTGAAATGCTCTTAGGCCATACCTCAACATGGAGACCGCCGAACTGCCACCAATGCAAATCATACTTTGCGAGGTGCTTCACACCGGAAGAGCACTCCAGCGCTGCCCTATATTTGACCATCTCGAAATCAAAAGAGCCGAAGAGCAGACCGACCACGTTACCAGACAGGCATGACAAACCAAAATCTATCTGCAAGAAATCAATGGAATAGACCATATCATCATCGATTATGTAGCGATTATATTGTATTAAGTACACCTCCTAAAACCAATCAAAAATCACTCCTAAAGTGAACTATCCCTATGTATTACGATAAATAGGGATAGTTCCTTTTCCACGGCTGCCACCGCGGGGAGACAAGGAACGCGAAGAGAGCCGCGCAGCTCTTTTTCCGCGCACGGCGCGGGGACGAGGGACGAGGGGGACACTCGGACGAACTGCCTACGGTGGGCTTCGCCCCCAGCATAAGCGCGGTGCGGAGCAAAGTCTTTTTGTAGCCCCCTCTATCCTTTTTTAAAGAGAAATTTTTTCTTTTTTATTTACGGTCGGTAAAGAGCAAGGAACGATGGACAGGGGACGAGGGAGCGACGAGCCGCACGGCTCTCGCAATCTCAATCATAAATCCGAAAGGCAAACAACAGCGTGTTCCGTACATTCGTTAGAATGTGCGAGCTCTTCAAGCCGTCGTACAAGCTGGGTAAAATAAAACGAAAGTAGAGAATCAGACCGCATAATATGATTTTCGCCGAAGCATTGATAATACAAGGTAGTAAATAAATCCTCGCAATAGGCCAAATCATAATCAATGACCCCGACTACCTTCTTTCCATTAACTGTTTGCATCATAAAAAAACCTCCTGCAATAAAAAATAAAGCAAGCAATGTATACGCCACAAATAGCATAAAACTTGCTAAATGCATAATAGCATAGCATATTTTATGCTGTCAAGCATTTTTTATGATTCCTCTATTGAAATTTAGCAATTTTACTGATATTCTTTAGCAAGAAAGGCGGTGTAACCATGCAGCAAAACCGAATTGCAGAACTACGACACATTGACGGACTGAACCAAAAAGAATTAGGGGAGAAATTAGGAGTAGGACAGACAACAATAAGCGCATGGGAAAGAGGTCAAAACGAACCAGACAGCAAATCTCTCCATAAAATGTCAAAAATTTTTAGTGCTTCAATCGGCTATATCATGGGGTATGAAGCGGAAAGCTACAAGCGAGGACTATCAAATGAAGAATTTGAAAATCTTCGCTTAGAAAGAGAACTCGAAAAAAGGGAAACAAATACAAATAAAGAAGATGAACTAATAGATGAAATAGAAAGACGCGACTTATTAGAAGAATGGGATAAAGCGACAAAGCCAGGCACTTTAGAGGGTTATAAAGTAAGCAAATTGATAGACAAAATGCCATCCAAGGACAGAAAAAAACTTTTAGCGCACATTGAATATGTGTCCTCTCTGATTAGATGATGTTAGAACCCCGACGCTCAAGCGTGAGCGTTCGGGGTTCTAACATACATTCTAATATAGATAGGAACGCAGAGTATTAAATGCGGCAAAAGATGCTAAAATAACATGTTATATGCTATTATAGCATCTTTCGTGATTTGCTATATCTGGAAATCGTGTGACGGCCAAAAGCCGTCCGAGGGTTCGAATCCCTCCCACTGCGCCAAAAAGAAAAGCACCGCTTTGCGGTGCTTTTCTTTTTGGGTTCCGGTCCAAACCGACATTTCCATCCGGATGGAGGGGAAAAGCCTTGACAAACACAGCCCTTGAGGGATAGACTAAACTATCTCTTTGTGTGCATCGACGGAGAGACAGATGTGTAATTTGGAGGACGACACCATGAGCAAGCAGACGGAGCGCGACGCATTCCGCAGCCGCTGGGGCTTTATCCTCGCCTGCATCGGCAGCGCGGTGGGCATGGGCAACATCTGGCGCTTTCCCTATCTCGTGTCCGCGTGGGGCGGCATGACCTTCCTGCTGCCGTATTTCCTCTTTGTCCTTCTGATCGGCTCGACCGGCATCATCGGCGAGATGGCGCTTGGACGCTCCACCCGCTCCGGCCCCATCGGCGCGTTCGGGCAGGCGGCTGCCCTGCGCGGCAGACGCAGCACGGGCGAGGCGGTCGGCTATATCCCGGTGCTCGGCTCGCTGGCGCTTGCCATCGGCTACAGCTGCGTGGTGGGCTGGATCTTCAAGTATTTTGCGCTGGCGCTCGACGGCGGACTCTTTGCCATGGGACAGGATATGAACGTCATCGTCGACCGCTTCAACGGCACGGCCTGCGGCTGGGGCAATAATTTCTGGCTGGTGATCGCGCTGGCGGTCAACTTCGCCATCATGGCCTTCGGCGTGGGCGGCGGCATCGAGCGGGCGAACAAGGTCATGATGCCCGTGCTGTTCTTTCTCTTCGCGGGACTGGGCGTCTACATTGCAACGCTGCCCGGCGCGGGCGACGGCTACCGCTACATCTTTACCCTCGACCCCGCGGGCCTTGCCGACCCGAAGCTGTGGATCTACGCCTTCGGTCAGGCGTTCTTCTCGCTCTCCGTGGCGGGAAACGGCACGGTGATCTACGGCTCCTACTTCTCGGACGACGAGTCGATCCCCTCCGCCGCGCGCAATGTGGCGCTGTTCGATACGCTGGCGGCGCTGCTGGCGGCGCTCGTTATCATTCCCGCGATGGCGGCGGGCGGCGCGGACCTTTCCGACGGCGGCCCGGGACTGATGTTCATTTTCCTCGTGAACGTGTTCAACGGGATGCCCGGAGGGCGCGTGATCGGGCTGGTGTTCTTCCTCTGCGTGCTCTTCGCGGGGCTCACCTCGCTTGTGAACCTCTACGAGGTCTCGGTCGAGGCGCTGCAGGATAAGCTGCACCTCAAGCGCGTGGCGGCGGTCGCGGTCATCGCCGTGATCGGCACGGCGGTGTCGCTGTGCATTCAGGCCATCGTCTCCGACTGGATGGACGTGGTGTCCATCTACATCTGCCCGCTCGGCGCGCTGCTGGCCGGCATCCTGTTCTTCTGGGTGGCGGGGAAGGACTTCGTGCTTGCCGCGGTCAACAAGGGCGCGGGCAAGCCCATCGGCGCGTGGTTCTATCCTCTGAGTAAATATGTCTACTGCGCCTGCGCGCTGCTCGCGCTCATCGCGGGCGCGCTCCTCGGCGGCATCGGCTGAATCCAAGGCGCCGTCCCACGGACGGCGCTTTTCGGCGAAATGTGGTTAGATATACTTAACCATTCATGATTTCTTAACGATTTGACCTATTGACAGAGTAGGGAAGTGCTCGTATAATATATGACAGATTGTCATTTTACGACAGCTTGTCATATAGGAGGGGCCTATGCCGACCGATACCTTTTTCCGTCTGCCGGAGGAGAAGCGAGCACGCATTTTGGAGGGCGCGTGGAGCGAATTTACCGCCGTGCCCTACGCCGAGGCGTCCATCAACCGCATCGTGCAGACCTCGCGCATCCCGCGCGGCAGCTTTTACCAGTATTTCGAGGATAAGAACGACCTGTTCCTCACCCTCATCGACGAGATCCGCGACCAGTTTCTCGATCTGTTCCATGATACGCTCGAGCGCTCGGGCGGAGACCTTTTTGCCATGCCGCTCGCGCTGCTCGACGCCATGGTCGCCCCGAGCGGCTGCATCACGCCGGCGTTTTCCCGCGCCTTCGCGCTGCTGAGCCTGAACGTCAATATGGACGTGCAGCAGCTCTTCTTTGAGCGCGCGGCGGGGGAGCTCTGCCCGCAGAAGCTCCTCGAGCACATCGACCCCACGCTCCTGCGCACGCAGGAGGACGGCTTTGTGGACGACGTATTCACCCTGCTCGTGGGAGCGCTTGCCTGCGCCATCGCCCGCACGCTGAAAAAGCCGGAGAGCTTCGCGCTCGAGCGCGAGCGGATGCGCGGGCGCATTGAGATCATCAAGAACGGCAGCGCTGCCGTACCCGAAGGAGGACACCGCAAATGAAGAAAGGATGGACGGCTCTGCTGCTTGCACTCGCCATGCTCTCGGCGCTGGCGGTCGGCGCGCTGGCAGACGAACAGAAAAAGGATGAGACCGCCGCGGAGGAGACCGCGCAGACCACGCCGGACGCGGCAGGCACGCTGAGCTTTGAAAACCTCGGCGCGCGGATGAAAACGGGCTATTACACCGTCATGTCGCTGGAGGAGAACATCGCTGCGATCGAGTGCATAGACTACGACAAAATGTACGAGGACCTGCGCGACAACCTGAATCTGATTGCCGACTACCAGTGGGGAATGATCCAGGCGGGGCAGAGCGGAAGCTATGCCTACGAAACGCTTGAGCAGCGATATAACAATGCGCGCAAGACCTTCGACGACATCAAGGAGGGCAAGCTCCAGCAGGACAACGCCGACCTCGTCCGCCAGCTGCGAAATATGCAGGATTCTCTTACGGCGATGGGGGAATCCCTTTATGTGAATCTTCTGTCACTGGAGGAGCAGTCCGCCGCGCTGACGAGACAGACCGCGGCGCTTGACCGCACGATCGTGGAAGTGAAGCTGCGCTATGAGCTCGGTCAGGTCAGCGCCATGACGCTTCAGCAGACGGAAGCGGGCAAGGCGCAGGTGGAGAGCGGAAAAGCGGCGCTTGATGCCGCCGTCGCACAGCTGCGCCGTCAGCTCAACGCCATGATCGGGGAGGAGCTGACCGCGCCGCTCACGCTCAATGCGCTTCCCGGGGTGACCGCAGAGCAGCTTGCCGCCATGGATGTGGAGAAGGACCTGGAAAAGGCAAAGGCAGCGAGCTATGATCTCTACGCCGCCAAGCTCACGCTCGAGGACGCGGACGAGGAATACAAGGACAAGGCGGGCGATCTCGGCTACAACAAGGACAATTATGAGTATATTGCCGTCAAGCACCAGTGGCAGGCGGCGCAGTACACCTACAACGCCGCCGTGCAGAACTTCGAGCTGAGCTTCCGCTCGCTCTATGACAGCGTGCAGAGCTACGCGAGCGCGCTGAATGCGGCGAAGGTCTCGCTCGAGTGCGAGCGCAGCGACCTCGCGGCCGCACAGCTCAGGTACGAGCAGGGCACGATCTCCGAGAACGCCCTGCATACGGCGGAGGACGAGCTTTACACCGCGCAGGACACCGTCTCCGGCGCGGAGCGCGACCTGTTCACCGCATACAACAACTATCGCTGGGCCGTGGACTACGGCCTGCTGGCCGGCTGAGGAGGGCTGAAACGATGAAACAGAAAACGATTTCCCTGCTGCTGGCGCTCGCGCTGGCGCTGAGCCTTGCGGGCTGCCAAAAGGAAGAGACCGTCACCGCGCCCGCCGGCGTCGCCGTGCAGGTGCAGACGGTCGAGGCGCAGGACATCGCCTCGGAGAACACGGTCTCCGGTCAGGTGACCGCCGGCAGCGAAACGAGCGTCTACGTCACGGCCACGGCCAAATGCACCGCCGTTTATGTCGAGGCGGGCGACGCGGTCAAGGCGGGCGACGTGATCTGCTCGCTCGACATGGAAAGCTCGCTCGCGCAGTACCGCGCGGCGGAGATCGGCTACACGAGCGCCGCGTCGAGCTACAGCGCCCAGAAGGACATCCTCGACCGTCAGGTCGCTCTGTACGAAAAGAACTGGAACGACACCAAGGCGCTCTTCGAGATCGGCGCGGCCTCCCGGTCGGAGGTCGACCAGATGGAGCTGCAATATCTCTCCACCAAGGCGCAGCGTGATTCCACGCTCGCCCAGCTTGAAGCAAGTATGCAGAGCGCGAAGTCGAGCTACGAGCAGCTTGCCCTCGCGATGGAGAACATCGACAGCCGCGGCAACGTCATCGCGCCGGTGGACGGCGTGCTCGCCTCGCTCACCGCGAGCGAGGGCGGCATGGTCTCGCCCAGCTACGCCGTCGCCGTCATCGACGGCGCGGAGCAGATGAAGGTCACCGTCATGGTCTCCGAGGCGCTGGTGCCCAAGCTCGCCATCGGCGACACGGTCACGGTCCGCGTCAGCGCGGCGGACGCCGAATTTGACGGCGTGATCCGCTCCGTCGAAAAGACCGCCAATCAGGTGACAAAGCTCTACACCGTCACCGTCACGGTGCCCGCGGAGGTCGAGGGCCTGCTCTCCGGTATGTTTGCCGACGTCACCTTCCACACCGCCGTGAGCGAGAGCGCGGTCGTCGTGCCGAGCGAGGCCATCCTCACGAGCAGCGACAGGCAGTATGTCTTTATCGTCGAGAACGGTGCGGCAAAGCGCGTCGACATCACCACGGGCCTCACCGGCAGCGGCATGACCGAGGTCACGAGCGGTCTTGACGCGGGCGAGCAGCTCGTCACCGTGGGTCAGCAGTACCTCTCCGACGGCGACGCCGTGCGCGTCGTGGAGGGATAAGCTCCATGAACATTGCAAAATTCTGCATCAGGCACAAGGTCACAACGCTGCTCGCGGTCATTATGATCGCCGTGTTCGGCGTGGTCTACACCACCCAGCTCCAGATGGCGCTGCTGCCGAACATCGAGTACCCCGCGGCCTATGTGTACTGCTACTACAACGGCGCGGGCCCCGAGGACATCGAGCAGCTCGTCACGCGCCCGCTCGAGTCCGCCATCATGTCGGTGCCCGGCGTCGACTCCGTCACCTCCTCGAGCGCCGACAGCATCTCGACCATCCAGATCATGTACGTTGAGAACACCGACGTGGACATCGCGGCGACCAAGCTGCGCGAGAAGTTCGACGCGCTCAGCCTGCCCGACGGCTGCGGCTCTCCCGTCATTCTGAACATCAACGTGTCCGAGATGATGCCGAGCGCCATCGTCGGCCTCCTCGGCGACGACCTCGCCGCCCTCCAGCAGCAGGCGGAGAACGTGGTCGCCCCCGCGCTCGAGCGCATCGACGGCGTGGCGTCCGTCTCCGTCTCCGGCGGTGTGGAGCGTCAGATCACCGTGACGCTCGACGCGCAGCGCGCCGCGGGCTACGGCCTCTCCACGAGCTACATCACGCAGATCCTGCAGGCGGAGAATCTGCTCTATCCCGCCGGCGAGGTCTACAACGGCAGTCAGAAGCTCTCCGTCACCACCGACGCGCAGCTCTCCACGGTCGATGAGGTCGCCAACATCAACATCCCGCTCCAGACCGGCGGCACGGTGCGCCTCGGCGAGGTCGCCGACGTCGCCTTCGAGACCTCCGACCGCGACGCCATCGCCGCGATGGACGGTACGCCCGGCATCATCCTGCAGGTCAGCAAGCGCTCCGGCGCGAACGAGGTCAAGACCGCCGAGGCGGTGGTCGCGGCGATGGAGGAGCTGGCGGCGAAGGACGGCTCCATCCACTACGCCATCCCCTACGTCGCGAGCGAGTACATCAACGTCGCCGTCGACGCCGCGCTCGAGGGCATCATCCTCGGCGTCGTGCTTGCGGCGTTCGTGGTGTGGCTGTTCCTGCGCCGCGGCGGCGCGACCATGACCATCGCGGTCTCCATGCCCGTGTGCATCCTCGCGGTGTTCGTGCTGATGTACGTCTGCGACCTGACGCTCAACATGATGAGCCTCGGCGGCATCGCCATGGGCGTCGGCATGATCGTGGATAACTCCATCATCGTGCTCGAAAACATCTACCGCTGGGCGTCCGAGGGACACGACCGCATGACCAGCTGTGTCGAGGGCACAAAGGAGGTCACGCTCTCGCTGACCGCCTCGACCCTCACCACCGTTGCGGTGTTCCTGCCGCTCGGCCTCACCGGCGGCATCGCGGGTCAGATCTTCAAGGACTTCTGCCTGACCATCGCCTTCCTCATTCTTGGCTCGCTCGCCGTCGCCGTGACGCTCGTGCCGCTGCTGTGCTACTTCCTGCTCGACGAGAGCAAGGTGCATCTTGACGCCCTGCAAAGGGCGCAGAAGGGCGGCCGCCGCGCGCAGAAGCTCATGGACTGGTATGTGAAAAAGCTCGACTACTACGTGCATCACCTCAAGCGCGGCGTGCTGGTGTCCGTCGCCCTCGTCGCGGTGTTCCTCGCCGCCTGCCTGAACACCAAAATGGTGCTCCTGCCCGAGATGGATGAGGGCATGGTCACCGTGACCGTCTCCATGCCCATCGGCTCAAAGGTCGAGCAGGCGGCGGCGATGGCGGAGCGTGTCGCCGCCATTGCCGAGGAGACCATCCCCGAGCTTGCCGGCTACTACTACACCGCCGATAGCGGTCAGAGCGCCAGTCTGGTGCTCAACCTCACCGACAAGGGCGAGCGCGACCGCAGCGCGACCGACATTGCCAACGCCCTGCGCGACGCGACCTATGACGTTGCCGGCTGCGAGATCACCTGCTCGGCCTACGACATGGGCGCGATGATGGGCGGCAGCGGCGTGAGCGTCAACATCACGGGCGAGGACTACACCACGCTCAAGATGATCGCGGATGATCTCACCGCGCAGATCGCGGCGATCCCCGGCGCGGTGGACGTTTCCTCCACGGTCGCCGAGCAGGTGCCTCAGGTCAAGGTGACCGCGGACCGTCAGGCGTGCTCGCAGTACGGCCTGACCGCCTACAGCGTCGCCGCAGCGGTGCGCTCCGGCCTGACCGGAACCACCGCCACCACCGTCACCATCGACAATAAGGAGGTCGACGTGGTCGTGCGCGGCGACGGCCGCGCGGAGGAGAGTCTGGACGCCCTGCGCTCCATGGCGATCTCCACACCGACCGGCGGCAGCGTGCCGCTCGGCAGCATCGCCGACGTCAGCGTCGTCATGTCCCCGCAGACCATCACGCGCTACAACCAGTCCCGTCAGGTGACCATCTCCGGTGACGCTGCGGACGGCGACACGAGCGCCATGGCCAAGAGCATCCGCGCCATCCTCGCGGGCTACACCCTCCCCGGCGGCTACACCGCCGAGCTTGCCGGCGGCTACACGGAGATGATGGAGAACTTCTCCGACCTCGGCCTCGCGCTCATCGTCTCCATCGGCCTTGTGTACTTCGTGCTGGCCTCGCAGTTCGAGTCCTTCGTCATGCCGGTCATCATCATGATGATCCTGCCCATCGCCTTTGCTGGCGCGCTCTTCGCGCTGCCGCTCACAGGCAAGGACCTTTCGATGATCTCGCTCGTCTCCCTCATCATGCTTGCCGGTACGGTGGTCAACGCCTCCATCGTCCTCGTGGACTACATCAAGCAGCGCCGTGACCGCGGCGAGACGCGCGAGGAGGCCATTCTCCACGCCTGCCCGCTGCGTATCCGCCCCGTGCTGATGACCACGCTCACCACCATCCTTGCCCTCGTGCCGACGGCGCTCGGCATGACCGGCAAGATGAACGAGATGATGAGCGACATGGGCACCACCATGATCGCCGGTATGCTCGTCTCGACCGTCATCACGTTGCTCTTCACTCCTGTGTACTACTGCGTCATCGACGACTTGACGCACCGCCGGGAGCGGAGGAAGGCCAAAAAGCTCGCCGCCGCGCAGAGCGAACCATAAAACAGCAAAGCAAAACGGAAGGACCGCACTCGCTGTCCTTCCGTTTATTCAATAGGCTCTCAGCCGTTGTCTCCGCCGTCCACCGGCTCTGCGGCGCCCTCCGCGGGCGCTTCCCCGCCGGCGGCGTCCTCCGCGGGACCGTCCGCGATGGGACGTTCCTCGCTCCGATCGGGCAGGACGGTCGCCTGCCCGTCGAGCCGGCGGTTGACGAACATCCGCGCGGGATCGGCGCTGCGGTTCTTCAGCAGGATGACCGCCGTGAGAACGACCATCACCAGACTCAGCGCCTGCGACACGCGCACGCGCTCGCCGAAGAGCGTCAGATTGAAGAGATACAGGCTGTCGGTCCGCAGCCCCTCGATCCAGAAGCGCCCGATGCCGTACCAGAGGAAGTAGAAGCAGGTGTTCTCCCCGTCGAAGCGCCGCGCCTTGTCCACCACAAGGCAGAGGAGCAGCAGCCCCGCGACGTTCCAAAGGCTCTCATACAGGAACGTCGGATGCACGTCGATATAGTAGGTGCCGCTGATCCACAGCCGCATCCGCCACGGCAACTCGGTCATGCCGCCGAAGGCCTCGCGGTTGAAGAAGTTGCCCCAGCGGCCAATGGCCTGTCCGATGAAAAAGCCCGCCACGCAGCAGTCGGCAAGCGCCCAAAGGCTGAGCTGCTTTTTTCGGCAAACGAGCCACGCGGTCAAAAATGCCGCGATGACTGCCCCGTAGATGGCAAGCCCGCCGTCCCAGATGCGGTAGGTTTCCGCCCAGTCGATGCTACCGTCCGCAAGGCGGAACTGGTCAAGGTAAAAGAGCACATAGTAGACCCGCGCGCCGACGATGGCAAAGGGGATGGCCCAAAGCACGGTGTCGATCACGTCGTCCTCGGTCAGACCGTAGCGCGGCGCGCGCTTCATGCAGAACCACAGGGCGATGAGCAGCCCCGCGGCGATGAGCACGCCGTACCAGTAGATGCCGTTGCCGATGTCGAGCAGCTTGGGCGAGAGGGTAAAGCGCCAGTCGCCGAACAGCCCGGGAAAGCTGATGTCTGCGTTGGGATAACTCATTGGGAAGCTCCCTCCTTCTTGGGGATAAGAATGGACAGCGCGCTGCGCTCCTCGACGATGCTCTCGCGCAGAAACGCCTCCACATCCGCGCGGGTGACGGAATCGTACACCTCGGGGAAGCGGAAGGGATCAAAGCCGCGGAACGCGCCGTCCGCGACGGATACGGCGATGTTCTCGAAGCTGTTGAGCGCGCGCAGCGTCGAGCCGAAGCTCGCGCGGCGGATCTGCTGATAGAACGCCTCGTCCACGCCCTCGCGCGCGAGGCGCTGCGCCTCGTCCAGAATGGCGCGCACGACCGTCTCGGGCGCATCGCTGTCACCGCCCGCGTAGAGATAGGCGATGCCGGGCAGCTGGTCGAAGCCGCCGCCGAAGCTGCCGTTGATGAGCCCCTTGTCGTAGAGCCGCTGGTAGAGCGGCGAGGAATCGCCGAGCAGGATATCGCAGGCGATGTCCGCGATGATGTCCTGCCGCATCAGCGCCGCGCCGTCCGCCGCGGGAGGGCACTTGAAGCCGACGAGGAACTGCGGCATCGAGACCTCCATCGCCTCGCGGCGGCACTTCTCGACGACGCGCATATCCTCCTGCCCGTAGTCGCGCTCGATGACCTCGCCGCGGCTATTCGGCAGGATCTCCTCCGCGATGGCGGCGATCTCGTCGGGCTTCACGTCGCCGACGACGCACAGCATCATGTTCGCCGGGTCGTAGAACGCCTTATGGCAGGCGTAGAGCGTTTCTGGCGTGATCTCCGCAATGCTCTCCACCGTGCCGGCGATGGCGACGCGGGCGGGGGAGGAATGGTACAGGCACTCGAGCAGGTTGGTGTAGACCCTCCAGTCGGGCGTATCCTCCACCATGCGGATCTCCTGACCGATGATGCCGCGCTCCTTGTCCACGCTCTCCTGCGTGAAGTAGGGGACGGAGACGAACGAGAGCAGGATCTTCAGATTCTCCTCAAAATGCTCCGTGCAGTCGAAGTAATAGGCAGTCGTCGCATTGGAGGTGAAGGCGTTCGGATCCGCGCCGTTCTGACTCAGCTCCTGCAGGGCGTTGCCGTCCTCGGTGTCGAACATCTTGTGCTCCAGATAGTGCGCGATGCCAGCGGGTGTATCGTGCCACACGCCGTCGAGCCGGAAGCGCATATCCATGCCGCCGTAGCGCGTGGTGAAAAAGGCGTAGCGCTTGCGGTAGAGCGGCTTGGGCACAACGGCGACGGTCAGGCCGTTCGGCAGCGTGGTCCGCAGCACCGTTTCGCCGATGCGGGGATAATTCATTTCGTTCCACTTCATTGCGCCGCGCCCTCCTTTCCGGTGAGGAAATAGACCGTGTCGAGCCGGATGCTCCGCGCCGCCTCGGCGACGCGCTCGGGCGTGACGGCCTCGAGCTGCGCGATCAGCGCGTCGGTATCCTCCCACAGCCCCGTCGCAGCCTGTCCGAGATAGTATTCCTCCAGCCGGCCCGCGCTGTCCTCGCGCGAGCGGAGCGAGGAGAGCATACAGCTCCGCGCGCCCTCCAGCTCCCACGGTTCGAAGTCGCCGTTCTGCACGGCCTCGAGCTGCGCGGCGATCTCGCGCCGCGCGACCTCGTAATTTTGCGCCTCAATGCCGCTCGACACCGTGATGATGCCCTTGGACCGGTGGTAGCCGGACGAGGCATAGTAGCACAGCGAGAGCTTCTCGCGCACATTCAGAAACAGCTTGGAGTTGGAGTAGCCGCCGAAGATGAGGTTCGCCAGCAGCAGCGCGGGCGTGTCCTCGCTCGCGGCGCGGTAGCCCATGGCGAGCTTCGCCTGCGTCACGTCCATCGTCTCCGTGATTTCGCGCACCGTTTCGGGCGCGCCCACACGCTCGGCGACCGCAGGCTCGGCGACCCGCTCGCGCGGGAGCGCTGCCAGCGCACGGTCCAGCGCCCCCTCCACGCGCGCGCAGTCCGCGCTGCCGCAGTAGAACAGCTCGATGCGCGCCGTGGCAAGAAGCTCGTTATAATAGCGGTAGAGCGTCTGGTTCGTCAGCCTTTCCACGCCCGTCACAGTGCCGAGCCGGTCGATGCCGTAGCGCTCACCGCGGCACATCTCCTGCAAAAGCCGCGCGTCGGCGTAGTCGCGCTTGTCGTTGAGGATGCTCTCGATGGCGTCGATCAGATTTTCCTTCTCACTCTCCACATAGTCGCTCAGGAAGCGCCCGTTCCGCGTGAGCGGATCGAGCAGCACCTCGCCGAGCAGGTCGGCCATCGGCTCGAGCAGCCGCTCTCCGCCGGGGACATAACGCTCGTCAAGAAAGCTGCCGACAAAGCCGAGGCATTGATTCTCGCCCTTCTTGCGCACGGTGTAGGCGACGGACGCCCCGTACAGGCGGTCCAGCTCCGCGGCGATCGAGCGCATATCGCGGTGCGCGGTCGTGCCGCGGCGCAGCACGGCGGGCAGCAGCGCGCCGGCGGCGACGGTGCTCTCTTCCAGCGGCGTGATGAGCTGCGCGCCCAGCACGCCGGTCTTGAATTTTGCGGCGGGGACGTAGGTCAGAAAAACGCCCTCCGCCAGTTCCTTTCGCAAGGGCTCCATAAAAGCGGCTCCTTTTCCATTCTATATTGATGGTAGCATAGCACGAAAATGTGAACATTACCACATCTTTTCATAAAATCTTTCCCATTCGCCGTTTTTCCCGCGAATAAGCCTTGACTTTTCTGCTAAACTCGTGTAAACTGATTCCTGTTGTAAAGTGTTATGACTTTACACGGAATACTCAAAGGAGGATTCCCCGTGAAAAATCAGACCTTTCGCATGACGATGCTCTTTGACTTCTACGGCGAACTCCTCACCGAGCGGCAGAAGGAATTTTACGAGCTTTACTACGACGAGGACCTGTCCCTCTCCGAGATCGCCGAGAACTACGGCATCTCCCGCCAGGGCGTGCGCGACGTCATCGTCCGCGCCGAGGCGTACATGACCGAGATCGAGGATAAGACCGGCCTTGTCAAGCGCTTTATGCAGCGCACCCCCCACCTCGAGCGCATCGAGGCGGCGGCGGACGAGCTGCGCAGGCTCAATGACCGCCGGTATGAGGATTCCCGCATCGCAGAGCTCGTGACCGTGATCGAACAGGAGACCGCGGCACTCAAGGAGTAAGAAGGAGCATTTCATGGCATTTGAGGGCCTGAGCGAAAAGCTCAACAGCGTATTCAAGGGCCTGCGCGGCAAGGGCCGCCTGACCGAGGAGGACATCAAGCTCGCGATGCGCGAGGTGCGCATGGCGCTGCTCGAGGCGGATGTGAGCTACAAGGTCGTCAAGGACTTTGTCGCCAGAGTATCTGAGCGCGCCGTCGGCGCCGAGGTGCTCGACAGCCTCACCCCCGCCCAGCAGGTCATCAAGATCGTCAACGAGGAGCTGACGGCTCTGATGGGCGGCGCGAACGCGCGCTTGACCTTTGCCAACAACCCGCCGACGGTCGTGATGATGGTCGGCCTTCAGGGCGCGGGCAAAACGACGAACGTCGCCAAGCTCGCCGGCCTTCTGCGCCGGCAGGGCAAGCGTCCGCTGCTCGCCGCCTGCGACGTGTACCGTCCCGCGGCCATCACGCAGCTGCAGGTCGTCGGCGCCCAGCTCGGCCTGCCCGTGTTCGAGATGGGGCAGATCGACCCCGTCACCATCGCGGTCGAAGCCGTCAAATACGCCAAGGACCACGGCAACGACATCGTCTTTCTCGATACCGCCGGCCGCCTGCACATCGACGAGCAGCTCATGGACGAGCTCAAGCGCGTCAAGGCGGCGGTGAAGCCGAACGAGATCTTGCTGGTCGTGGACGCCATGACCGGACAGGACGCCGTGAACGCCGCCACCGCGTTCGACGAGGCTCTCGGCATCGACGGCGTCGTGCTCACCAAGCTCGACGGCGACGCCCGCGGCGGCGCGGCGCTCTCCATCCGCGCGGCGACCGGAAAGCCCATCAAATACATCGGCACGGGCGAAAAGCTCGATATGCTCGAGCCCTTCCACCCCGACCGCATGGCCTCCCGCATCCTCGGCATGGGCGATGTGCTCAGCCTCATCGAAAAGGCGGAGCAGCACGTCGACGAGGAGAAGGCGAAGAAGCTCGAGGAAAAGCTCAAGAAGAACCGCTTCACCCTCACCGACTACTATGAACAGCTCGTGCAGCTGCGCGGCATGGGTGACCTCAGCCAGCTCGCCGAGATGATGCCCGGCGGCATGGGCAAGCAGTTGGCCGGTGCCGAGATCGACCCCAAGGTCATGGCGCACACCGAGGCCATCATCCTCTCCATGACGCCGGAGGAGCGCGAGAACCCCAAGCTCCTCGGCGCGAGCCGCAAAAAGCGCGTCGCCGCCGGCTGCGGACTGGAGGTCGTGGACGTCAACCGCCTCTTAAAGCAGTTCGAGATGATGCAGGACCTTGTCAAGCAGATGACCCGCGGCAGGATGCCCAAGGGACTCGGCGGCTTCGGCGGCAAGGGCGGCATGAGCCGGATGCACGGCTTCGGCCGCAAGAAGCGCTTCAAATAATACCCCGTTGATTCATGCCAAGTGCATACGATCATACAACAAAAAACATATTTTATTTCGGAGGAAAAACATCATGGTCAAAATTCGTCTGCGCCGTATGGGCGCCAAGAAGGCTCCTTTCTATCGCGTCGTCGTCGCCGATTCCCGCTATCCCCGCGACGGCCGCTTCATCGAGGAGATCGGTACCTACAATCCCTGCGTGAGCCCCGCTGAGATCAAGATCGACGCCGAGCGCGCTCAGGAGTGGATCAAGACCGGCGCCCAGCCCACCGACACCGTCCGCGCGCTGCTCAAGAGAATCAACGCGATTTGATCCGCGGGGGACAACGCATGAAGGACTTGCTGCTCTACATCGCCAAAAATCTGGTCGAGCATCCGGATGAGGTCACGGTGACGGAGAAGCAGGGAACGGACGAGCTGACGTTGGAGCTGCACGTTGCGCCCGACGATATGGGCAAGGTGATCGGCCGTCAGGGCCGCATCGCCAAAGAGATCCGTACAGTCATCCGCTCCTATGCGCAGCGCACCGGAGAGAAAGTATCGGTCGATATTGTTGACTGAGAAAATGCACCCAAAGCCTGTGGCTTTCGGGTGCATTTTTTTGCCGCACGCGAAAAAATGCAACGCGCCGCGTTAAAAATTGCAGAAAGGTAGTGCAAAATCCGAAAGGCTGTGCTATAATGCAAATCACTTTTATTTGTTACTGAAAGAAAGGAGCCTTTCTTATGCGTATCGTTGTCAAGGTGGGCACCTCCACGCTCGCCTACCCCACAGGACGGCTGAACATTCAGCGGATGGAGCGGCTGTGCAAAACGCTCAGCGACCTGAAGAACGCGGGCCACGAGATCATTCTCGTTTCCTCCGGCGCCATTGCCATGGGCTTCGGCAAGCTCAACCTGTCCGAGCGCCCCAAGGATATGCCGGGCAAGCAGGCGTCCGCTGCGGTCGGCCAGTGCGAGCTGATGTACGTTTACGACAAGCTCTTCACCGAGTATAACCACATCGTCGGCCAGCTCCTCATCACCGCGCCGGACATCGCCGACGGCGGCAGCCGGAAGGCGAACTTCCACAACACGATGGACCGCCTGCTGGAGCTGGGCGCGCTGCCCGTCATCAACGAGAACGACACCATCTCCACCGAGGAGATCGCCGTGGGCGACAATGACACGCTCTCCGCCATCGTCGCCGCCACCGTCTCTGCGGACCTGCTCGTGCTGCTCTCGGACATCGACGGCCTCTACGACGGCGACCCGCGCAAAAACCCTGACGCGAAGCTTATCCCCACCGTGGAGACTGTCGACGAGCGCATCATCGCCCTCGGCGGCGGCAGCGGTTCGAGCCTTGGCACGGGCGGCATGGCGACCAAGCTCTTGGCGGCGCAGATCGCTGTCGGCGCGGGCTGCGAAATGGTCATCGCCAACGGCGAAAAGCCGGAGCTTTTGTATGATATCGTCGCGGGCAAGCCCATCGGCACCCGCTTTCTGGTCAAGAGGTGAAGAATATGACAACGCTGGAGCTTCTTCAAAAAACCCGCGCGGCGATGGGCAGCATTGCTGCCGCCGGCGCGGAGAAAAAGAACGCGCTGCTCCTTGCCATGGCGGACAGCCTGGAGGCGCGCTGCGCGGAGATCCTCGCCGCGAACGCGGAGGACATGGCCGCCGCGCGCGGCCGCATCACCGACGTCATGCTCGACCGGCTCAAGCTCGATGAAAACCGCATCGCCGGCATGGCGAACGGCATCCGCGACACCGTCAGGCTCCCCGACCATACGGGCCGCGTTCTCAGCGAGGTCGTGCGCCCCAACGGCATCGTCATCGACAAGGTGCAGGTGCCGCTCGGCCTCGTCGCCATCATTTACGAGAGCCGCCCCAACGTCACCTCCGACGCTGCGGCGCTTGCCGTCAAGAGCGGCAACGTCTGTATGCTCCGCAGCGGAAAGGAAGCCTACCGCAGCGCCCGCGCCATCGTCGCGGCGCTCAAGGCGGGCGTTGCGCAGGCGGGCGGCGACCCCGACATCGTGAACATCGTGGAGGATACGAGCCACGCCTCCGCGCAGGAGCTGATGACTGCCAAGGGCCTCGTCGATCTCCTCATCCCGCGCGGCGGCGCGGGCCTGATCCGCGCCTGCGTGGAGAACGCCACCGTCCCCTGCATCGAGACCGGCACCGGCATCTGCCACGTCTATGTGGACAAGGCCGCCGACCTTGCGAAGGCGGTCAGCATCATCGTCAACGCCAAGGCCAGCCGGCCCTCCGTCTGCAACGCAGAGGAGGTCTGCCTTGTCCATCGGGACGTTGCGGCGCAGTTCCTGCCCCTGCTCAAAAAAGCCATCGTGGACGACCGTGCCGCTGCCGGCCTGGTCCCCGTCGAGCTGCGGCTCGACCCCGCCGCCGCGCGGATCATCGACGGCACCCCCGCCGGGGAGCGCGACTTCGACACCGAGTTTCTCGACTACATCCTCGCCGTCGGCGTGGTGGACAGCGTGGACGCCGCCATCGCGCACATCGCCGCGCACTCCACGCACCACAGCGACTGCATCGTGACCGAGGACGCCGCCGCGGCGAAGAAATTCACCGAGCAGGTGGACAGCGCGGCGGTCTACGTCAACGTCTCCACCCGCTTCACCGACGGCGGCGAGTTCGGCCTCGGCTGCGAGATGGGCATTTCCACGCAGAAGCTCCACGCCCGCGGGCCCATGGGCCTCGACGAGCTGTGTACTTACAAATACGTCGTCCGCGGCAGCGGACAGATCCGGTAAGGAGGGACGCTTGATGGCAAAGTATGAGGCCGGTTTCATCGGCGCCGGCAATATGGGCGGCGCGCTTGCGCTCGCTGCGGCGAAAAAGACCGGCGGCGACCGCATCGCCGTGGCGTGCTCCACGCGGGAGCGCTCCGAGGCCGCCGCGCAGCGGCTCGGCTGCACGGCGGAAACGCCGCAGCGCATCCTCTCGGACAGCCGCTTCGTCTTTCTCGGCGTCAAGCCGCAGATGGTCGTCGGCGTGGTCGAGGGCCTCAAGGCGGATATTCTGGCCTCCGAGGGCATCTTCGTCTCCATGCTCGCGGGCGTGAGTCTCGAGAAGCTCGCGCTGCTGCTCGGCGCGGACAAGAAGATCATCCGCATCATGCCGAATACGCCCTGCGCCGTGGGGCAGGGGCTGATTCTTTACGCGGCGAACGACCGCGTGAGCGAGGATGAACTGTGCGCCTTCCGCGAGCTGATGGCGCCCGCCGGAGCGCTCGACGAGCTGAACGAGCACCTGATCGACGCGGCGAGCGCCGTCTCCGGCTGCGGCCCCGCCTACGCCTATCTGTTTATCGAGGCGCTGGCGGACGGCGGCGTGAAGAACGGCCTGCCCCGCGCCAAGGCACAGCGCTATGCCGCGCAGATGCTGCTCGGCAGCGCCGAAATGGTGCTCCGCACCGGCCGGCACCCGGGTCAGCTCAAGGACGAGGTGTGCAGCCCCGGCGGCAGCACCATCGCGGGCGTCGCCGCGCTGGAGCGCAGCGGCTTCCGCAGTGCGTGCATCGAGGCGGTGGACGCCGCCGTGGGAAAAACCAAACAGCTCGGATAAGAAAAGCTAAGCGGCGGTCCGTGAGGACCGCCGCTTACTGTCGAAAAAGTGGCAAAACCGCTTTTTCGAGAAGGCTTCGCTGCGTTCTGCGCCTCGGTTGTCCGCTGTCAGCGGACAATTCGACGCTCACTCCGCGCAAGGTGTTTTCTGCCACGCACAGGTCGCGGCAGAAAACGAATCATCCTGCTTTCGCGTCTGCGGACGCGAAACTCTGCGAGGCATTTTTCTGCTTGACAACCGGACCGCTCCATGTTACTATATCGGTAGCCGATATATCGGCAACCGATAAAAACGGGGGAGGGAAAGCGTATGAGCACCGCCGCGCTGACCGAAGCGGTCTTTTATATCCTGCTCTCGCTCGACGCGCCGCTGCACGGCTACGGCATCATGCAGAACGTCGAGCGCCTGAGCGGCGGGCGTGTGCGCCTTGCCGCCGGCACGCTCTACGGCGCGCTCACCACGCTCACCGAGCGTGGCTGGATCGAGGCCGTGGGCGAGGACGAGGGCCGTAGGAAGGAATACCGCATCACCCCCGAGGGACGCGCCGCCGTGCGCGCGGAGCTTGCCCGATTGCAGGAGCTGACCGCCAACGGCGAGGCGCTGACAAGGGACTGGACGTGACGGAAAGGAGAGAAGAATGCGAAAACAGAAGCTTTGCGTTATATGGATCTGGTACCTGCTGTTTGACAATGCGCGGTTTCAGCGCTGGCTCGCGCGGCAGCGCCGGCACGGGTGGGAGCTCGCGCATGTCGGCTTTCTCTTTTTCCGCTTTGAGCGCAGCGACGGCACGCGCTACCGCTATTATATGCAGATGATGAGGGATGACCCTGATACGGAGCGGGGACGGACCTATCTCGCGGGTGTGGAAGAGCTGGGTGTGACCTGCCTGGGATGCTTTTGGCATCGTGCGTTCTTTCGCTGGGAGGACGACGGCAGACCGGTGGAAATGTTTTCCGACCTCGCGTCGCGGGCATTGGAGGCGAAGTGCGTGCGCAGCGCGCAGCTGGCCGCGGCGGTGTGGTGTGCGGTCAATGCCGCGCTGCTGTTTTTCTGGGCGTGGCTTGATCTCAACGCGGCGAGGGGCTTTGACGAGCTCTATGCCGACCTGATCGCCGCAGGTGCGCCGAGCATTGCGGAGGCGTGGGCGCCGAGGATCGCGATGTACGCCGCGTTTGGCCTTTTGTGGCTCGGCCTTACTGTGTGGGGCGCGCTCGCGGCGGTGCGCACGCACCGGAAATGGCGCGGGCTCAAAGACGAACAGCTCATCCATGAATAGACCCGCCGGGAAAGGAGACGACGATGAACGATGTGAAAAAGACCTGGTGCGCCCCGGCATGGCTGCTCGACCCGGAACGGCTGGAGCGGCAGCTTGACCGCCTCTCCGCCGAGGGCTGGCAGCTCGAGGGCACGGGATGGCTTTCCTTCCGCTATCGCCGTGGAGCGCCGAATGAGTACCGCTACCGTGTGCAGTACCTCTACGAGTCCCGCGACGGGCAGAGGGACGACTATGTGCGTGGCCTTGCCGAGCTGGGCGTTGAGCTGGTCATGGACATCGGGAGCTTTCTCATCCCGCGCAGACGGAACGACGGCACGCCGTTCGAGCTCTTCTCCGACCTCGACTCGCGGATCACGAGCGAGAAGCGCTATCTTCGGACGCGTGGCTTGCTCGCGGCGTTTTGTCTGGTCCTTGCGGCGGGCCCGCTGCGCCGGGCGGCGGTGTGGTACGGGCGCATCCTCGAATATGCCGCGGACCTTACGGCGGAGAGCGGGATCGACCTTCCACGCTTGTGGGCGGAGCGCATCATCGCAGAAGGGATTCTGGGATCGCTGTGGCTTGTCATCGGGATATTTGCTCTCCGGCAGCTGTACCGCTCCGCGAAGCGGCTCCGCAGGCTACGGCAGGCGCGGCTTATCAAAGAATAAAAGAAGCGCGGCTCCCGCGAGCTGCGTTTCTTTATGCGATTTTTACAGGATAAGCATGAGAGAATGTCGGGGCGCGAACGGCAAAAACGGGTTGCCTTTTCGGGGGAAAAGACTATAATAAACTATCAGTGCGCTACAAGTGTAGTGCATTCTGCATAAAAGAAAGGACGCCGCGCCCATGTACGCTTTGCTCAATGTTGCCTTTGCCCTGCTCGCGGGACTGCTGATGACCCGCATCTTCTCCCGCTGGCGTCTGCCCGACGTGACCGCCTTTTTGGTCGCGGGTGTGCTGATCGGACCGTTCTGCCTCGGCAGGCTCGGCATCACGGGCGTCGGCTTCGCCGCCTATGAGGACGTTGCCGCGCTCGGCACCATTTCCGATGTGGCGATGGGCTTCATCGCCTTCGCCATCGGCAACGAGTTCCGGCTGGAGGATTTGCGCAAGACGGGCCGTCAGGCCTTCATCATCGGCATCGTGCAGGCGCTCGTCGCCACCGCGCTGGTGGATCTCGCCCTGCTCGGCTTCCATTTCCTGCGCCCCGACATCCTCTCCGCGCCGGCCGCCATCACGCTCGGCGCGATCGCCGCGGCGACGGCCCCCGCCGCCACGCTGATGGTCGTGCGCCAGTACAAGGCCAAGGGCCCGCTCACGAGCCTGCTGCTGCCCATCGTCGCGCTGGACGACGCGGTGGGCCTGGTGGTGTTCGCGGTCAGCTTCGGCATCGCCAAGGCGATGATCAGCGGCGCGCTGAGCATCGTTTCCGTGCTCGTCAACCCGCTCATCGAGATCGTGCTCTCCCTGCTGCTCGGAATGCTCGCGGGAGCGGCCCTCACGCGGCTCGAGGCCATGTTCCACTCCAACCGCAACCGAATGTCCATGACCATCGCGTTCGTGTTCCTCACGGTCGCGCTCGCGGCGTTGGAGTGGCGCATCGGCGAGGTCGTCATCGGCTTCTCGCCGCTGCTCGTGTGCATGATGCTCGGCACGGTGTTCTGCAACATCTGCCCGCTCTCCGAGGATCTGATGGACCGCGCGGACGACTGGTCGGCCCCGCTGCTGGCGGTGTTCTTCGTCATCAGCGGCGCGGAGCTGCGGCTGGAGGTGTTCGGCGAGCTGACGATGGTGCTCATCGGCGTCATTTATATCATCTTCCGCAGTGCGGGCAAATACTTTGGCGCGCACTTCTCCGCCAAGGCGGTCGGCTGCGATGAAAAGACGGTCAAATACCTCGGCATCACGCTGCTGCCGCAGGCGGGCGTGGCGCTGGGTATGTGCGTGAGCGCACAGGCGCTGGGCGCGGCGGACGGACTGCTGGTCCGCAACATCGTGCTGTTCTCCGTGCTGATCTATGAGTTGGTCGGCCCGCTGCTGACCAAGGAGGCGCTGACCGCCGCGGGCGAGATCACCGCCAAGCCCAGGGAGGTGCTCGAGCGCCGCGCCAAGGCGCTCGCCGAAGCGGAGCCGAAGGAGTTCCTCGAGGAGCGCGAGGCAAAGAAGCATAAAAAACAGGATTTATGAGAAAAAAGAGACGAAAGCCGTGGCTTTCGTCTCTTTTTCCGTTCAGTCAAATTCCAAAGCGCTCTCGCCCTGCGGCAGCACCTCGCCGACGATGGCGCTCCACGGCGCGAAGGCGTGGAGCTTTTCGAGCAGCTCCTCCGCGTCCGCGCGGGGAAGCGACACGAGCAGTCCGCCCGAGGTCTGCGGGTCGGCGGCCAGGTCGAGCCTCGCGCGCTGTGCGCCGTCGAGCACGCGCAGGTGCGGCTTCACATAGTCGCGGTTGCGGTACGCGCCGCCCGGCACGATGCCCATGTCCGCCAGCTCCTCCGCCTGCGGCAGCAGCGGCAGCGCCGCGCCGTGCAGCCGGACGGTGACGCCCGAGCCGCTTGCCATCTCGTAGCTGTGCCCGAGCAGACCGAAGCCGGTCACGTCGGTGCAGGCGTGGACGCGGCTGACCTCGCGCACAGCCTGCGCGGCCTTCGCGTTGAGCGCCGCCATGCTCGCATACGCCGCATCGCGGGCGCTGTCGTCCGCAAGAGCGGCCTTGAGCGCGGTGGTGATGACGCCGACGCCGAGCGCCTTGGTCAGCACGAGTACGTCGCCCGGCTGTGCGCCGATGTTCTTGAGGATGTGCTGCGGGTGGACGAAGCCGGTGACGCACAGACCGTATTTCGGCTCGTCGTCCTGAATGGTGTGCCCGCCGGCGATGACGCAGCCGGCCTCCACGGCCTTGTCGTGCCCGCCCTCCAAAATGGCGCGGACGGTATCGAGCGGAAGGCAGCTCGGCACGCAGAGCAGATTCATCGCCAGCTTCGGCACGCCGCCCATGGCGTACACGTCTGAGAGCGCGTTCGCTGCGGCGATCTGACCGAAAAGATAGGGATCGTCCACGATGGGCGTGAAGAAGTCCACCGTTTCGATCACGGCCACGTCGTCCGACACGCTGTAAACACAGGCGTCGTCGCTGCTGTCGTAGCCCACCAGCAGCCGCGGGTCAAACACATTAGGCAGACCCTCTAAAATTTTCGACAGGGCGCCCGGCCCCAGCTTTGCCGCTCAACCGGCGGCGGAGGTCATTTGCGTGAGCCGAAGCTCGCGGTTCTGATCCATTGCCGTCTGCCTCCTTTCCGTTGTGAAATGGTAAGGCTACACGGACGCCTTGGCCTGCTTGCGCACCAGCTCGGCAAAGGTGCGGGCGGGGGAACTCATGGAGCTTTTCCGGCGTCGGGCCATGTAGATGCTGCGCCGCACGGGCGTTTCGTCCAGCTCGAATTGTAAGAGCTGTCCCGCCGCAACGGCCTCCTGCACCGCGAGCGCGGAGAGGATGGATACGCCCGTGCCCTCCGCGACCAGCCGCTGCAGCACGGTGGGGTCGGAGACGTAGGCCACGGTGTGGATGACCTGCGGGTCAAGGCGGATCTCGCTGAGATAGTTGTCGATGACCTTCTGCGTGCCGCTCCCGCGCTCGCGGAAGAGGAACGGCTCGCGGAACAGCTCGCGCCCGAGCACGCCCTGCGTTTTCAGCGCCGCGAAGCGCGGCGTGTTCGGCGTGATGAGCACCAGACGGTCCTCGGCGATCGGCTCGTAGATGAGGTCCTGCCGGTCGTCGGCGCTGCCGACGAAGCCGAGGTGGATGTCGCCGTTGAGCAGCATCTGCTGCACCGCGGCGCTGTCGCCGCAGAGGAGCGTGCAGCGGCAGGCGGGATTCTCCCGGGCGAAGCGCGCCATGTAGCCCGGCAGAAGGCTCTGCGCCGGCACGGTGGAGGCGCCGAGCGTCAGCTCGAGCGCGCTGTCGACCGCGACGTCGAGCAGCAGAGCGCTGCATCGGCCGAGGATGTCCTGCGCGTAGCGGTAGACGCGCTTGCCCTCAAGCGTGAGCGTCAGCCGCCGCTTGGACTCGCGGTGGAAGAGCTTGAGATGCAGCAGCTCCTCCAGTGCGCGGACGTTGTCGCTCACCGTGGACTGGGCAAGGTAGAGCTTTTCCGCAGCGGCGGTGAAGCTGCCGGCGTCCACGACGGCGGAAAAGATCTCAAGCTGACGGAGATTCAGACGTTCCATCGCACGGCCTCCTTCTGTGGCTTTCTAAATGTTATTGTAGAGAGTGCAGCGTGGTTTGTCAAATGCTTTCACGGAAAATTCGGCGTTTTCCATCGGAAAAAACGATGAAAAATGCCGGACGGCCGGAAAAAGCCGTTTTCAAACCGTGCGCGGTGTGCTATGATGGTCGGGAAACAACGGACGGGAGGTGTGCGCATGATCTATCTTGACAACGCCGCGACCACGCTTCGCAAGCCGCCGCAGGTCATCGACGCGGTGGCGCGCGCGATGGGGAGCTTCGGCAACAGTGCCCGCGGCACGCACGAGGGTGCGCTGACCGCCTCGCGCACGATCTACAACACGCGCTGCAAGCTCGCGGCGCTCTTCGGCTGCCCGCGGCCCGACCATGTGGCGTTCACCGCCAACTCGACCGAGGCGCTGAACATCGCCATTCACGGTCTTGTCTGCGCGGGCGACCATGTGCTCTCTACCGATCTGGAGCACAACTCCGTGCTCCGTCCGCTCTACCGTCTGCGCGACGAGCGCGGCGTGGCGCTGGACTTCGTTCCCGCAGACCGACAGGGGCGCATCGACTACGCGGACCTTGAGCGCCTGCTCCGTCCCGAGACCCGCGCCATCGTCTGCACCCACGCCTCGAACCTGACGGGCGACGCGGTGGACCTTGCCCGCGTGGGCGCGCTTGCGCACGCGCACGGCGTGCTGCTTGTGGTGGACGCCTCGCAGAGCGCGGGCGTGCTGCCCATCGACATGGAGCGGATGCACATCGACGTGCTCTGCTTCACGGGCCATAAATCCCTCATGGGGCCGCAGGGAACGGGCGGGCTGTGCCTGCGCGGCGACCCGGACATCCTGCCGTGGAAGGTCGGCGGGACGGGCGTGCAGACCTTCTCCGAGCGCCAGCCCGAGCAGCTGCCCGTGCGGCTCGAGGCGGGAACGCTCAACGGCCACGGCATCGCCGGACTGGACGCGGCGCTGGACTTCATCGCGGTGACCGGCATGGAGACCATCCGCGCGCACGAGACGGCGCTCATGCGCCGCTTCTATGAGGGCGTGCGGGACATCCCCGGCGTGACCGTCTACGGCGACTTCACGCACGAGCGCACAGCGGTCGTCGCGCTGAACATCGCGGACCTGGACTCCGGCGAGGTCGCCGACGCGCTCGCGGAGGACTACGGTATCGCCACGCGCTCGGGCGCGCACTGCGCGCCGCGGCTGCACCGTGCGCTCGGCACGGAGGGACAGGGTGCGGTGCGCTTCAGCTTCGGCTGGTACAACACCGAGGAGGAGACCGACGCGGCTATCCGCGCGGTGGAGGAGCTGGCGCGATGAGAGAGAGAAAGACGTGGCTGGTCGTGACCTTTCACACCACCGCCGCCGCCATCGGCATGGAGAAGCTCTGCGCGGCGCGCGGCCTTGCGGGGAGGCTCATTCCGGTGCCGCGCGCGCTGACCGCGGACTGCGGCATGGCATGGCGCGCCGAGATCGACAGGCGCGCCGCGCTCGAGGCGCTTGCCGCCAGCGAGGGGCTGGAGGTCGAGGGCTTTTACGAGCTGACGCTGTGAAAAAAGAACTATAGGAAACAGGACGGTAATATCATCGGAAAAACCGATGATATTACCGTTTTCTTCGGATAAATCCATTTGCCATTTTTTGACGGAGACTTTATACTGTGTTCATCAATATCTTTCTCAAAGAATAACGAGAGAGAAAGAACAAGGAGTGGAGAGAAAATGAAAAAGATCCATTGGGGCGTCGTCCTCGCGGGCGTGGCCGTCGGCCTTGCCGCCCTCATTCTCACGGCGATGGGCAACCCCGCCAACATGGGCTTCTGCATCGCCTGCTTCCTGCGCGACACCGCGGGCGCCTGCGGCCTGCACAGCGCCGCCAAGGTGCAGTACGTCCGTCCGGAGATCATCGGACTCGTGCTCGGCGCGTTCCTCATGAGCGTGGCGGGCAAGGAGTTCAAGGCCCGCGCCGGCTCGTCGCCCGCGCTGCGCTTTGTCATCGGCGCGTTCGTCGTCATCGGCGCGCTCGCCTTCCTCGGCTGCCCGCTGCGTATGGTGCTCCGTCTCGGCGGCGGCGACCTGAACGCGCTCGTCGGTCTCATCGGCTTCTTTATCGGCATCCTCATCGGCATCGCCTGCCTCAAGCGCGGCTTCACGCTCAAGCGCTCCTACGAGGTCAGCGTCTCCGAGGGCAGCGTGCTGCCGACCGTGATGGCGGCGCTTTTGATCCTCGTGCTGACCGTACCCGCGCTGTTCAAGGCGTCCGAGGCCGGCCCCGGCTCCATGCACGCGCCGTTCTGGATCGCGCTGATCGTCGCGCTCGTGGTCGGCGCGCTGGCGCAGAAGAGCCGCCTTTGCATGGTCGGCGGTCTGCGCGACGCCGTGATGCTGGGGGACTTTCACCTGCTCTACGGCTTCGCGGCGATTTTTGTCGTCACGCTCGTCGGCAATCTTGCCATGAATAAGTTCAACCTTGGCTTCGCGCTTCAGCCCATCGCCCACAGCGCCCACGTCTGGAACCTGCTGGGCATGGTGCTCGTCGGCTGGGGCAGCGTGCTGCTCGGCGGCTGCCCGCTGCGTCAGCTCATCCTGGCGGCGCAGGGCAACGGCGACAGCGCCGTGACCGTGTTCGGTATGATCGTCGGCGCGGCTCTCGCGCACAACTTCGGCCTCGCCGGCAACCCCGACAGCAAGAACGACGCCGGGCAGCTCGTGGTCGGCGGCATCTCCACTGCGGGCAAGGTCGCCGTGATCGTCGGCCTGGTCGTGCTGCTGGTGATCGCCCTGTGGAATATGCCCAAAAAGGAGGCGGCAAAATGATCGACGCAAGAGGCTACTCCTGCCCCATGCCTGTGGTGATGGTGCAGAACGAGGTCAAGAAGAACGCGCCCGACACGCTCGAGGTGCTGGTGGACAGCCAGACCTGCGTGGAGAACGTGACCCGTTTCGGGGAGAAGCAGGGCTACACCGTGTCCTGCGCGAGTGAGGGCGGGGACTTCCGCCTGACGCTCAGAAAGTGAAAAGGGTGAGGGGAAGGTCAAGGACCTTCCCCTCGCTTTCTATTTTTCCTTCGGTGCGAGCACCGCGAGCAACAGCCAGAGATAGACGCCCGTGATGCAGCAGGCGACGGAGAAAAACGCCGTCACCGCGTAGCAGAGCAGCGCCGCGCCCGCGACCGCGCAGCGGTCGCTTTCCGCATGGCGGTACGCGCGCCAAAGCACGAGCGCAAGCAGCGCAAGGAACGCAAGCAGCGCCAGCGCGCCCTGATCGACGAGGACGCCGAGGTATTCGTTGTGCGCGCTCGTGACGGCGAAGTAGGTGGTCTCGCCGCCGCGCTGCCAGTAGAACGGCGGGACGTCGCGCAGGTACAGCGTCCCGCAGCCGCCGCCGAGCAGCGGGCGCTCCGCGATGAGCGGCAGGAGGGAGCGCCAGATCAGGAGCCGCGACGAGCCGAAGGTCAGATCGACGTCGCCGTGCAGCAGCCGGTGCAGCTCGGAGAGCGCGCCGCCGTCGCCGGGGAAGAACCAGATAAGGGCGAGCGCCGCCGCGGTGAGCAGAAGCGTCAGCGCCCACATCGCCCGCCGACGTCGCGGGAACAGCAGTGGCAGCCCGAGCACCGCCGTGACCGCGAGACCGAGCAGCGCGGCGGCGACGCGCAGCTGCCAGAGCGTCCACGCCGTCAGCGCGAGCGGCGCGAGCAGCCATTTGGACCAACCGCGCACGAGCGCCGCCGCCATCGCCGCGGCGCAGAGCGCGAGGAGGAAGGCGGTGAAGTCGATGTTGCCGGCGGCGCCGGCGTAGAAGCCGGAGTAGGCGACGTCGCCGTCAAAGTAGTTCAGCCCTGCGGGGTAGAGCCAAAGGGGATTCCGCCCCGTGAGCTGGACGAGCACGAGAAGATCGCACAGCGCGGCGGAGGCCGCCGCGGCATAGAGCAGCCGGCGGTCGGGCCGCAGGTGCCGCGCGAGGAGCAGAAAGACGGCAGTGTAGAGCGCGGCGGTCAGAAGGCCGTCCCGCCGTGTGCCGCCGAGCAGCACCGCCGTGCCGTAGGGCGAGAGTGCCGCGCTGAGCGCGGTGAGCGCGAGATACGCGAGCGCGGCAAGGCACATCGGCTCGCGCCAGCGGACGGCCTTCCACGCGCCGAGCGCCGTCATCGCGAGGACGTAGCCCAGCGAGAGCAGCAGAAAGGCGCGGTACTTGCCCTCCATCATGCGCTCGTAGCCGCCGAGGGGAAGAAAGAGCGCGTAGACCGTGAGCAGGGCAAGGGCATAGAGATAGGAAATGCGTCTGCACAGCGCCATGATGTCCGACCTCCTTCCAAGCATATTCTTCAGTATAAAATTTTGGGAACTTTTTGTCAATTTTTTGCGTCTAAGCTATCAAACGCTTGACATAATACGTCCCGGTTCGGTACAATAAGATAATAAAGAGAAGATAAGGAGGGCTTTTCCATGGAAGGTCGTCGTGTGAATCACAGTGCGCCGAAGCGCAATCCGCTGTATGTGATGTTTTTATGCCTGGTCGCAGCGGTGTTTGTGCTGCTGATCGTGGTGATCGTGCTGGGCGCGAAGCTCGGCGCGGCGCAGAAGGCGGCGAAGGGCGCCGAGACGCAGATCGAGGAGCTGCAGGAGCAGGTCAAGAAGCTGGAGGAAGAAAAGGATGCCGCGAATGAGCCGGACGAAAAGCTCCCCGGCGAGGATACGCCCGCGGTCGATCCGAACGAGACGAAGGAGCCGGATACGAGCGTGAGCGACAGCAAGAGGAAGGTCGGCTGGCTGGACCTCACGGGTCACAGCGAGGTCACGGTGCTGCCCGAGAAGGTGTTCAATGAGTATGCGTCCTACTACACCACCGCCGGTGTGAACCTGCGCAGCGGCCCGAGCACGAGCTACGGTAAGGTCCAGCTCGTCGACCGGGGCACAAAGGTCAAGGCTGCGGCAAAGGAGGGCAACTGGACCTTCGTTTCCGTCGGCAGCAAGTTCGGCTGGATCAGCTCGGATTATCTTTCCACCAAGCCGCCGGTCGAGGTGACCTCCGGCAGCCTGAGCCGCACCTGAGGAGAATAGGAAAAAAGCGTTCCGCGATGCGGAACGCTTTTTTTTGCGTCAGTCTCTGCCGCAGCCGCCCTTGCCGCTCAGCGAGCAGGAGGACTGAAAGCCGCAGGCGTTGCATTTGTTGTTCAGGTCGCGGGCGACCGTGCCGCCCAAAAAGGCGAGCGCCGCTTCCTCCGGCGTGCCGGAGAAGGTGGGGAAGAGCAGGATGCCCGCGGCGGCGGTCTCGAGCCGCTCGTCTCCGGGCAGCGCGCCGCAGACGAGCGCGTCCACGCCGTACGGCTCGAGCTGGGCGACCGCGGCAGCGACGCCCTCGCCCGCGCGGGGGACGAAGAAGCGGCGGACGATGCGGCCGTGATCGTCCTCAAAAAACTGGAAGCCCTCGATGCCGGACAGGGTTTCGGCGGTCCGGTCGTTGGATACGGGAACGGCGATGCGCATGGCGGGAGTCCTCCTTTATCGTTTGAACTGCTCGGCGGCGCGGATGCAGCGCAGAAGATCGTCGAGCGTGTGGGTGTAGTCGATGTGGCTGCGGGCCTTGGCCTCGTCGCGCGGGACAGCCAGACGGTTGATGCTGAAAATGGCGCTGACGCCGACGTCGTAGGCTCCGTAGGCGTCGTCGCCCACATCGCCGACGATGGCAAAAACGGGCACGCCCCGCGCGTGAGCGCGGCGCGCCACGCCGCCCACGACCTTGCCGTGGGTGCTCTGCGCGTCGATGCGGCCCTCGCCGGTGATGACGAGGTCGGCGTCTGCGAGCAGGGCGTCGAAGCCCACCACGTCGAGCACGACCTCGATGCCGCGGCGCAGTTCCGCGCCCAGCAGAGCGACGCAGCCCGCGCCGAACGCGCCCGCCGCGCCGGCTCCGGGGAGCATGGCGACCGAGGCGTTCAGCTCGCGGCGGAAGGTCTTGTCCAACGCGCGGAGCTGACGGTCCAGCTCGCGCACGGCTGCCTCGTCCGCGCCCTTCTGCGGCGCAAAGATGTGTGCCGCGCCGCTATGGCCGTGCATGGGATTGGTGATGTCGCACATGGCGATCACGCGCACACCGTGAAGCCTTTCGCGCGCGGCGGAGGCGTCGATGTGCGCGATGCGGCCGAGCGTCGCGCCGACAGGAACGAAGGCACTGCCGCCCGCGTCCGTGAAGCGGACGCCCAATGCCGCGGCGCAGCCGCAGCCGCCGTCGTTCGTGGCGCTGCCGCCGAGACCGAGCACGATGCGCCGCGCGCCGCGCGCGAGCGCGTCGGCGATGAGCTGTCCGACGCCGTAGGTCGTGGTGACGCAGGGGTTTTTGCGCCCCGCGACGAGCGGGAGTCCCGCCGCCGCGGCCATTTCAATGACCGCCGTGCCATCCGGCAGCAGGCCGTAGACTGCGTCGATCGGCTCGCCGTAGGGATTTTGCACGCCGGAGACGAGCACGCGCTCGCCGCCGCAGGAATCGAGGAAGCAATCCACCGTCCCCTCGCCGCCGTCCGCCACGTTCAGCGCGCGGACCTCGCAGGCGGGAAAGAAGAGCGGGATACGCTCGCGCGCGATGGCGCAGATGTCGCGGCTCGGCAGCGAGCCCTTGAAGGAATCGGAGATCACGATGCACTTTTTCATGCCCTTTGCCTCCCGTGCGGGTGTTTTTCCTATAGTATATGCAAGCCGCGCGCAGGATGCAAGTCCTTTCCGCCGCAGCGGTAGGAGGAAGAAAACTGCACCTTGCCATATTGCACAAAATATAGCGATGAAATTGTGCGGATTTGCAGATATTTACCTCTTGACTTTAAAGCTCTAAAGGAATATACTCCGAACATCAAATGAGTTTGCCCCACGGGGCGGACGGAAGGGAGATCCGCAATGCTGAGCCGCTATTCCTTTTTCTTTTTCGCGTTCCGCTTTGCGGGCCGCTATTTCGGCACGCCCTCCCGGAGCCGTCGATGAGAAGAAAACGCGTTTGCAAAGGAATGTGAGCAAAGCGGTTTCGTCCGACGGGCGGGACCGCTCTTTAATTTGTTCAAATGAAAAGGAGAAGTACCATGAAAAAGAAACTGATCGCCATGCTGCTTTCCGCAGCGATGTGTCTCAGCCTCGCCGCCTGCGGCCAGAAGGCTGACACCCCCGATACCACCGATCCCGCCGAGCCGAGCGGCGACGCCGCGACCTACACCGTCGGCATCTGCCAGCTCGTGCAGCACGAGGCGCTTGACGCCGCGACGCAGGGCTTTATTGACGCGCTGAACGAGGCGCTGCCCGGTCAGGTCAAGATTGAGGAGAAGAACGCCTCCGGCGATTCCAACAGCTGCGCCACCATCGTCAACGGCTTTGTCTCCGAGGGCGTGGACCTCATCATGGCGAACGCGACCGCCGCGCTGCAGGCGGCGGCCTCCGCGACGAGCGATATCCCCGTTCTCGGCACCTCCATCACCGCCTACGGCGTGGCGCTGGACATTGACGACTTCTCCGGCACCGTCGGCGGCAACGTCTCCGGCACGAGCGATCTGGCCGACCTGAGCAAGCAGGCGGACATGATCACCGAGTGGTTCCCCGAGACGCAGAAGGTCGGTCTGCTGTTCTGCTCCGCCGAGCCGAACTCCCGTTACCAGATCGAGGAGGTCGCCAAGAACCTGTCCGCCAAGGGCATTGAGACCAAGGAATTTGCCTTCACCGACACCAACGACGTTTCCTCCGTCACGCAGGCTGCCTGCGACTGGGCCGATGTGATCTATGTTCCCACCGATAACATCGCCGCCTCCAACACCGAGGCGATCGCCAACGTCACCGTTCCCGCCAAGACCCCGGTCATCGCCGGCGAGGAGGGCATCTGCAAGGGCTGCGGTGTGGCGACCCTGTCCATCAGCTACTACGATCTCGGCATGACCACCGGCAAGATGGCCGCTAAGATCCTGACCGGCGAGGCGGATATCTCCACCATGCCCATCGAATTCACCACCGCAACGCCGAAGTACAACGCCTCCATGTGCGAGACGCTCGGCATCACTCCGCTGGAGGGCTACACCGCCATCGCGGAGTAAGCGGAATATCCCCGATGGGAGAGGGGCGCCGCCCCTCTCCCATAACGAAGTGTTTGGAGGAAAAGAACGATGAGTTTCCTGACGTCTCTGCTCAACGCGCTGCCCGGCGCAGTCGCCCAGGGCCTGATCTGGGGCATCATGGCGATCGGCGTATACATCACCTACCGCATCCTTGACGTGGCGGATCTGACGGTGGATGGCTCGCTCGCCACCGGCGGCGCGGTCTGCGTGATGCTCATTCGCGCGGGCGTGAGCCCGTGGCCGGCGCTTTTGTGCGCGATGCTCGCCGGTATGCTGGCGGGTCTTGTCACGGGCCTTTTTCACACGAAGTGCGGCATTCCCGCCATCCTTGCCGGTATCCTCACGCAGCTCTCGCTCTACTCGGTCAACCTGCGCATCATGGAGAGCAAGGCGAATCAGGCGGTCAGCGTGGATAAGTACGACCTGCTCGTTTCCCAGCGCTATGTGCGCACCTTCTCGCCCGTGGGCGAGCTGCTGACGAAGAATCCGCTGCCGCTGCTGCTGCTCTTCACCGCCGCGGTGATCGCGCTGCTCTACTGGTTCTTCGGCACGGAGAAGGGCTGCTCCATCCGCGCCACCGGCGCGAACCAGAACATGGCCCGCGCGCAGGGCATCGACACCAGCGCCAATGTGGTGCTCGGGCTGATGCTCTCCAACGGACTGGTCGCGCTCTCCGGCGCGCTGCTCGCCCAGTATCAGGGCTCGAGCGACGTGCAGATGGGCCGCGGCGCCATCGTCATCGGTCTTGCCGCCGTCATCATCGGCGAGGTCGTGTTCGGCAAGCTCTTCATCAACTTCGGCCTTCGGCTCTTTACCGTTTCCATCGGCGCAATCCTTTACTACATCGTGCTGCAGGCCGCGCTCCAGCTTGGTCTGAACACCAACGACCTCAAGCTCGTCACGGCGCTGATCGTGGCGGTGTTCCTCGCCATTCCGTACTGGAAGGGCAAGACGTTCCACGGCAAGGCACAGAAGGGAGGCGCACACCATGCTTGAGCTCAAGAACATCTGCAAGACCTTCAACCCCGGCACCATCAACGCCAAATCGGCGCTCAACGACCTGAGCCTGACGCTCGCCGACGGTGATTTCGTCACCGTCATCGGCGGCAACGGCGCGGGCAAGTCCACGATGCTCAACGCCATCGCGGGCGTGTTTCCGGTGGACTCCGGCTCCATCCTCATCGACGGGCAGGACGTCACCAAGCTGCCCGAGCACAAGCGCGCCGCGCTGCTCGGGCGCGTGTTCCAGGACCCGATGATGGGCACCGCCCCGACCATGATGATCGAGGAGAATCTGGCGCTCGCCGCCCGGCGCGGGCAGCGCCGCGGCCTCAAGTGGGGCATCACGCCGCTTGAGCGCGCGGACTACAAGGAGCTGCTGCGTACCCTCGACCTCGGTCTGGAGGACCGCCTGACGAGCAAGGTCGGCCTGCTCTCCGGCGGTCAGCGTCAGGCGCTGACGCTGCTGATGGCCTCGCTCAAGCAGCCGAAGCTGCTGCTGCTCGACGAGCACACCGCGGCGCTCGACCCCAAGACGGCCGCCAAGGTGCTCGCGCTCTCCGACCAGATCGTGCAGGAGAATCGGCTCACGACGCTGATGATCACGCACAACATGAAGGACGCCATCGCGCACGGCAACCGCCTCATCATGATGGACGCGGGCCGCGTGGTGGTGGACATCTCCGGCGAGGAAAAGAAAAAGCTGACCGTGCCCGACCTGCTCGCGCTCTTCTCCAGCGCCAGCGGCTCGACCGAGGCGAACGACAAGCTGCTGCTTTCCTGACGGATTTCCGCTTCTTTTTTGTTGAAAAACAGGGCATGACCTGTTAAAATTACCGTTGGCCGGTGGTTTAGCCTCCTCCCGGTCAACGGTATTCTTCTGCCAAGCGAAGGGGAGAACGCAATGAACGGCATTCAGGTGAAAAACCTTGTCAAGACCTATACCACGCAGAGCACCGACATCATTCTCAACGGCGCGAAGCGCCCCTCGACGACGCGCACCGTGCTCCACGGTGTGTCGGTCGATTTTCCCGCGGGGAAGCTCACGGCGATCTTAGGGCGGAGCGGCTGTGGAAAGAGCACGCTGCTGCGGCTCATCGACGGGACGAAGGACGCGCCCGATTCCGGCGAGATCGTGATGCCGGAGGGCTGGCGCTGCGCGCTGCTCTCGCCCGATCCCTATGTGATCACATGGACGTCGGTGGAGCGCAACGTCGCGATGGCGGCGGGCGCGGGCCGCACGCCGGAGGAGCGGCTGGAGCTGGCGAAGAAGCTCGTGAAGCTCGTGCGACTGGAGGATTACGCCGACATGACGCCCGTGGAGCTGTCCACCGGAATGCGCCAGCGGCTCGGGCTTGCCCGCGTGCTCGCCAGTCAGGCGCAGGTGCTGCTGATGGACGAGCCGTTCGCCTCGCTCGACTTCATCACGCGCGGCGAGCTGCAAGCGGAGCTGCTGGACATTCAGAAGGAGCTGCAAAAGACCATTCTGCTCGTGACGCATCAGCTTGACGAGGCGTTGCTGCTCGCGCAGAAGATCGTCGTGCTGCACGCGGACAGCTCGGTGCGTGTGTGGGAGCTGGAGCTGCCGTATCCGCGCGACCTGACGAGCCCGCAGCTCACCGCGCTGCGCGAGGAGATCACCGCCGAGTGCAGGAAGGACTAAAGAAAAACCGCTTGACCGAGATCGGCCAAGCGGTTTTTTCGTGAAGGGAAGGGCGCTATACGCCCATGATGAGCGGCACGAGCAGCGCGGAGAAAAGACAGGCTGCCATGCCGGTCGTGAACGAGTAGGGCAGCGTCTCGGCGCTGCAGGAGCGCTCGACGATGGGCAGGCATACGTCCATCGCGCACGTTCCGGGCAGCGTGACGGCCTCGATGCAGCCGATCTTCGAGGCGGCGAGCGGGAGGAGAATGATGCCGAGCGTTTCGCGCAGCACGTTGTGCAGGAACGACACCGCGCCCGCGACCGCGTGGCCCGCGCCGGAAATGACGCTCGGCGCGAGCGTGTACCAGCCGAAGCCTGCGCTGATGGCGAGTCCCTCCCGCAGCGTCATGGGGGAGAGAAGCGAGTAAACCACGCCTGCGAGCAGCGAGCCGGCGACCATCGCCAGCGGCACGAGAACGATGCCGAGTCCCGCGCCGCGCAGCATGGCTTTGAGCTTGCCCTCCAGCCCCATGCCGAAGCCGACGAAGGCGAGCAGCAGGCACAGTCCGACGACGAGCCAGCTGCCGGACACGGCCTGAAAGGCGTCCGGGTCGGTGACGCGCGGAACGACAAAATAGCCGAGCAGCATCCCCGCCGCGACCATCGCGAAGATGATGAGCGAGGTTTTGGAGCCGGAGGCGTCCGCGTGTGCGGCAGCGGACGGCACCGCCGCCGTTTTCTCCGCGCCGCGGGGCAGAGCATTGCGGTCGATGTGCAGCGCACGGCGCACGGCGAACGCGCCGAGCATACTGAACGCCATCGTCAGCACGGTGACGAGCAGCGCCTGCACGCCGATGACGCCGAGGTTGTCCGTCACCTCGCGGTTCGCGCCCATCCGCAGACCCATCACGAAAACGAGCGCGTAGACGCTGACGCTCAGCAGTGTATTGACAAAGCCGAGGCGGTCGGCGTAGCGGCGCAGGCGCGAGGCGAGCAGGTAGCAGGCGATCATGACCGACCAGTAGAGGGCGAGCGAGGCCATAGGGAGATCTTCCTTTCAAAAAAGAGGACGGCGTTTTGCGCCGCCCTCCGTTTGCGTTATGAGGCTGTGCGGTCAGGCGAGGGTCTTGACCCACGCGCTGTATTTCTCGAGGTTCGCGTCGCGCTCCGCGGCGTCCGCGCCCTTGGTGAGGATATAGACCTTGATCTTCGGCTCCGTGCCGCTGGGCCGGACGACAATGTGCGTGCCGTCGGTCAGCTCAAAGCGCAGGACGTTCGAGCCGGAGAGCGGCATCGGCGTGATCGCGCCGGTCGCGGCGTCGCGCACCGTACCGTCGGCATAGTCCTTGTACTGCGCGACCGTTACGCCGCCGATCTCGACCGGAGGCTGCGCGCGCAGCGACTGCATGAGCGCCGCCATTTTCTCAAGACCGTCGAGGCCGGGCATGACGAGGTTGTGCGTCTTTTCACCGTACCAGCCGTACTTTTCGTAGAGGGATCGCAGCGCGTCGAAGAGCGTCATGCCCTGCGCGTGGTACCATGCCGCCATCTCGGTGAGGAGCAGAGAGGCGGTGACGGCGTCCTTGTCGCGGACGTAGTGGCCGATCATGTAGCCGTAGCTCTCCTCATAGGAGAAGATGACGGTGTTTTTGCCCGCGCTCTCCAGCTCGTTCATCTTCTCCGCCATGAACTTGAAGCCGGTGAAGGTGTCGTAGCAGTCGAGGCCGTTGGCCTCGGCGACGGCACGCGCCATTTCGGTTGTCACGATGGTCTTGAGCGCGGCGGGGTGCGCGGGCAGCTTGCCCGCGCGCTTCATCGCGCCGATGAGGTAGTCGAGCAGCAGCACGCCGGTCTGGTTGCCGGTAACGGGCTCAAACTCACCCGCCTTGTTGCGCACCATGATGCCCACGCGGTCGCTGTCGGGATCGGTGCCGAGGATGAAGTCAACGTTCTTTTCCTTAGCGAGGTCGATCGCGAGGTAGAAGCCCTCGGGGTTTTCGGGGTTGGGGGAGACGACGGTGGGGAAATCGCCGTCAATGACCATCTGCTTCGGCTCACAGTAGAGGTGCTTGATGCCGAGCCTTGTGAGCGCCTCGGGCACCAGCTTGTAGCCGCAGCCGTGGAACGGCGTGTAGACAAGGCCGAAGTCGTCCGCGACCTTTTTGACGGTCTCGTAGTCGTTGACCATGCCCATGACGTTCGCCATGAAGCGGCGGTCGCAGTCCTCGCCGAGCAGCTCGATCCTGCCCTCGGCCAAAGCCTGCTCGTAGTCCATCGACTGAACACCGGTGAAAATGTCGATCCGCGTCAGCTCGTCGGCAATGGCCGCGGCGTGCTGCGGCGGCAGCTGCGCGCCGTCCGCCCAGTAGACCTTGTAGCCGTTGTACTCCTTGGGGTTGTGGCTGGCGGTGACGTTCACGCCCGCCTGACAGCCGTACTCGCGCACGGCGAAGGAAAGCTCAGGCGTGGGGCGCAGGGACTCAAAGAGCCGCACATGGATGCCGTTGGCTGCCATGACGCAGGCGGTCTCGCGGGCAAATTCGGCGGAGTGGTTGCGGCAGTCCATGCACACGGCGACGCCCTTTTGCATCGCCTCCGTACCCTCGGCGCGGATGACGTTGGCAAAGCCCTGTGTCGCCCAGCGGATGACGTGGCGGTTCATGTTGTGCAGCCCCGTGTACATCGTGCCGCGCAGGCCTGCGGTGCCGAACTCGAGCGGGCCGTAGAAGCGGGCCTTAATCTCCTTGTCGTTGCCCTCGAGCGCCCTGAGCTCAGCGCGCTCGTCCTCGCTCAGCGCGGGGGAGGCGAGCCACTTTTCATATTCTTTGCGATAATCCATTACGATTCCTCCTCATTCCGGGTTGATTCCTCCACGGGCGCGAGAAGATTCCTCGCGTCCTCGAGCATACTTTCGGGTACATACAGCCCCACGCCGCCGCTCGGCGTGCCGAACAGGACCTTGCCGAGCGTGCCGTCCTTGTCGTCGTACTTTTTCATCACGGGGATGCCGTAGGCGCGCAGCATTTCAACGGTCATGCCCGCGGCGTTGTCCTCCTCGGTCGAGTCGGCAAGGAAGGCGGGTTTTTCGGGCGTGCCGTCCGGCCCCTTGGGCCAGCGGTCGGCGAGGTCGTGCTTTTCACGGCCCCAGCTCAGCTTGGGAAAGGACATGGTGCTTCCTCCTTACTTATGATAGCGCGTGCCGGCGTCGATCTGGTACGCGCGGTAGAGCTGCTCGAGCAGCATTACCCGCGCCAGATGGTGCGGGAAGGTCATGGGCGACATGGAAAGGCGCAGGTCGGCGCGCTGCTTCACGCGCGGGTGCAGGCCGAAGCTGCCGCCGATGAGAAAGGCCAGCTGCGAAGCGCCCGCGGAGGCGAGCTGCGCCAGCTTTTTCGAGAGCGCCTCGCTGCTCAGCTCCGTGCCCTCGATGCACAGGGCGATGACCGCGCCGCCCTTGGGGAGCTTTTCCTCGATGAGCGCGGCCTCCCTGGCGAGCGCCTGCTCGATCTCGGCGGGGGCGGGCGACTCGGGGAGCTTCTGCTCCGGCAGCTCCACGATCTCCAGCTTGCAGTGGCGTTGGAGACGTTTTTGATACTCCGCGACGGCTGCCGCGTAGAACGCTTCCTTCAGTTTGCCGACGCAAAGGACGGTGACCTTCTGCATAGATGTACCTCGCTCATGGTGTCGCGCGGCGCGACGCCGAGCCGCACGGAAAGTCCCGCGGACTGCAGCGCGCGGGCGACGGCGTACTCCGCCAGCTCGGGCGTGTTGTTCTCCTTGGAAAGGTGCGCGAGCAGGATGTCGCGCGTGCCGCTCTGAACGGCGAGCCGTGCAAATTCCGCCGCCGCGTCGTTGGACAGGTGCCCTTCGTCGCCGAGGATGCGGCGCTTGAGGAAATAGGGGTAGGGGCCGTATTGCAGCGTTTCCACGTCGTGATTGGCTTCGAGCAGGAGCATATCCACGCCCGGGAGCGATTCGCGCGCCGCGTCGGTGACGAAGCCGGTGTCGGTCAGGATGCCGAGCGAGCCGTCGGGAGCGTCGATGCGGTAGCCGACGGGATCCACGGCGTCGTGCGAGGTGGAGAACGAGCGCACGGTGCAGCCCGCGAATTCAAGCGTGTCGCCCGCGGTGAAGGCGACGACGGGACAGGTGAGGATATGGGATACGCCGCGCGTGACATAGACCGGGGCAGCGCTTTTTTTGCTGAGTGTGGCGAGGCCGCCGACGTGGTCGGCGTGCTCGTGCGTGATGAATACGGCGGTCAGGTCACCGAGCGTCCGCCCCAGCGCGCGGAGAGACTGCTCGATGCGGCGGCAGGAGATGCCCGCGTCGATGAGCAGCAGCGTGTCGCCCGCGCACACGAGCGAGCAGTTGCCGCTCGAACCGCTGGCAAGCGTGTAAAATTCCATGGAAAACGGTCCTTTATCTGATCTACTCCCAAGAATACCACAGCGCAGGGGAATAGTCAAAAGAAAAAGTAGTGCAAGTTGCACATATCCCGCGTAAAGATGCCATAAATTTTTTACATATTATTTCTTAACAGCTTCTTTACAACAACATCGTTTTTCGGTATACTAAAAATAACAAAACGGAATGAGCTGTTGACTAAATTTTGGAAAGGGGGCGGGACCATTATGATGGAACCACAGGATAAGTACCGGGAAGTCGAATCCGCACTGGAGAAATTCTGGGGCGAAGAGGATCTGCTGGTCGGCAAAGGAAAGAGTACGCCGGCGCAGATCGCGCTGCGTTTCCGCAATGCGATGGTCCTGCTGGCGGCGATATTGTTCCTGCTGTCCTTTGCCTCCAACCGCTACCCGATCCTCCGCGCGGTGGGCTATCTCTTCGGCGCCATCGCCTACATTTGCGAGATCATGGTGTTGACGGACTGCTTCAAGGTCAAGATCCCGCACAACGAGCTGTTCATGCCCTATTGCTTCGGCCCGCTCTACCTCATCATGGGCGTGGGCTACCTGGTGGGCTGAGACGATCGATCAACAAAAAAGCACCGACGAAGGTCGGTGCTTTTCCTTTTGCGGTTCAGCCGATCTGGCGGATGGGCGGCTCGTCGTTTTCCTCCACGCAGTCGATCTTCGCGCCGAGGGCGCGCAGCTTGCCGATGATGTCCTCATACCCGCGCTCGATATACTGCACGTTTGTGATCTCGCTCACGCCGTCCGCAGCGAGCGCGGCGATGAGCATGGCGGCTCCCGCGCGCAGATCGTAGGCTTGAATGTTGGCGGGGGTGAGCTTTTCCACGCCCTCGACGATGGCGGTGCGGCCCTCGACGCGGATCTGCGCGCCCATGCGCGTGAGCTCGCCGACGTAGCGGTAGCGGCTGTCCCACACGCCCTCGGTGACGGTGCTGGTGCCGCTCGCCAGCGCGAGCACGGTGGTGATCTGCGGCTGCATATCCGTCGGGAAGCCGGGGTAGGGCAGCGTTTTGACGTTGGCGTGGCGCAGCTCGCCGCTGCGGCGGACGATCAGATCGTCGTCCTGCTCTTCGACCTCCACGCCCATCTCCTGCAGCTTTGCGGTGATGCAGTCCATGTGCTTGGGGATGATGCCGCGCACGCGGATCTGTCCGCCCGTGGCGGCAACGGCCGCCATGTAGGTGCCCGCCTCGATCTGGTCGGGGATGATGGCGTAGGCACCGCCGTGCAGCCGCTCCACGCCCGCGACGCGGATGGTGTCGGTGCCGGCGCCCTTGACGTCCGCGCCCATGGAGTTGAGGAAGTTGGCGAGATCGACGATGTGCGGCTCCTTCGCCGCGTTTTCGATGACGGTCGTGCCGTCTGCCAGAGCCGCGGCCATCATGATGTTCATGGTCGCGCCGACGGAGACCACGTCGAGATAGATGTTCGCGCCCCTCATGCGCCCGCCCTCGGCGGCGGCGCAGATATAGTCGCCCTCGCGCACGGTCGCGCCCATGGCGGCAAAGCCCTTGACGTGCTGGTCGATGGGGCGGGTACCGCCGAAGTTGCAGCCGCCGGGCATGGAGACCTCGGCCTCGCCGAAGCGGCCGAGCAGTGCGCCGATGAGATAGTAGCTCGCGCGCAGCTTGTGCGCCAGCTCCTGCGGGGCGCGGGTGGTGACGATGTGGCGGCAGTCAAGCTCCACGTCGCTGCGGTTGAGCACGCGGACCTTCGCACCGAGCTGCTCGAGGATCTTCAGCAGCACGGTCACGTCGCTGATCTGGGGGATATTCTCGATGCGGCACACGCCGTCCACCAGAAGGGCGGCGGGCAGGATAGCAACAGCGGCGTTTTTCGCGCCGCTGATATGGACTTCGCCGAAGAGCGGGGAGCCGCCCTGAACGATATACTTGGTCATGAGGACACCTCATTGCTTCAATATTTCACAGGAAGAAAAGCGGCCGTGCGGCGCGGGCGCGATGCGCTCCGGATGCCATACGCCGATAGTATTCACATAATACAGCTACAGTATACCAGAAAATCCGGAAAAAGCAATCCCTTTTCTTTTTGATTTATCTTGCAGAACAAACGCATTTTTATGCCGAAACGCGGGAGACCTCGCCGGAAATGATGTTGACATAATAACTGTAAACGTCGGTGTCCACGCGCAGCACGGGAACGAGCTGGAGAGGCGCGGAGGTCGTGCTCTGCACCAGGTAGCCTGCGGAGAGCCAGGTGATCCCGGTGCACACCGCGCCGGAGGCGTTGCGGTAGTCGAGAAAGCGGACCAGGGCGGTCACGGCGTCGAGCGCCGTTTCGCCGCTCTCGCTCGTGTCAATGGGCGGGAGGAAGGTGCCGGTGACCGTGGTGAGGGTGCTGCCGGAGAAGGTGAAGATGAGCGAGGCGTTGCAGACCTCCAGCTCGCCGACAAAGCGCGAGGCGGTGACGACCGTGCGCGCGCCGTCGCTGAGGACATCAAAGGTGCGGTAGCCGAGGGGGACGCAGAGGTCGGCGCAGAATTCCGCGGGATCGTCCACCGCGCGGCTGACGGCGGCCTCCAGCGCGCCGCCGGAGCGGATGAGGCAGGAGCCGCTGTTGAGTCCGTCGGAGCTGTAGTAGCGGTAGATGCCGCCGCCGGAGTCGATGGAGGTGACGGAGCCGATGATGCCCTCGGCAAGCGCCTGCTCGGCAGCGAGGTCGCGCGCGGGCTGAACGCTCAGCACCGTGTCGGGCAGACCGTCGAGCAGCGCGCTGTCGAAGGCGATGCCGTCGGCGCTAAGGAGCGCGGTGAGCTGCGCGACGGAGCGCTCGTGGGCGGCGTTCTCCTCCGCGCGGCGTGAGAACAGGAGAACGAGCAGGAAGGCGTTGGCGAGCAGCAGGATGAGAATAACGATGTTTTTGAGCCGTGCGGTATTCATGGGCGTCCTCCTTTCCGAAAGAGATCAGTCGGCGATCCAGCTCGCGCCGACGCTGTCACCGTAGGAATCGATGTAGGCGACGGTCAGCTCACAGCCGGGATAGCGCTGCGCGATGGCGCGCGTGAGCGCGAGCGGCAGCAGCAGGGAATCGCGCTCGGTGAGCGTGTAGCGCCGCAGGCGCAGGGAGAAAGCGGTGATGCTCTGCCCCTCGATGCGGACCTCGGCAGCGTGGGAGCCGTCGGCGAAGCGGATGGGCGTGCCGCCGGCCATATAGTCGAAGAAAACGGTCGCGCCGTCGTCATCGGACTCGATGCCGCTGAGGAAAAGCGCGGCATCGCCGATGCGGCCCTGTGTGAGCGCGCCGACCAGACCGCGCGCGGCGGCGCAGAGCTCGGCGCGGGAGATGTGCGCGGCGTCCGCCGCGGCGACGGCAAAGAGGGAGCTGTCCTCCGCCGCTCCGCCGCTGTAGGAGAGCATACCGTCCGGATGAAGGTAGAGCTTGCGCTGGCCCTCGATGACGACCTCCGTGCCGGAGGATTCGACGTAGCGGTCCTTCGTGTGGGGGTTGAACTCGGCGCGGCGCAGCAGCTCCTCCAAGGGGTAATCGCTCAGGGCGTTCGCGGCGGAAAGCTCACGGCGCGCGCTCACGCTGTCGAATACGAGCGTGTAGGGCGAAAGAGAGGCGTATCCCTCGCCGAGCGAGCGGGCAAAGTCGGCGTTGCCGCCGTCCTGCGATTCAAGGTAATCCTTGACTGACGCGGCGCTCACCGCGGTCGAAAAGCGGTAGACGCCCTGCTTCGTGTCCTGCAGGTACAGCGTGGCTGTGTCCTCGCCGCCGAGGCTCAGAAGGCAGCGGCACACGTCGAGCTGCCGCGCGGTGGGGGACTGCACGCCCAGCCGCGCGGAGAGGACCTCGAGCGGCAGGTCGCAGGCGAAGGCAAAGTAAAGACCGGAGCCGTCCAGCGCCGAGAGGAAGGTGTTCTCAGAAACGGACGAGATGCCGCGGGCCGAACCGATGGCCTCGCCGAGAAACGAGCCGACGGTCTCAAAGGCGTCATCTGCGGTCGTCAGCGCGTCCAGCCCGCTGCGGATGAAGTCGTTGCTCTGCACGATGCGCACCGGCACGGTAAGCGCGGCGAGGGAGTCCGGCTCCTCCGCGGCGGAGGTCTGCCGGTCGGTGAACCAGCCGCGTACGGTCGAGGCAATCGTCGTATCGCCCGCGTCGCCGAACAGCGGCGTCTGCACGAGCAGAAAAAGGAAGGAGAGCGAGAGCACGGCGATGGCGAGGTTTTGCAGCCGGTCGAGGAGCTTGGCTTTCTTATCCATTGCCGCCCTCCTGCGCGCCGCCCACCTCGCTCTGGCGGATGGGCAGCTCGAGCCGCACGGTCGTGCCGGGGCCCTCGCGGTCCACGAGGGAGAGGGTGCCGTTATGGCGCTGGACGATCTCGGTGGCGATGGACAGGCCGAGACCCGTGCCGCCGGATTCGCGCGAGCGCGCCTTATCGACGCGGTAGAAGCGCTCGAAGATGCGGCTGCGGTCGGCCTTCGGGATGCCGATGCCGTTGTCCGCGACCTCCATCCAGACCCTCTCGCCCACGGTGCCGGCGGTGACGCGGATGTGGCCGCCGTCGGGCGTGTACTTCACGGCGTTGCCGAGCACGTTGAGCATGACCTGCTCGATGCGCCCGCGGTCGCCCATGATCATGGGGAGATCATGGTAGTCGTGCGTCAGCTCGTGGCCGTGGCGGCGCGCCTCCAGCTCGATGGAGCGCAGCACGGAGTCGATGGCCGCGCCGAAGTCGAAGCGCGCCATGTTCATTTCGCTTCGCCCGCTGTCGAGCCGCGAGAGCGTGAGCAGGTCCTGCACGATGTGGGTCATGCGGTCGGACTCGTTGATGACGATGTCGAGGAAGCTGTTTTCCAGCTCGCGCGGCAGCTCGTCGCCCGCGTCGCGGATGGTCTCGGCGTAGGAGCGGATATTCGTGAGCGGGGTGCGCAGCTCGTGGGAGACGTTCGCCACGAACTCGCGTCGGCGCTCCTCGGCCTTGCGCTGCTGCGTGACGTCATGGAGCACGACGAGCACGCCGCCGCGCTCTTCATCGGAAAAGGGCGCGAAGTACAGCTCGACCGTGCGCTCGCCGACCGTCAGCTCGGAGGTGACAAAGTCGCTGCGCTGCATGGCCATCACCTTTTCGAAGGGGCACAGCGGCTCGAAGAGCTCGGCGTAGACGCACTCGTCCGCGCTGCGCTCCAAAAGCTCGCTCGCGGCGGGGTTGCAGTGGATGAGCGCGCCGTCGCGGTCGTAGGCGACCACGCCGTCGGTCATGTGGAGAAAGAGCGTGTCGAGCTTGTTGCGCTCGTCCTCCACCGCCTCGAGCGTGGAGTGCAGCACGCTTGCCATGTCGTTGAACGTGGTGGTGAGGATGCCGATCTCGTCGGTGGAGTCGACCTCGAGCTTTTCGCTGAAGTCGCCGCTTGCCACGCGCTCGGCGCCCTCGGTCAGCTTTTCGATGGGGTTGATCATCGTTTTGCTCAGCAGGAAGCTCAGCAGCACGGAGATCAGAAGACCCACGAGCAGCGCCTGCAGAATGATGATGAGCAGCTCGCTGTTGAGGCTGGAGACCGTGCTGCGGTTGTCGCGGATGTAGATGATATAGCTGTTGTCGCCGCCGGAGATGGGGATGGCAACGTCCATGTAGCCGGCCGCGATGTCGCTCTCATCGCCGACCTGTCCGTTGCGGGCGGTGAGGAGATTCGCGGTCTGCTCGAGCATTTCGCCGCCGAGCTCGTCGCTCGCGGCGAGGCATTCGCCGCTCGCGGCATCGAGAATGTAGTAGTTGCGGCTGCGCGAGTCGATGCCGAGCGTACCGGAATAGGTCTCGAGCATGGACTGCATGACCGCCACGCCGCCCTCCTGCGCGGCCTCGGCGCGCAGGGAGTTGACGAAGTCGGCGTTGCTCTCGCCGAAGGTCTCGCCCATCTGTGAGTAGAAGTCGTCAATGTAGAAGTTGGTCACGCTGGTCATCAGGAACGCGCCCACCACCGCCATGAGCGAAGTGATGAGCAGCAGCATGATGAGCACTAATTTCATGTGCAGCGAGCGGAACACGGCAAAGCCTCCCTTCTGTCCGGACGGGGAAGATCACAGCGTGGAATAATAGTAGCCCACGCCGCGGCGGGTGAGGATGTAGCGGGGCGAGGCGGGATCGTCCTCGATCTTCTCGCGCAGACGGCGGACCGTCACGTCTACCGTGCGCACATCGTCGCCGACATAGCCGTAGTTCCACACCTGCTCCATCAGATCGACGCGGGAAAAGACCTTGTCGGGGTGGCTGGCGAGGAAGGTGAGCAGCTCGTACTCGCGCTGCGTCAGCTCGATGGGCTTACCGTTCTTGAAGACCTGAAAGCTGTCCGTATTGATCGTCAGGGCGCCGCCGGCGCTCATGCCGCTCTCGGCGGCTGCGCCGGAGACCATCGCCGTGCGGCGGATGTTCGCCTTCACGCGGGCCATCAGCTCGCGCATGGAAAAGGGCTTGGTGATGTAGTCGTCCGCGCCGATCTCCAGGCCGAGGATCTTGTCCTCCTCCTCCTCGCGGGCGGTGAGGATGATGACGGGCACGTTGTCGCCCTCGGCGCGCAGAGCGCGGCAGACGTCAAAGCCCATCATCTTCGGCATCATCACGTCGAGCAGGATGAGGTCGGGCTTTTTCTCGCGCGCGAGCGCGAGACCCGCCTCGCCGTCGTAGGCCTCGAGCGTGGCGTAGCCCTCGCGCTGGAGGTTGAAGCGGACGATGTCCACGATGTTCACCTCGTCCTCGACGATGAGGACGGTTTTTTTCGGCTCCATGTTCATTTCTCCTCCTTTTTGCGTGTGCGCAGGGCGTAGACCTTCAGCACGCCCGCGACCGTCTTGCCGTCGCGGAGGTCGCCGGAGAGGCAGCGGTCGAGCAGCGCATCGAAGGGGACGCGCTCGAAGTTGATGAACTCATCCTCATCCGGGTGCTGGGAGCCGAAGGTCAGGCCCGTGGCCATGTAAAGGTGCAGTACCTCCGTGAAGCCGCCGGGGGAGGCGAGGATCTCGCCGAGGGGGGTGAGCGTCTCGCAGCTTGCGCCCGTTTCCTCGCTCAGCTCGCGCCGCGCGGCGGCGGCAGGGTCCTCCCCGCGCTCGAGCTTGCCGGCGGGGATCTCCTCAAGCACGGTCTGGAACGCATAGCGGTACTGCTTCACGGTCAGCACGTTGTCGTTCTCGTCGATGGCGACGACGGCGACGCCGCCGGGATGGTCGATCACCTCGCGCGTGGTGAGATGGCCGTTGGGCAGCCGCACGGTGTCCACGCGCAGGTCGACGATGCGCCCGTGGAAAATTTCCTGACGGCTGACAAAGGTTTCTTTTAATTCCATGGATATCACTCCTTAATCCTCATGAAGCACCAGATAGTCGGTGTAAACAGCGCTTACTCCGCTTTGCAGCAGGGCTTCGGCCGTTTCTCTGTCGTTTACTGTATGGACATAGCAGCGCACGCCGCTGTTCTCCGCGATGACGGCGTAGGACGGCCGCCACAGCCAGCTCCACATGGTCACGCCTTCGATGCCGTTTTTCCGGCAGAAGGTCAGCCGCTCGCGGAGGGCCTCCTCGGTGCCGTTGAAGCCCTCGGCGTAGAACGTATAGATGTAATGCGGGAAATGCCCGAGATGATCGACCACACGGAACATCAGCGGGCTATAGACCTGAATGACCATACGGTCAAAGAGATACGAGAGCCCCAGCTCGTGCGCGTCGTTCAGCATGGCGGTGAACTGCGCGGTCACGACCTCGGCGTCCGTAAATTTGGTGTCGGTGACGATACAGATATCCGGATACTCCTCCATCAGGAGCAGCAGGTCGCGGAAGCTCATGGGCGTGTACCTTTCCAGAAGGGGCGCGGCGAGAAACGCATCGCGCGTGGGGATCGACAGCTCACTGATCCCCTCCTGCCAGCCGCCGCGCCAGTCGTGCCGCAGGACGACCTGCCCGTCGCTCGTCATGCGCAGATCGACCTCGAATACCCGCGCCCCGCGCGCGTAGTAGCGATCGAAGCCTTCGCGGCAGTTGAGCACGGAGGTCCCGCTCAGCTGGCCCAGTCCGTGCATGACGGTGTGGGAGGAGGCCAGGATCTCCTCCGCGCTCAGCTCGCCCGCGGGCCGGGCCTTCTCTTCGGTGACCGGCGGAGCGGCCGGGGCTGTCAGCACGGAAAGGCAGGCAAAGCTTATCAGAAGCAGCGTCAGCGCACGCAGCAGCGGCGCGCTGACGCGGATATGGACAAAATCGCCGATGACGGATCACCTCTTAAAACAGGTAAAAAACCACCTTATATTACACCATAAAGCACCGAAAATTTCAACAGAGAAATCAAAATTATTACATTTTGATTACAGCCCTTGTACGTTGGGCAGAATCATGCTATACTGAAATCCGCTTTGAAGGAGAGGAGGCACTGTGCCGTGGAGAAAAAGGGAATCAAGATCGCGGCGCAGAACCGCAAGGCCTATCACGACTACTTCGTGGAGGACCGTCTCGAGGCCGGTATCGAGCTTCGCGGGACGGAGGTCAAGTCCATCCGCGCCGGAACGCTCAACCTCAAGGACAGCTACTGCGTCGTAAAAAACGGCGAGGCCATGGTCTACTCCATGCACATCTCGCCCTACGACAAGGGCAACATCTTCAACCACGACCCCGACCGCCCCAAGAGGCTGCTGCTGCACAAGCGTGAGATCAACAAGCTCCACGCGCTCGTCAAGCAGGACGGCTACGCCCTCATCCCGCTCTCGGTCTATTTCAAGGACGCGCGCGTGAAGGTCGAGCTGGGCGTGTGCAAGGGCAAGAAGAACTACGACAAGCGCGAGGCATCCGCGCAGTGCGACGCGAAGCGCGAGATCGACCGCCACATGAAAAACTACCGATAAACCGATAAAGGAGAAAACGATATGTCCAATCCCATTGTGACCATCGAGATGGAGAGCGGTGCGGTGATGACCGGCGAGCTGTATCCCGAGCTGGCCCCCAACACCGTCAACAACTTCATCGAGCTGGCAAACTCCGGCTTTTATGACGGCCTCATTTTCCACCGTGTCATCCCCGGCTTCATGATCCAGGGCGGCTGCCCGCAGGGCAACGGCATGGGCGGCCCGGGCTATGAGATCGACGGCGAATTTTCCGCCAACGGTCACAAGAACGACCTCAAGCATACGCTGGGCGTGCTCTCGATGGCGCGCACGATGGCACCCAACAGCGCCGGCAGCCAGTTCTTCATCATGGTCGCGGACGCGCCGCACCTCGACGGGCAGTATGCCGCGTTCGGCAAGATCACGGACAACGCGCAGGCCGCGGTGGACATCTCCCGCGTCAACCGCGATATGTTCACGGATAAGCCGAAGAAGCCGCAGACCATCAAGTCCATTCGCGTGGACACGCAGGGCGTGGAGTATCCCGCGCCGGAGAAGCACTAAGGTATTTTTCATTTGCTTTCGCAGACCTAAAAAAGCAAGCATCCCGTTCGCGGTGTGAAGGGAACGCCGTTCACACCGCTCACACGGGGGCGTACCGGTTTCGACGGGGGTGTGGAGGCAGGATAAGCGGGCGGAGGCGCCTGACCTCCATAAAACGGGCAACTTATAAATTAAAGAACAACAACACTGTTGCTGTCGCTGCCTAATTAAGGCAGCCGTCTGAACCGGAGCGGCCGCGGGCCGGGGAAGGCGTCGTGAACGCGGCGTCCGTGAGGCGGGAAAGAGTTGACCCGCCCACGCATCATGACTCTACTGAAACGTAAGGTCTGTCAGGTGTCCTTACGCGGAGGGAATGCTTAGATCCTGACTGCGCCCGGAGAAAGTCCTGTTCAAGCGCTTTCGGACGCGGGTTCGACTCCCGCCGCCTCCACCAATGAAAAGAAATCCCGCAAACCGTTGAGTTTGCGGGATTCCTTTTGTTTTCAGGCGTTTTACGGATTTTTCACCATGCACAAATATGTGCGCTACGCGCATGCTTGCGCTTTCGACGTCAGATTTAAGACGGCATTTTACATACGAATTTGCAGATGGGCTCCGTACCCGAATCGGGCAAAATTATTTCATGGTCGCGAGTTTGCGGATGAGGTCTGCTCCGTACTTGTAGGCCGCGAGGTAGTCCATCGTCTTGTCCTCCAGCCCTGCGCGCTTCTGGAGCTGCGCGCGGTAATCGTCGTACTTCGGGCGGTAGGCGCCCAGCACCAGCGACAGCTTGCGCTTGCGGCGGTACACGCCGTCGCCGTTTGACTGGCTGCCGGTGTTTCCGTTGGAGGTATTGCCCTCGATAGCGGTAACATACTGCCCGCTGACGCTCTCGCAGATGCCGCAATGGTCGGTCTTGTACACCGTGCCGGGCAAGTCGTAGATCAGCACGTCGCCGGGCCGGTAGCCCTTGGTGACCCACTGACCGTGTGCCTGCGCCCAGCGCATCAGCTCGCCGCAGGAGGCCGTCTTGCCGCCGTCCATAAAGAGCGCCTTGTCTGCCTGCTGGAAGCACCACCAGACGAACTGCATACACCAGTACACGCCGTCCATGCCGTAGGCCTTGCCGTACTTTTGCCGGTTACCGCTCTGCTCGACCGTGCCGATCTCTTTGACCGCCACGGCGAGGATGTCACTTGCCTGCGCCATTGTCCGTCTCCGTGTTGAGCTGCTTGACGAAATAGAACGTCACGACCATCGTGTAGACGTTCATGAAGTTCTCAGGGATCGCGTTCTGGATGGTGAGCACACAGAACGTGATGGTCAGCGCGATGGTCACGAGCGATTTCACGCTCAGGAGGTTCGCGAGTTTTTTCAGCAAGAGGTCCATTTCAATCGTCCTTTCCTTTGATCTTGATATTGGCGAGCAGGGCAAGCTCTGCCGTCCACGCGGCGAACCACGCGACGGTCAGGCTGTCCGGCACAATTTTGTCGTTGGCGGTGAGCACGAGACTCACGATGCAGTACCACGTCAGGTTAAAGATGGCCGCCCAGACGTACTTGTCGCGCTTGCGCACGCCCTCGAGCCAGTACGCGAGGATCGCCAGCGCGGAGGCCACGACGATGACCGCGCCCATCACGCAGACCGCGATGAGGCACACCTGCCACCACGTCATACCGCGCCTCCCGTCAGCAGCCACGCCAGGAACGCGCCGATGATGGCGTAGAGCACCTTGTCGATCAGCCCGTTCCAGCGCTGCGCGGGGCGCGACGTCAATTCCTTGACGTCCGCCTTGATCTCCTTCACGTCCTTCTCTACGCGCTCCTCGCGGGTAGCCAGCACCTTGACGGAGGTCGTGAGGTCCTCGATGTTGTCAATGCGCTTCTCCTGATCGTCGAGCCTGTGGGTGTTGCTCTTGGCCCGCTGCTCGACCTCCGCGAGCTTGGTCTCGATGTTGTCCATTGGCGTACTCTCTCTTTCGTTTAGGATCGGCCGGAGTTGCCTCCGGCTCTGCTCACTTGTTCAGCTCCGCGAGCTTCGCTGCAATATCGTCCGGGATGCGGCACTTCTCCTTCTTGACGCAGTAGCCGTTCTCATCGTAGGTAAGCTTGTACTGCGGCAGGACGTAAATCTCCGTTCCGGCGCGCTCAAGGTCGCGGCGCATGACCGGCTGCTTGATGCTGTTCCTGATGCCCGCGCTCTCGCTCAGGCCCGCGGGGGTATCGGTGACCTCGATGGGCTTGCCGTCGGATGCGATTCTCTTGTAAGTAGCCATTGTTTTAATCTCCTTTTTGTTTTATTCGGTGCCGTAAAACAGATCGTTGTAGCACCGATAGCGATATTTGATGCTGCCGGTATCAATGCTCTGATTCGTTTCTCTGCACATTCTCTGCCACTCCCCGCAACAGTCCATTTCAGGACAGCCGCAGCGATATACGCAATTCGGGACGAGTACGTCAGAGAGCTCCGGCTCTACCTCACGCAGTGCCCGCTTGAAGTCCTCCGCATAGGCGCGTGTCTCCGGTGACGCCCGTCGGCAGAGGCGCTTACGCATAGTATCGATCAAGGCCTGTGCGTTTGCTTCCCCCGGTAAAGTCTACCGGCACGTCCTGCGGGAGCTTGTCGCGCGGAATGCCCGTGCGGTCTGAACGCTGAGAGCTGATGAAGCATTCCCACTTGTGGCGGCTCCAGTGCGTGGCGATCCAGCTTTTAATGCAGTGCCAGCTCCACTTAACGCGAATGCCGCGGATCGGGCTGTGCTCGGCGATGAGGATATCCCGTCTGAAATCACCGCTCGGCTCATGCCCGAGCGGAGGCTTGGAAACGGTAGCGCGGCAGTCGTCCACGACTTCCGTCCAATCGCCCTTGATTTTGAGGATAATGGTCTTAAAGTCTTCTTTCACTTGCATCCTCGCTTTCGATTCAATAACTCCTGCCGTCCTTTGTTGCGGCCTTTTGCGTCTGCATTGCAGCTAAGTCACAGGCATTCCGTCTGTCTGGGGGACGATCACCACCTCCTGCCTGTTACAATCTCGCCGGGCATCGGCCCCGTCCGTTCCGGCGGCGGAAAAGGTGAAAAGCAATGTGATTCGAGTGATTCCCTTGTCGAAAAAATCAACCGGCAGAAACGAAATCTCGGGAACTTGGAATGGGCAGCCGAGGATTGAATACGGGTGTCCGCTGGACGCTTGTGGGCTGTTCGGCGGGAGCTGCTTCCTGTGTTCTTGATCTCTCGGAATGCCCGTGACTTAACTGCAATGCACGGCCTCGCTTGATGGTCAGGCGGCTCTTGTTATTTTCACGCGGAAGGCCCGCAGAAGCGCGCGTAGACGCGCGAGGAGCGAGCCGGTACGCTGAGCCGCCGCGTCTTCCAACGCACGCAGGAGACGGCTCTGCGCCGCCGCACGGTGCCTTCGCTGGCCCCATATCGGCGCCGTTATCAGCGCGCGATCCGGCGTCCGCTCCTGCCGCTTTTGGGCTCCGGAGGCGGTCGCCCTGCGTGCCGCAGCTCTGTCCCGCTCCGGGATCAGATCGTCCGCTGCGTGCTGCCGGTAGAGCGCATACAGCGCCGGCTCGAGCGCGTCCACGCCCAGCAGCTCCACGCCGCTGCCGTCGGTGCAGAGGGCGCGGATGCGGCCGGCCGCGCGATGGATCGTGCGGCAGACGGTCGAATGGTCCACGCCCAGCAGTGCGCCGATCGAGCGCATATCCAGCCACTCGCCATAGTAGAGGTAGAGATACACGGCCTGCGTCTCCGTCAGGCGGGAGAGTACATAGCGCGCCGTTTCCGGTTCGGCCAGGTCAAGACGGTTCGGATGCTCGCGCAGATCCTCCTGGCGCAGATCCTCCGCCTTATCGTTAAGGACCTTCTTCGCACGGAGCAGCGTGCGGGAGACCGTGGCCTTGTTCACGTCGAGCTGCTCGGCGATCTCCGTCGCGGTCTTGCCCTGCAGGAGGAGATCGAGCATTTCGCGCTGGCGGTCTGAGACCGCCGCGCGGCCGCGCCGGAGCGCCCTCATGAGCCGTGCGCGGCTCTCGCCATTGTCCGAGCCGAGGTCATCCCAACGGACTTGATTTCCTTCGAGGTCTGCAAAGGTCAAGTCGCAGCGCTCGAAGAAGTCAAAGCTGTTGACATCTGCTCCGGCAGCACCGGTGTGTATGACCGTCCGCTTGACCGCCTTGTGCTGCTTTTCCTGCGGTGGGCGAAGAGCTTCCAGCCGCTCAAGGCTCTCGTGGTACATCTCGAACAGGATGCGAAGACGGTGCTTCTGCTCTCCGCGTCTGCCGGGGTCCTGCTCCTGCTTGATCTCCTCCCGGACGAGCTGAATGCGCGCATAAAGCTGGTCTTTCTCCTGGACGGCAGCCTCATAGGCGGTCACGTCAGCCCTCCCAGTCTACCCAGCCGTCCATGTAGACCTTGATCACACCGTCCACGCGGTAGAAGGCGTTGTTGATGAGCGGCACGCCATCCGTGTATTCGATGGGATTGTCAGCGCTCGCGCCGACCGGAGTCTCCTGCTCGACGTAATCCTTTCGGACGTCCACGTCGTTGACGGTGAAGATCCTCCAGTCAAAGCCGAGCTTGTCGCTCTGCTCCGTGCGCTGCGTGATGCCGCCGGCGGCCCGCACGAGCTTTCCGTCCGTGATCGCGCCCTTAATGGCGTTGAGCTTTTCAGTTTGCATCATAGGTGGCCTCCAGTTCCGCCAGCTGCGCGTTGGCAGCGGCAAGGTTTTCTTCGCTCTCGGTGAGCTGCGTATCCTTCTGGGCGACGGCAGCGTTCAGGCTCTCGATCTGCGCCTGATACGGCGTAACATCGCCCCAATGCTGCTTGTCCGTTTTGAGAATGACGGTAAAGTAGCCCTGCTTTGTGTACTCGATTTCCTGCACGGAAAAGGTGTAGCCCTCTGGCAGTGGGCAAGCCGGATAGTCCGTGCGGACCTGCTCAACCGTGACATTCTGCCAGTCGATGGCCTCGACCGCCTCCAGCGTGTTTTCCTCGTAGCAGCGCTCGAAGATCACACGGTATACTCCATTCAATGCCTGAACAAAGCCGACGCGGTGGCCGTTGATCCTGTAATTCACTCCGTAAAATCCGCTCATATACTCCTCCTTATCCGATCAGCAGCACAGCGCCGTCGAAGGCGGACGATGTGTGCAGTGTAATGGTCCCGTCAGCGGCGATCATGGCATAGGTCTCAAGGCTTGCCCATGTGCCTTTCCGATAGGCGCCGCTTGACAAGATAGATGCTTGCGCGAAAACGTCATTGCCCAGCAGCCCATGCTCGCTTCGCGGGATGCTCATGGTCGCCTCCGCATCGGTCTGTGTCCACTGGGCAGCGGTAAAGGTCTTGTAATACGATGCCGCCCCACTCGGTGTTTTCCATTCCTGTCCATTGGCGGTCTTCGTCAGTACCTGACCGGCGCTGCCGCCGGGGACGGCAGGGAACGCGCCGACATCCTCGGCCGTATATTCGGGGGCGCTTGGCTCACGCGCCCACTGCGAAATGCCAGGGTCGCGCACAGGGATCTCGACGCCGTTTACTTCAAAGCTGTCAATGTAATTCGTATTTGCCATGTGCTCCTCCTTAGATGGTGAGCGTGTGCTCGTTGATCGCAGCCGGCGAGAGCTTGAGCGTCGAGCCCTCCTGCTGCATCGTGCGGGAGGGGACATCAACGAGCTTGACCACGGACCCGTCCACGTTAAATTCCTTCGCCACACAGATGCCGACGATCCGCTCGCCCGCTGCGTTGTGGGCAATGACGCCGGCCATGAGCGTCTCCGGCGTTACGGTGTCCCCGGTCAGGTCAAGCAGGACTGTTCCGTCGCTGAGCTGGACTTTGTTGTTGGCCATGCCGCACCTCCTCAGCCGATGGTGACCGTCTTGCCTCCCTGCGCATTGTCGGTGTAGGCAATCGGGATCGCCGCCACCGTGACGGAGCTGAGGCAGTTGTACTCCTCGTCGGGCAGAACCTCCTGCGAGGCGAACGTGGGTGTGACGTTCTTGGCCTGCGGCTTCATGCCCTCGCTGCCGGACATCGTGCCGAGCACGCCGAGGACGGTGATGCCCTCGCGAATGTTGGCGGGGATCAGCTTCGCCTCTTCGGCTGCGTCGATCTGCGCCTTGCCGCTGCCGTCGTGGTAGCCCTGGGGGATGGTGACCGGCTTACCCTTTTCCGTGATGTTGAGCGTCTTGGCCCCGTTGTTCGGCATGGTACCGGTGACCTTGCTGCCGGTGACATAGGCCGTCTTGCCGGTCAGAATTTCCGCCGCGCCCGCGGTGGCGTCGCCGGTGTCCGCGTCAAATTCGCAGGAGCCGGTGATGGGCGCGCCGTCCTTGCCGTGCGCGGTAAAGCCCTTGAGGAGCTTAGCCGCGACCACGGTGTCCTGGGTGAGGTCCATGAGGACTTCGCCGCTCGAGAGTACGATTTTGCTGTTGTACTGATTTTCAGCCATTGAAAATACCTCCGATAAAAATTGTTTTTCCGCCCGCGGGGTTTTCCACGCGGGCGACTACAATGGGATCAACAGTCACATTGTCTTTCAGAAGCCTGTCCTTTGTGGCAAGCTCCTGCGTCTCAAAGTCGGGCGTCACGGTATATGGGCCGTCATACGGCTCGCCGCCGACCTCACGGACCGAAACATGGAAGCCGATGCCGATGGCCGCCGGCGTCCCGAGGGAAAAGGCTGCCTTTTTCCTGCCGACGTCAAACGTGATCGCAGCCATCAGATCACCGCCCTGCTGAGCGCGCGTTTAACATCGATCTGCTGCATTTCCGAGCCGATCACGTCGCCGCTTGGGAACTTCACACGCACCTGCATGGGGCAGACGGTCGGAAGCCCGAAGGTCTCCGTCTGCGTGAGGGGAAAGTGAAATTTGCCGTCGGAAAACGTGACATCGCCCGGATAGGTCTTGACGAGGTTCAGCAGCGCGATCTCGACCAGAGAGACGGCGGAGGGGCTGAGTGCCTGGCCCTCGTTGGTGATCTCCACGTCGATGGAGTAAGCGTCGCCCTGTACCATTACGTCGTCACCTCCGTTGCGCTGACGGCGCCGGTGTCGTCCACCGTCAGCTTGAATTTTTTCGTGCTGCCCGCCGTCGAGGAGGGGATGATGATCTCGCCCTCGTCCACGCGCTGCAATAGCTCGTCGGTCTTCTCGCCGGTGTAGAGCATGGTGTAATAATCGTTCGGCATAAAACCCTCCTTAAACGATCATTCTCCGCCCGAGGGAATCGAGCAGGCCAAGGTTGTTGCTGGTCACGAGCGGGCCGGACTGAAGCTCTTTTTTCTTGCGGTAGTAGATGATGATGCAGCCGTCGCCGCCTTGCCCGCCGTCCGAGCCCTTGCCGCCGCCGTTGCTGCCGCCGGAAGATGCACTGAGGTTGGCTTGACTTACGGTATAGCCTTTATTGGGCCACCGTTGCCACGATGAACCGCGCCCAGCGCTTCCACCGCCTCCGCCACCATTTCCGCCTTTCCCGCCTTTTCCGCGTCCAGCAGTTTCTTTGGCTGGCGCAACCGCGTCTCCGCCTTTTCCGCCGCGACCCGTCGTGATTCGTGCGCCATTCGAATAAATATAGCCAAATCCATTCCCGCCTGCCGAACCATTGTTTCCGGCTGCGGGGCCTCCGCCAAGCGCTTGATCATAAGACCAACCCATTGAATGATATGGTTCGTGTTTGTACCCGCCGTTAGATGCTTCGGATGCTCCGCCGTCTGCACCTTGCGTATAGGTCACGCCATTGTAAGTGATCGTTGGGCTTGGTTTGTCAACGTAGCTATTGCCTTCTTTAACTTTTCCGTGGCCTTTTGAGCCTGCAATACCGGTGTCACCTTTGAGAGAAAAACTTTCTCCGGTCGTCGGGTCAGTGTATCCGTTTTCGCTGTGTGAGCCGCTGTTGCTGGAAGAGCCACCCATCGTGGTTGCGGTCCCCTCAGAGCCATTTACGCTGCCGTCGGCAGAATAAATGCCTCCTGCGCTGCCAACACCGCACGAATATGGTACTTTAGTTCCGGGCACGGCATTCTGGACTGTTTCAATAAGTATTTTCCCGCCCATGCCGCCAAGACCGGCTTCGCCGCCTGCACCGCCTTCCGTCCAAAGCATTCCGACATAGCGGTCGGAACTATCCGTGACAGAGCTTGATTCTGATGTTTCGACTTGTGCAGGCGGATCGCTGCCTTTTAACCCGCTTGCGCCGCCCTGCCCGCCGCCGATAAGAACTTTGGTGTAGGTGGTCACGCCGTCCGGCACGGTCCAAGTGCCAGAGCCGGTGAGCAGCACGCGCTCATCAAAATACTCCGACGATTCCGGCTGCGGGGGCAGAAAGCCGACGAGTGCCGAGGTGCGGGACTTGAGCAGGCCGGAGATCTTCGTCTCGCGCGAGGCGATGCAGGCGAGCGTCTGCTGTTTGTCCCACTCGTTCCAGAGCGAGACGACGTGCCCGGCGTGCTCGGCTGCTGGGTTGACGTCCACGGTGAGCTGCTCGCGGCAGGCGTAATAGGCTGCCATGCGCTGCGCGACCGCGGAGGAGTTGACGAGCGAGACGAGCGTCGCGTCGGCGATTTCCTCGACGTTCTTTGCCGCGCCCTCGGTCACGGTGCGCGTGACGACGCGCCGGTTGTGGACGTAGCTTTTGCCGGTGAGCTTGCCGGTGCCCGCAGAGAGGACGGCGTAGTTCGCGCCGCTCTCAAGGACGGTGAAGCCCTCGGCCGCGAGCGTGTGCGCCGGCTCGTCAAACTCGATCACGTCGCCCTGCTGGGCCGTACCCTCGAAGAGCGTGACGTCCTCCGTGCCGGCAATGTACTGGTGCTCGGTGACAGCGACCGCGCTGACGGGGTCGAGGTACTTGACCTGGATGTTTGCGGCATGGACGCTCCCGGGGCCGATGATGCTCGCCGCGCCGTCCCAGAGCTTCTGCACGCGCAGCGTGCCGTTCTCGTCCGTGTGCAGCCATGCGCCGATGGCAAAGAGCACCTGCACAAGGCTGTCGCGCGCCGAGGCGATGGGCAGCCAGCCGTAGAGCTTGATGCCGCGGTAGACGGTCTCGACGAGCACGGGGATGTCGCCGCAGATCTCCGCGACGACCTCAGCGACCGTCTGCCCGGTGTAGATGCCGCCGCGGTGCGGCCGGACGATCAGCAGCCCGACCGCGGAAAGCGCAGAGAGCGTGTAGAGCTTCGGCCCCACGCGCGTGACGCTCTGCAGGTAGTAGACGCCGACGCGGTTGCCGGAGCGGAAATACTCGACCTTGTCGTTTTTCTTGAAATTCCGGATCGTGCCCGATTCGGACAAAACGGTGATGTCGAGCGTGTCGGCCTCGAGCGCGTCCGCGCGCAGCTCCTTATACTCGCCCAGCACGCCGGGGGTGTCGGTGCTGATGCGCTCGTCCTCGGCGAGGAGCTCGCCTTTGTATTTTACGGTGTTCAGACTCATCACTTTGCCCTCATGGTAACGCGGAAGCCCCTCCACCAGTGCGTGCCGCCGTCGTCGAGCAGGACGGACACGGTGTCGACCGTGGGGTGCGCGGTGATGGTTTTCTCCGCGCCGGTCCAGGGGTCGAAGTAGCGGAAGAGGACTTCGTTTTTGAGGCACACCGTCAGCAGCGCGGTGATGCGCTCGGTCGGCGCGTCGTTGGTGGTGCCGACGATCGTCGGCTTGATGGCGAGCAGATCGCGCTGCTCCTCGCCGGAGCACATGAGGCCGCCGTTCTCGCCCTCGCGGAACTCGTAGGTGACCTCGTAGCCGTATTTGTGGAACAGGTCGGTGAAGTCCTGCCCATCCACGATAGCTGGATATTTTGCCATCAGGTGCCCTCCTTTCCGGCCAGCGGGGTGCCGCGCCGGCGGCCCTCGGCCTGCATAAGCGGGTACTGCTTGCGCGCGAGCGTCTGGCCGTCCAGCTCGAGCGTGACATCAATGGTCACGTTCTCGCGCCGTTCGGCGCTCTGTGCGGTCGCGGGAGACGGGGCGGGGGTAGATGCCGACGGAGCGCCGGACGCGCCGTAGCGCGCGGCAGAGCGCCAGAGCGCGGCCTCCTGCGCATTAAGGACGGCCTCGTTGGCATGAAGCTCGGCAATATAACCGTCGTAGGGAACACGGTCAAGCCCGGCAGCGTGGGAGCCGGAGAGATGCTCGCGCAGCCTCGCCTCGGCGCGGTAGCGGGAGAGCTTCGAGGTGGACGAGCGCTCCACGTTTTTCTCGTTTGCTTCCTCGCGTGCCTCGCGGATCTTCGAGATCAGATCACTAATAGCAGTGATCGCAGCCGTTACGCCCTCAACAATGTCCGCCGTGAATCCGATGATACCAGCCGCAATGGGTGTCAGCAGCTCGCCCAACCGCGCCATCGCCGCGTTGAGCTCCTCCTGCGAGCGGTTCATTTCCATAATGTCCTGGTTGGCGTCCTTCCACGCCTGCCCGGTCTCCCGCAAGCCCTGATTGGCGAGCTGCACGAGCACAAGCTGCGCTCGCTCGGATGTATCGGTGCAGGCTTCGAGCTGCCGGTTGAACTCGTCCTCATTGACGCCCGCCCAGTTGAGCACGTCCGCGAAGACGCCGGTGACCTTTCCGGCCTGCACGGTCTCATTGATGGCCTCGGAGAGACTGTCAATCGGGATCGAGTCGCCGTAGGTCGCCCACGCGCCGATGACCTCGTCAATAAGGACTTTGAGGTCTTCCTGCGCGAGGCCGAGGGCTTGCAGGTTCGCCGTCGCGGTCGCGGCGGTCTGCGTGTCCCCGAGTACGGCCTGCAGCTCTTGGTAGACCTGCGCAGTCTCCTCGGCTGTGTAGCCGGCAGCCGCGCTGGAGACCTCAAGCGTGCCCATGATCTTGCGGTATTCCTCGGTCGATTCTACGATTTCAAAGATCGCATCTTTGACCGCCTTTGCGCCTGTGACGATGGCGCCGCCAACCAGCAGCCCCTTGAGGTTGCTGAGCGCTGAAGTTACGCCGCCAAGGTTAAAGCTGCCGTCCTCGTTGCGCAAGCCCTTGAGTGCGCCACCGATGCCGCCGAGGCCATCGTCGAGATCATCGGTTTTGCCTGCGGCATCCTTGACCGCCTTGCCGTAGCCGTCGATGCTTTTCGCGCAGCCGTCCGCGCTGTCCTCGGCCTCTTTAAGCAGTTTGTCGTTCTCGCTCAGCTCGTCGTTGAGCTTCGCGAGCGCGGTCTCCGCGCTTAAGAGCTGCCGGCGGTAGCTGTCGGTGCGGCTGTCCGCCTCGCCATAAGCCTCCGCCGCCTCCTCGACCGCGCCCTGCAGGGAGACGATCTTGCCGACCTGCTGCTCAATAGACTGCTTGAGCAGGTTGTGCTTGGCGCGCAGCGCCTCGGAGCTATTCGCCTGCCCCTTAAACTGCGCGTCGACGAGCTTCATTTCCGCGCCGAGGTTGCCCAGCTCGCGGTTGACCGCCGCGAGCTGCTTTTTGTATTCCTGCTCGCCATCGATGGCAAGCCGTGTGGTGATCTGGCGTACTGCCACCGCTCACCCCTCCTCTCGTTCGAGTCCACGCCGGCGCTCCTCAAGCTCCTGCAGGTCCATGACTTGCCCCGGCGTAAGCAGCAGGCCCTCGCGGACGCTCAGGCGCAGGAACTGCGTCAGGAGCTGGAGCCAGAGCGCGCGCGTCACGGAGACTCCGTTTTTTTTTGAAGCTCCACAAGCCCGAGATCCACGTCGTGCTCCTCCTCGGCCTCGCGGGCGAAGCCGATGCGGATCGTCGTCACGATGGCGTCCTTGGCGCGGTAAACGTCGCGCGGCGCGAGGTGAACGCGGAAATACTGCTCAGAGAGCACCGGCCCGCGCGTTTGACCTTCCCAGCGCCGTAGAAGCTCGCCCTGCTCGCAGAGCTTCGCGAGGAAAAAGCAGGTGGCCTCAAAGCCCGCCTTGTTGTTGTCCTTGAGCGGGTCGGTGATGAAGCCCTTGGTGCCGAATTTATCGTAAATGTCGAACAGCGCCTGCCCGTTGAGGAGCAGATAGAGGTGCTGCCCGCAGAGATCAACTTCGTGTCCTTTCATTTTGCCTCCGATTTGCGAAAAGGCGCAGCGGGGTGCTGCGCCTTTTCGGATTCCTTAGCCGCCGGTCGCAGCCTTGACTTTGCCGTTGACCCACGTCTTCGCGGCGGCCTCGGTCGTGAGCTCGTCGCTCTCGATGCGGTAATCGCCGTTCGCGCAGGCGTCCACCGCGAAGGTCAGCTTCGGGCTGTCGAGCACGACGGTCTTCTGCTTGGTGTTGTAGGTGCGGCCGTTCATGCTGGCCTTGACCTTGGGATAAAAGATGCCCTTGTAATACTTTGTGCCGTCGTCCTTCATGCAGGAGATGTAGAAGCCGAGGCAGCCGTAGGGGGCGTTGTCGTTCGCGGAGAAGTGGATGTCCTTCGCGTTCTGTGTGCTGTCGATCGTCGCGCCGGTGATCGCCGAGGCGGTGGCGTTGGCCAGTTCGAGCACGCCAACGGCGAGCGAGCCGTCCACGAACTCCTTGATGTAGATTTTTCGCACGTCGTCGCCGCGTGCTTCGCCCTCGGAAAAGTTGAGCGTCTCGGCGACGCTCTGCAGCGCGCCGAGGTTCATCGGCGTGCCGTAGTTGGGCAGGCTGTCCGCCGGTTCGGGATTTGTCGCGGCGAACGGCGCCCACTGGAGCATTTTCGCGCCATACTGAGGCATATCGTGTGCCCTCCTTTACAGGTTTTTGGATTCGAGGAATTTGTTGTAAACAGCGGCCTGCGCCGCCGTGGTCGCCGCCGCGCTCTTCTCGTTGGCGTTCTGCATCCAGCGCTTTGCCGGAATGTTGCGCCGCGGCGCGCCGTATTCATGGATAAAACCGACCTCGCTGCTGGAGGTGGCCTTCTGGTCGCCGCCGACGGTGTAGGTCCGACCGTGCTTAGAGTTCTTGTACGCCTTGGTTCTGAGCCTGCGGTTATATTGGCCGTGCTTGCCGGTGGGATAGATCAGGACATAGCGGCTCGGGCCACCGGCGGACGCTGCGTGGAGTTTTTTATGGAGCTTGATGCTGTCCACCAGATGCGGGCCGCTGCTCTCGTTGTCATACAAACCGAGCGTAAGCAGCTCATCCTTCTGCGCCTTGATCACGACCTCGCTGCCGGCCTCGAGGATCTCGTCGATGACCTCGCCGGGCAGCTCGGCAACCTGCTGCATGGAAAGCATAAAATCGCCAAGGCCGTCCACGGAGAATGTCGCCATCACAACACCTCCAGCTGCACGATCGCGCGCATGGCGGCGTAGTCCGGGTCGTAGCTGACGTCCTCCACGCTGTACGGCGTGTCGCCTGCCGTAAGCGCCGCCTTGACGTCCGCGAGCAGCGTGTCGCCGTCGGTCTGCCAGCAGATGTCCATCTGCACGCGCTGCACCTCCAGCTGCACGGCGTTGTCCGCGATCACGCCGACCGTGCCGTAGGGACTGAGCACGACGAAGCGCTTCGCGCCCGCCGGTGCCTCCCACTCATAGACGGCATCGCAGGCCGCCTCAAGTGCCGTCTTCAGCTCGGAGTATGTCATAGCTTCCCTCCATTCTCCGCAGGCTCAGCGTCGTCACGGCGAGACCGTCCTCGTCCAGCCCGTGCTGCGCCTGCTCGATGCGGTAGACGTGCCCGTCCTCCGGGATGGCATACTGCGTCGCCGTGAGCGCCTCGCCGAACGGCACGCGCACCATGCGGTCGATGCGGCTGCCGGCCTGCACGCTCTCCCAGTAACGCCTGTGGTAGACCTCCAGCTCCGCGTAGAGGTGTCCGGAGTTCTCGGTCAGCTTTCCGCCGCGCTGTGTGCCGTCCTTGAGGTCGTAGACAGTCAGGAAGTGGTCGTAGGTCATGCGTCCACCGCCTTCGGCGTCACCTTGTGGTCATTGATCGCCTGACGGAGCATCGGCGGCATGGGATCTCTGCCGGCGCGCTTGCGGTAGAGCCACGCGGCGTGCATCACGAGCAGGTTAAGATCGTCCCCGTCTTCCATGTCGATCGTGATGCCCATTTTCGCAATAGCTTTCTCCGCAGCCTTGAGCTTGCTTTCCAGCAGGTCCGATACCGGGCCGGAGACCGTGTAAAAGCCGAGATCAGCCTTCAGCAGCGCGAGAGCGTATTCATGGGTCATACGTTGCTCCTTTCCGCGCGCATTTCCGTGCCCGATTCGGGCACGGAAAGCGCGTGTGTTATGCTCAGGCGGCGGCCTTCTTCGCGGTCACGACCACGAAGCCGTTCTTTACGGTCACGTCCACGTCGGCCGTGACCTCACCGCGGACGGTGAGCAGGCCCTCGGCGAACTTGTAGCCCTCGTTGACCTCGACCTCGAAGCCGCCCCACAGCGCCAGCTCGGCACACTGGGGATTGCCGTAGAACATGTGCTTGGTGGCGGTGGTGGTGAGCGTCGCAGTGGACAGCGCGGTCAGATCCTTGCTCAGGCAGTAGCGGCAGGAGAGGCCGTTATTGTCCTTGATGATGCCGGTCGAAGGATTCGCCGCATCGGGGGTGATGGAGTAGACCGGCAGATACTCGTTTTTGCCGCGGATGGCAGCGAAGGCGAGCAGGTCGGCCTTGTTGAGGTACAGGCAGGCGGAGCCTTCCACGCCCTCATCGCCGCCGTAGGCAAGGATGATGTTGCTCAGCAGCTTCTCGTCAAAGAGCACGCTGCCCTTGGTCGCGCTCTTGTCTGCCTCCAGCGCGTGCGCGGTGTTGAGGGTGCTCGCGAGGATGGCGTTGGCGGCGACTGCATTCAGCTTGCGGCGCAGGGCGCGGCGAGCGCTCTCGCGGACCTTCTCCTCGTAGTTGAGGGGACTCTGCTTGCGGATCTCCTTGGAGACGTAGCCGACCGTGCCGTAGTTGGTCGGCGTGAGGGTGACGGAGTCGAAGGTCGGCTCGCTCTCGGTGGGGGCGCTGCCCTCGGTGATGGCGGCAGCGTCCGCTGCGTCGCCGGTCATCAGCGCGACCTTGTAGCCGGTCATGCCGGTGCAGTCGGTGACCTTGAGCATATCGACCAGCGCGGACACGCCGCCGATGGCGTCGTTGATACCGCCGACGCCGGTGGGGCCGACCACGCCGTCGGAGCCGGTCGTCACGGCGGCGCGCAGCAGGCTGCGGATGTCGGTGTAGGTGTGGCGGCCGGACTTCTGGAAGGCCTCGGCGTCACGCAGTTCCATGTTGTTCATACGGTTCTCTCCTCTCTGGCGGCTCGCGCCTGCGGGAGCGGCGCTGCGCTCCTCACGGTTGTTATTGTTCATCGCCTCGGCCTGCGCGGCCTCGGCCTCGGTGAGCTGGGTGCGCAGCTCGGCGAGCTCGCCCTCCAGGCGGCCGCGCTGCTCGCTCGCCTCGTTCTGCTCGGTCTCGAGTGCAGTCACGGATTCCTCCACGGCGCTGCGCTCCTCGTCGGTCTCGGCGGACTCAATGGCCTCGGCAAGATCGGCTTCGCGCGTCTGAAACTCCGCATCTCGCGCACGCAGAGCTTCCAGCTCTGCCTCCTTGTCGCGGATCTGCTTAGCCAGCAGGATGGTTCTCAGCTTCGACATTTGTTGATCCTCTCTTTCATTTTCGTTTTCCACAGCTCGCCCTCGCGCCTGCGGATGGTGTCAAGGTCGTTCTTCCGGGCTTCTACGGACGTCTCCGCATAAGCGGGGAAGGTGCATACGCTGACCTCGTAGAGAACGACGTCCTTGATGATCCACCGGACGCTGCCGTCCGGGTTTTCAACAAATTCCTCGCTCTTGATATCAAAACCGAACGAGCACTGGCTGACGTCACCCCGCTGGACGCGGGCGTAGAGGTTCATGGCGTCGGTGTCCTGCTCGTTGATTTGGATCGTTCCGTAAAGGCCGTGCGCGTCCTCGCGCAGCGTGAGCGTGCCGGCCGTGGTGCGTCCGAGCACCAGCGTGGTGTCGTGGTTGGCGAGCGCGCGCACGTCGCACTCCCCGTAGTCGCCTGCGAGAGACTTCGCGAACGCGCCGGGGGCGACCTGTTCCGTCGCGCCGGGCCATAGGGGATAGTCCGAGTTGAATACGGAGAAGTAGCCCTCGATCACGGGTCCCTCGCCGTCCTTTGCCGCGCGTGTCTGGAACTGCGCGCCGATGCTGCGCACCTGCCGCAGCGAGCGCGCGGTGCTGTCGATATCATTCTTCGGCATTCTTCTTGCCCTCCTTCAGTTTTTTCTGGTCGCCGATGCGGTCGGCAGGAATAAAGTTTTCGAGGATCACCAGCACGTCAAGCCCGTCCTTCGGCGGCAGCGACATCCAGTTGCGCACCTCGTTGCCGGTCATCAGCCCGCGGATATAGAGATCGCTGCCGATCTCGCTGAGTTCCTTGAGGTCGTAGGCGTAGAGCGAGCGGGCGTTGAACTTGAAATAGCGCTTGCTGCTCACCAGCAGCTTCTTCGTCAGTTCCTGCTCAATGACCTGCGCCAGCGGCAGCAGGACGGAGGAGACGAAGGTGTTGTACTCGTCCTTGTCGTAATCGCCCACGCCCACCATGAAGCCAGGCACGCCGAAGATGGCGGCGACGTTCCGCTTGTCCAGCTCCACGCCGTCGCGGACGGCAAGGTCGGTCAGGCTCAGCGGCTTTGCCTGTACCACGTTCATCAGATCCGCAGGGATGATGAGCGGAGCGCTCGGGTCCTTCCGCGTGAGGAAGCTCTGCGTGAACGCATCGCGCTTATCCGGATCGCTCAAATCGCTGTCCGAATTAACGGCGATCACCAACGGCGGCTTGTACTCGCTGCGCATGTACGCCTTCTTCGTCGCCGCCGTCTGGGCAATGCTGTCCACGATGTCGCCGAGCTGCACACGCGTCCCCACGCCCTGCCAGGGATAGCGCGCATCGGGGCGCAGGCGGAAGTGAAGCACCTCGTCCGGCTCGAAGGCCATGCCCTGCCACACGATCTCGTAGGGGCTGCCGTCCGGGCGGCGCTGGGCGTAAGCCGTCGGCATCGGCCACAGATCGGTGAGCAGGCCGTCCTGCGTCACCGGCAGCACGAAGGCATTGCCCTCGGTGAGCAGCGTGCTCACGATCCAGCCGATGAGTGTCTGGCGCGTACCGAGGCTCCACGGCGCGACGTCCACCTTCCGCGCCAGCTCGTCCTTTACGCGCACGTCGCCGTTCTTCGCGTTCTCCATCAGGTGGATGGTCATGGAGGCGATCATGTCGCTGATGCGCCAGACCGCTGCGGCGACCTCCGGCGCGTCCGAAAGGCAGGTATAGCCGCTGGGACAGATCACACCGGGCGAGGAGAGCGTCAAGCCGACCATCGAGGCCGACCGTTTCTTGAAGCGCTTCGTCAAATTCTCAAAAATCATCATCAGCTCCTTTGCGGAAAAATAGAAAAGCCCCGTGTCCTTACAGTGAAGGACACGGGGCATCATGGCCACAGGTCAGGTATTCGGTTTGCCGCTCTCAAACCAGCGCGACGCATTCGCGCGCTTTTCAGTGTCGATGAGCATCCGGATCGTCCCAAACACCGCCGCGTCGAACACGTCGATGCGGGAGGTGTCGTTGATCTTCTCATATTGTACCGCATCATCGACTTTTTCGCAAGCCCTAATATTTCCGACGCAGTATTCAAACGGTTCCGCGCCACAGTAATACAGGCAGCCGATTTTCATCTTGTGCTCGATGTAGCGGAAGCCCTCGCTTTTCGCGAGATAGAGCTGCGGCTGGTCCACCACCGTGAAGCCCGCCTTTTTCATCGCCGTGTAGTAGGGCCGCGCAAATTTCCGGTCATGGCCGACCTTCCGAATACGGAAGCCCTCGCTCTGCCATTTCTTGAATTGCTTCACCGGCTCGGTCGGGTCCATGCTGCTCTCGTTCGGCATATCAAGCCAGCCGTCGTCCTGCCAGCCGAAGAGCGGGATGTTATCCACATCTGCCTTTTCCGCCGCCGCCGTGCGCGGGAACCAGGCGTGCGGCACGATGACCAGCACATCCTCACTCGGCGTCCAGCCCTCGCTTGCCGCCTTAGACGCGGGGATCTCTCCCACGATGGCGGCAGCCGTCAGATCGTGCAGCTTGGAAAGGTCCGCGCCGCCGTACCACGCCGTTACAAGCCGCGCAAGTTCTTGCTGCGTCCAGTGATAGTGTGCGTCCGAGCGCCGGAAATCCGCTACGTCGAAGCACGCCTTGAAGCTCGACACAAACACGTTGAGCGAGCGCGTAAGAAATTCCTTTCGCATCTGCGGGTCGTTCTGTGCCTGCAGGGCGCTTGCCATCATATCGCTCGGGCGGATGGTCACGCCCCAGCTCGGGTTTGCCTGCTCCTGCGCGAGTGGGCTGAGATAGTCGACCTCGCCCGTGTCCTTGTCCGGATCGGCGCGAGCAATGAGCACGAAGATGCGGTCGGCGTCCTCGCCGGTGATCTGTCCGCGCACGATCTTGGAGCAGTATTCCAGCCGCTGTGCGCAGAAACCGGTGCCGTCGTCACCTGCGGTTGTGGTCGCGGCGATGAGCTTATTCGAATACGCCTTCGTCGCGTCCTTCAAGCGGCCATAGGGCACAGCGTTCCGGTAGAGCTCCAGCTCGTCGAGATGGACGAGGTTTGCGTTGAAGGCATCAAAGATATCTGGCTTATAGGCAAGCGCGTCAAAGCTGATCTGCCCGTCCCAGATTGCGCCGGAGTAGCTGTGCCCGAGCGAGCTGTCCAGGACGCGCAGCCCATGCACCGCGTCCTCGCGCACGGTAAGGCCGAGCCGGTGCAGGTTGTAGCCGAGGAAGCCGAAGCCCTCCATGTTCTGCTTCGCGCTGCCGGCCACGGTCTTGATCTTCGAATAGCTTCGGCTGTAAGCGACGCCGAGCATCCAGATCTTCGCCGTCGTAAACGGCGTCTTGCCGTTCTTCCGCGCCAGCATGGAAAACTGCTCCTGGTAACGCCGCAGCTCCGTCCCTGGCAGGAAGAAGCCGCACACGTTGTAAATGTCAAAGAGCTGCCAGGGCTGCAGGAGGAAGGGCGTGCCGCGCAGCGGCCGGCCGTCCAGGCTCTCGCCCTGCTGGTGGCAGAACAGTGTCTCGATGCCGTTGATCACGAACTCGGCAAGCTGTGTGCGAAACTCCCACTTGCCGTTTCGGCGGTCGTCGAGGTAGCGCCGCGCCGCCGCCCGAAGATCCTCACAGGCGCGCTCGTTTGCCTCAGCCTGCTCTGCCCACTCGTTTACGATGCACTCATGCGTCGCCATGCGCGCCCTCCATGAGCCGGTCCAGCAATCCCGCCAACTGCCGGTTCGCACCGCCTACCGGCTCGCTGTCCGCCGCAGCGCCGCTGTCCATTGGGCGCAGCCGCTTGAAGGCCTTCGGCGTAAGTCCCAGTGCCTCACGGTGCGCAAGAATGTCTCGGCGCTGCTGCTGGATCACGGTGTAGAGCTTGTCGGCAGCGCTGGGGGCTCTGCCGTCCTCTGCCGTGGCCTTCCATTCCTTCATCGTCCGCTGGTGCTCCCGCTCCAGGATGGCGAGCGTATGGATCTCCGGCTCAAAGGCCTTGTCATAGATGCCGAGGTCACGCATCTGCTCGGCATAGATCTGTTCCTTGGTCATGTCGTGTCCTCCGTTATGGCTTCAAGAGCACCGGCAGCGGCATCCACGCCACGGGCGGGAAGATGCCGGTCCGTCGGTCGACCATCTCCATGCCGTAGCGCAGCCAAATGCCGCCCTTGCTGAGATAGGCCTCACCGACGAATACGCCGTCGGTCACGATCACGCGCTCGCCTGGATCGGGCAGTGCGCGCTTTGCGTTGTACCAGCCTGCACGATCCGGCACGGCGGTCTTTCGCGCCGCCGTCAGGCGCACACGTTCCTTTTCGCGGATCACTCCGCGCCGGATGTTCCGCTTGCGCTCCGCGTCAACCGCAGGGTTCCATCCACAGCGCGAGCAGTCCTCACACTTCACGTCCAGCGCGTAGCTTCCGAGCGTACACCCGCCGACCTTTTTCCGGTTCCCGTCCACTGTCTCACCCCATTTCTTCCGTGCCCGATTCGGGCATGATGGCCATTAAGCTCCTGCGCATCTGGCCCACCGTCGCGGCAGGCCGTCCCTGCGGCGTTTCCGCTTGCGGCGACAGCGCCGCTGCCTCGAATGCTTAGTCGCTTTCTTCGCCACCGGCGGCGCTCCTGCGCATTCCCCGCCCCTCGCGATTCGAGGGCCGCGGGGGTAGGAGAATAACATCATGCCGCCCGTCAAAGAGCGGAGAACACGCAGGAGCTTCTCGCTGCATCCGTGCAGCATATTCCACATTCCGCTGCGAAAACGCAGCGTCCGCCGTTCCGGTGCAGCCCCCGACCCTCGGAGGTGCCGAGGGGCAGGGGACAGAAGCGTGAAGACTATCCGGCTCAAGAGCCGGGGGCTGCACCGGAGCATCTGGGACAAATCGTGGGGAAGTCTGGCGTCAACGCATCCGCACGGTCCGTGCGCGGTTCGCGTCCGCGGCCCGCGCGAAACAAACTATCGGGTGCATACGCGCAGGCTCTTATCACGCGCCGCTCCGGCAGTCTCCATCGCGCAGTTTTTTGGGCGCACCCCCAGCGTTTTTCCCGACATTTTTCTCCGGAAAAATTTTCCGCCGCGTGTGCGCGGAGTCCTCCGCCCAGCTGCAGAGACTCCACTGTCACCCGCCAGGAGGTGGGGGGACTCTATTTCGCCAGCGCTCACCGAGCACCGTGAGCTTTCTGGTCGCGCGATCGTGCATCGCATCGTGCGCCGCGCTCGACAGGCTCACGAGGTTCCAGAGACAGTACGCATACTCCGGGTAATCCTCGGCAGGCCAGATGTGATGCACCACCTGCGCCGCCTCGCGCCGACCGTACCGGGCCGCTTCCCGGCACCGATATCCGTCCCGCCGGAGCGCCAGCGCGCGCAGCCGCCGCCAGCGCTTGTTCTTTCGTGAATAATCAAACATGAGCAAAAGAAAACACCCGCACCGATCACGTCCAACGTCTGGACTCGATCAGCACGGGCTAACAAAAGAGCACTGGCCAGTTTTGATATTCACGAGCATCTGCGACTTACACTGCGCGCAGAACACCTGCAGGTTTTTCGCCTCGGTCTCCGGCCGGATGATCTGCCTGGTTTTCATCCGGCAGACGGGACACACAATGTGTCCGTCCTTGATGCTAAGTTTAGCACCTTTCGCGATCGTTTTCAAGTCGTTCATCGCCATCCTTTCATTCTGTCACTAAAAAGCCAATAGGTTACAAGTAATGTCGCGCGCACGCGCGCACGCGATTCCTTATGCCTCGATCCAGCTCGCCACCCGGTAGCTGCCAAATTGACTGCCGCCGGTCCGCACCCGTGGGAGCATCGCGTCGAACGGTATCGTGATCGCATCGCTCTCGTCGAGCCACACCTCCGGCGGCGGCAGCTTCGCGCGCAGACTGCGCGAGCAGCTCCACGGATGCCGCCCCACCGGGATGATGATTCCGTCGCTGCGCTCCTTGGTGAGGTAGCGCGCGAGGTAGCGGTAGCCGAGCGCCTTGCCGTGCCGCTTAAATACTGGCCAGTCCGTCACCTCGCCGCACTGCCACAGGTACCGCACCTCTGCCGGCGAGAGCTGCCGGTAGTCCGCGACGAGGTGGATGTGATACCGGTGCGCCCCGTGCAGCCCCTCAATGGCCGGGATGTAGTCAAGCCCGCCCTTGCCTCGATAGCGCTCCACGCGCCGCAGGAAGGCCCGCAGCGCCTTGCGCACGTCGGCAAAGCGCTCAGGCAGATGCTCGTCGTCGAACTCAAGAATGTAGTGCGTGGCGTACTTGCCCATGAGCGCGATCATCAGCTCGAGCCGGTCGGTGGAGTCGCGGTTGAGCACCGTGCGCCGCTGCGCCTTGAGGTCAGCCTTGGCGCGGCGATCCTCGTCGGTGTCGGAGGGCGCATAGCGCGGCGGCATCGTCCCGCGGTACTCCTTGACCAGATTCCCCGCGCGCTGGCGCACGCAGTAGAACAGCTCAGCCATACACGCTCCCGACCATTCCGGCGACCGCGCCGGTCATGTCGCCCTCAATGATGAGCTGCCTGCGCAGCTCGCAGAGCACTCGGGCAAATTCCTCGCACAGGTCGTAATACAGAACCGCGTGCGATAATCTGCCGTCGGCCAGTGCGGCTGCCCGTGCCGCATAATTTCGGTCGCAGCCGACGCTCATCAGCAGTTTGATCATCCGTTTTCTTGTCATTTCATTCCTCCGTATCCGAGCTTGTCCAGACCCGCGTTGACCGCGCGCCAGTGCTCGATGTCAAACTTTCCGTCGTTGCGCTGCATCAGGTAGAGCTTCGAGGCGTCCAGCCCGCAGGCCTCGGAGAGCTTGATCATCGAGCCCGGCCCCTTTTCCGACCAGTACCGGTTCAACCGGGCGTGGATGTCCGCTTTCTCGCTCGACGCCTTCCCGGCAAACCGCGGCGTTGCCTGACCGACCGCCAACGGCAGCTTGATCTCCGTCGGCTTCGGCACGTCGGGCTTCTCCTCGGGCGGTCTCTCCGGCGGCTCGACCGGCTTCGGCTCCGGTCGGCTCACGCCCTTCGCCGCGGGGATGTCGGGCAGCTCCTTCTTGGGATGGCCCTTTTCCGTGCCCGAATCGGGCACCGAGCGGACGACGCGCCCGCCAACGACCAGCCCGCCGCCTCCGCCCGCAGGCGTCGGCCTCGGCCCGCCGATCACGACAGGCACGGCGTTCCCCGCGACTACCTCTACCGCGCCGAGCGCGGGGAACTCCTCGACCGCGTAGGTCGTGCCGAGCGGCAGCACCAGCGCGCCCGCGCCGAGCGCGTCGCACACATAGGCGCGGAACGCCTCGAGCGTTTTGACATCGGCGTGCAGCTCCGGCAACTTGACGATCAACACCTTGCTCCCCGTCATGGTTCCACCCCTTCCAGCGCCCTGCGCAGGTCGATAAAGCGTCCGCCGAGGCCCTTGTCCACCAACTCCTGCAGCGCGTCGAGCGTCAGCTCGGCGTCCTTGGCGCGGTACACGTCCTCGCACAGGCTCTCCATGTCGCACAGCTTTGCGGCCGCGCCGTAGAGCCGCGCAGGGCAGGAGAGCAGGCTCACGCCTTTGATGCCCCACGCCCCGTCCGGCGTCTTGTAGGTTAAGCGTCTAAATTCAGGCATTGTCCGCACCTCCGTCCATCTTCGCGCCGCAGTTGGGGCAGTAACCAAAATGGTTGATTACCTGTGCGTAGTATTCCTTGCCGCAATTCGAGCATTTCGCAAAGCCCTGCCGCCAATTACAGTTCTCGTCAAAACACGGCTCGAAGCACCCATGCACCACTGGCACAGCATAGCCAGCCAACCGTGCCAATGCCCTTTCGCAGATCGGGCATAGGGGCTCGCGTTTATTTACTGCCGCAAACCACGACCCGCACGCTTTACAATCAGGCATCATTCTCCATCCTTTCCCGCAGCCGCTGGACCTTGGATGCCCGCTGCTCCGCCACCGCGTCCTCGACCTCAAACTCGATCGCCATCTGGTCGAGCATGATACCGACATCGGCGATCTCTTCGGCGATGTTGGCGAGCGTGTCGCCGTCCACGCGCCCGCGCAGGAACTTGCACAGCACGTCCTGCAGCTCGGCCATTTCCTCAAAAACCATCGTGATTTGCGCCTGTCCACCGTAGTGGTAGAGCGCCGCGCAGAAGGTTCTGCGTTCCATGTCAGTCATTTGTCAGCTCCTTTAATCACTTGAAATAACGCCCGTTTCTGTCGCGCAATTTTTTCTGCGGTAAATCGCTTCATCTCGGTGCGCTTTATCGGCTCGTGAAACCGTGGACATTCTTCGCGCCATTGGCTGCGCTTGCCAAGCCAGTCGCCATCAAACCATTTGCACTCATCGCAGCAAAAGCAGATGTCCTCAACGTTTTTGACCTCACCCGGCGTAAAATAGTAAGATTCCAGCTCGCAATTATAGAGGCAAAAATTGCAGGCGCACCCATAGCAGCTCACTCCTCCGGCCCTTTGGGCATCCGCATCCAGTGCGTGACACGCACGAACATCCCGTGGCACGTCCATCGTCCGTCCTCCAGATATATGCACAATCCCGGATTCGGCGGTGGGTATCCGGAAGGATCGCTAATGATGCACAAGACAACATCCGATACCCCCCACGAGTTAGAGATCTCCGGCAGGCGCTCCTCCACCGGCACCCAACGTGTCCGCTCCTGCAGCACGGCAATCTCCTCGGCGTACCGCGCGCAGCGCGCGGTCAGGCGCTCGATCAAATCCGCGCCGTCCAGTCCAACGCGGTCGACATCGCATGAATGCATCGTGTCGGCTCCGTATATGGGCCGTTCTTCTTCCGGGACTTCCTCTTCCTTCCAGTACGGGCAATGCTCGCAGGCATTCTCTCCGCCTGCGGTGGAAATGCACCGCAGCGCCCTGACGATCTCTTCGTTTTGCATAGTCATCCTCCTATCGGTTCCGCTTTGAATTTCTTGCCCATGCCGGGTACCTTGACGTTGGGGTAGCGCTCCTCGCGCGGCACGAAGTCCTCCGGGTGGTCGCGGCAGATGTACCGGAGCCGCTGGTCGAGCTGCTCGAACCGCGCGTCGCTTTCCACACCGTAGGCGAGGCACTCGTGAAAATACTCGCCGTGCTTCTCCGCGCGGTGGATGATGCGCATGATCCGGTCGTGACCAAAGCCCTCCTCGTTGAGGGCAAGGCACATCATGTCCACGTTGAACTGCTGGCCGACCAGCGCTCCATAGTTGAGCAGCTGCCGCCGCAGCTCCGCCTGCTCCTTTGCGTAAGCGTTTTTCATGCGCCCTCCTTGCCGCGGCCGCACTCGGCGAGCGGCATCCAGCGGTCGCATTGGCACTCGATAATGTCGGCGACCGTCGTGCCTGCGTCGGTCGAGATGAACGGGTACTGGTCGTCTGCGCCGCCGGCGCAGCGGGCCACGAGGTAGCTGCTGCCGCCGAGGCCAGTCTCATAGCTGAGCACGACCAGCGCACCCTCGGTCGGCCAGTGCTCAGCATCGAGCGGCTGCCAGACCGGCGAGCAGAGGTCCACGCTGAACAAGGTGGGAGGCTTCGGCCCGGGCTCGTCCGTCAGACCGCAGAGGTAGTCCAGCGACACGCCCAGCAGGTCTGCGACGCGCGTAAAGCGGTGGATGTCGTCGAGGTAGCAGTTGTAACCATAGGGCAGCTTGGTGTTGGCTGCATATTTCGCCTCGCCGTTTTCGAGCTGCACGACCTCGTCCGCGTCGGGGACGCCATACACAACGCCCGCGGCGTTGTAGCACTCCGCCACGCTTTTTCCGGCTGCGGCGCGGGCGACGCCAAAGCGGCGCCACAGCTCCGTGATTTCGCCGATGACCGGACGGTCGGCCTCCGCCTGCCGCTCCCGCTCGGCCTTCTGCGCGGCGCGCTTGTCGGTCTTGAGTTGGTCCTGCGTGGAGAGGAGGTGCGGACACACCTGTTTGCAGGTGGCCAGCTCCGAGCACTTCTCGCAGCAGGTCACGCCGCAGGGCGCGTAGGAATAGCAGCTCTCGATCAGCGTGGAGATGATGTGCTCCCGCTTGCCCTGCGCGCAGTCCGAGCAATTGCCGCCGCATTTCTTGCACGGCAGCGTGTCAAGCGCCGCCAGAGCCTCGGCAATCTTCGTCACATTCCGCTCACCCAGATATGTCAGGCCGTGGCCATAGTAGTTCTTTCGGTGCGTGTAGACGTGGGCGATCTCATCCTGCAGCTCCGTCGGCATGTGCGAGAGCGCGTAGGCCGTCACCTCGGGCAGCTCGCCCTTCTCCCACGCCTTTGCGATCTGCTCAGATTTGCTCAGCCCCTCGCGAATCACCTTCAGCCGCGCCAGCTTGCTCTTGCTGATTTGGCACACCTCGGCGACATGGTCGCGCATCCGGCCGGGGAACTCCACGCCCTCCTCCTGCAGCTGGTAGAGAAGCTTCTCCACGCGCTCGGCCTGCGCGCTGATGTCCGCGTTGCTCATCCGGCGCGTGTCGCTATTGGCGTAGATCAGCCGTAGCTCCCGCATGGCCGGCGACAGCTCGCCGCGCTCCACGATGCAGGGCACCGTGCGCCAGCGCTCCGGCTCGTCGACCTTGCAGATCGTGCGGATGGCGGTCAGGCGCCGGTGCCCGCTGACCACGATGTAGCCGCCCTCGTCATCGGGGTCGGGGCGAACACGCAGCGGCTGCTGCAATCCGACCAGCTCGATGTTTTGCGCGAGAGCCTCAATGCCATCCATGCTGTAGAAGTTTTCGCCGTCGCCGCTGAGCTTCGCCTCGTCGATGTATTCGATCTGTTCCCGTGTGCCCGATTCGGGCACGGCCTCGGGCAGCGTCGCCGCGAATTTCGTGATGTCAAATTTTTTGCCTGCCATGTTAAACCTCCTCCATCAGCTCGCCGGCAAGGCATCGGTAATCGACCGCCGCGCTGCTGCGCGGGCTGTACTCCCGCATCGGCGAGAGCGTCACCGTGCTCTCCGGCACCTTGTCCGTGCGCCGGATCTTCGTGCGGTACAGCGGCACGCGCTGCGACCGCAGCAGCTTTTCGCACTCGCCCACGACCTCCGCGCTGCGCGTCTGCGTCAGCAGCACGCGGGACCGCAGCCCCGGACAGGCCGCGCTCAGGCCGCGCAGCTGCGCGATCACGGCAAACACGCCGTCGAGCGAGAACTTGTCGGCAAGCGCGGGGATCATCACCTCGCGCACGCTCAGCAGCGCCGCGACGCTCGCGAGCGTGTAGCCCGGAGGGCAGTCGAAGAGCATCCAGTCCACCTCGCCGTCCGCTGCCGCGGCCTCGGCAAAGTGACGCAGTCGCTCCGGCGCGCTCACGCCGTCCTTGATCGCCTGAAGGTCGAGCTCGTAGAGGTCGGAGCTGCTCGGCAGCAGGTCAAGCCCGGGACGGATAGGCACGAGGTTGTCGATCCACAGCGGCTCGCAGTCGCCCCGCAGCACGTCCGCCGTGGTGGTGAGCTCCAGCTTGTCTGCCCCCGGCAGGAAAAAGCGCGTGAGGTTCGCCTGCCCGTCGCAGTCCACCAGCACCACGCGCTGCGCGTAGTCCGCGACGAGGATGTCGGCGAGGTTGATGGCGGTCACGGTCTTACCGACGCCGCCTTTGTTGTTCATGATCGCAATGGTTTTCATAGCCTTTTCTCCTGTCTGTCTCTGTCAAAATTTGTATCCCTCGCGGACTGTCACGCCGTCGCCGAGGTCGGCCTCGACGAGGAACCAGCGGTGCGCGCGGTTGATGTACACAATGCGGCCCGGCAGCAGCCGCGGGAGCTCCCGATGTCCGGGACCGATGGCCGCGCCGATGTCCGCCAAAATGGCGTGGGTATCTCCGATTCTTGGCATTTTCTATCTCTCTTTCTGTGTGCTGTTAAAATGGCGGTTCCTCTTCATCCTCGTTCGTGATTTCCGTAAGCTCGACCTGACCGGGCGCTTCGCCGTCCGTTTTCTCCTTCCGGCCCTTTTCGTCGTCGCGGGTATAGGGCGCGAAGGTCTGGTGCCTGCCGTCAAAAGCGAACACGCCCTTGCCGCGCCGGCCCTCCTTGCTTTTGGCGATCTGAATGACGCGGCACTTCTCCTGCGAGTAGTTCTGCTTCGGGTCGGGCCGGTAGATCATCACGATCAGGTCCGCGTCCTGCTCAAATTGGCCGGTCTCCTTGAGGTCGTGCATATCCGGCGCGCGCCATGCCCCGCGCTCGGGGCGCGAGAGCTGCGCCAGCTCCACCACCAGCACGCCGCGGCTTTGAGCGAAGGTGTGCAGCGCGCGGGAGACGGTCGCCATCTGTTCGCTGCGCAGGTCGCGCGGATTGCCCTCCGGGACGACCAGCTGGACGTAGTCCACAAAGATCACGTCGTAGCCGTAGGTAAGCGTCTCGGCCATGATGTCGCCGGCGGTCATGCCGCTCGCCTGGATCACGTCGAGCCTGCGCTTGGCCGCGTCCTCCGAACAGACCGCGAAGGTGCCCCAGTCCCGATCCGTCAGGCGGCTGCGCTTGATCGCGTCAAAGTCGATGCGCATTCCCTGTGTCACGATGCGGTCGCCGATCTTGCCAACATCCGTCTCGAGGCTGAAAAAGCCGACCTTGAGCGTCTTGGCCATGTGGTAGGCCATCATCAGGGCGAGCGCCGTCTTGCCGTCGCTCGGGTACCCGCCCAGCACCACCACGTCGCCGCGCCGGATAAAGCTGTTGTGGTCGAGCACGTCCAGCCCGAAGCCGACATAGTCCGCGGCCGCGCCGCACGCGTGGCGCGCGGAGAAGTCCTGCAGGAGCTGCAGCATCGGCACCACCTTGACGCCGCGGCGCGAAGTCATCTGCGCCTGCAGCTCCGAGAGCAGCGGACGGACGTCGTCAAGCGTGGCCGCGCCATTGATCTGCGCCGAGAGGGCGCGGATGCGGCCCAACGCCGCCTGCTCGCGCATGAGCTGTGCATACTCGCGCCAGCTCGCGCTGGTGGGCGTGACCTCCATCAGGTCGATAAGCTGTTGCTGCTGCGGCGAGCCGGAGGCATAGCCGAGCTTCGCGTTGATCGTGATAGCGTCGGCGTGTCCGCCCTCGCGGAACACCTCACGCGCCGCCTGAAAGATTAACCGGTTGGGCGTGCTGGTGAAGTCGCGCTCGTCCACCTCGGCGAGCACCTGACTGACGATGCTCTCGTCGATCAGCATCGCGCCGAGCACGGCGCGCTCGGCTTCCAGCCCGGCGCTCGGCTGCGCGTCTACTCGGCCCATGTCCACCCTCCGTCCTGACTATCCGGCGGCTGCTCGATGCGGCGCACCGGCTGCGCCTTGGCGCTCTGCGCCGGGCGCTTGGCCGTGGCATCCTCCCAGCGCCGGCCGTTGAGGAAGGTCGAGGCATACGGGATGCCGACGCCGTCCCGCCACGCCGGCGAAGCCTTGAGCGTCTGCAGCGCCCTGCCGATGGTCTCGATCAGCGCGTCGTCGGGCTTGAGCTTGTCCCAGGCGCGCACCGCGCCCATGCGGTTCTCACCGCGGGGATAGTAGGCCCAAAAGCCCTCAAAGCGCTCCGGTTTCCACGTCGGCGTCGTTTTGCTGCGCCGCGTCCCCTTGGGGGGACTATAGGGGGGATTATTATAAGCTTTAGTCTCTACGTTCTTAGTTTGGGTCGGAATATCCGCTGACGGAGTTTCCCGACGACGGTTTTCACCGTTGTCGGTATTTTCAGACAACGGTGGTTTTTCCTGCAGCACATAGGTGTTTGCAGCAAAGCGGCCGCCGTCGTCATGAGACTGCTCGCGCATCAGATAGCCGACCTCCTCCAGCCGCCCGACAAGGCGGCGCACGGTGTCCTTGCCAATGCCGCGCTCCTTCGCCATGCCGGAGATGGTGAACTCCCAATCGGGAGGCTTGTCCAGCATATAGGTCAGGAATCCGAGCATTTCAAAGCTCAGGCGCGTGTCTCGGATCGCGGACTTATACAGGACGGTAAACGGCTCACGATGGCCGGACTTTATTACGCCCTCGCTCATACTTTCCTCCATCCAAATAGACGATGATCTTCATCAGCCACTCCGTCAGGGCGGTGATGCCGACGAGGATCAGGAAGATGTCCAGTCCTGTCATGCTCTCGCCTTCCCTCGGAAGGTGTTGACTTTCGTCTGTTTCTGCGATATACTGTGCTTGCAATGGTTTTCAGAGCTCCTGCTCTGAGACAGAGAACGCTTCGAGGTTGCCGCCTCGGGGCGTTCTTTTTTTGTGCTGTCCGCGTAGATCACCTGATACGCCGCGGCGATGGTCTCGCGCAGGTCCTGCACGATGCTGTCGAACTCCGGCCGCTCGGTGTCGTCGATCACGCCGTCCTCGGCGATGCGCAGCAATCCGGCCAGCCGGTCCGCTGCGTCGCGCAAACGGTTCGTCAGCGAGATGGTCGCCATCGGCAGCGGCTTCGGCTCCACCGGCGGCAGGATGCCCAGCCGGTCGGTCGCCTTTGCGTGCTCCAACGCGAGCCAGCTCACGCCGTAGACCTCGCACATCCGCGCCACGGTCTCATCCGGTGGTGTGAGCCGTCCGCCCTCGTAGCGCTTGAGCGTTTCGGGCGAGATGTGCAGCCGCTCCGCGGCCTCTTCCTGCGTCAAAAGGGTCACCTTGCGTGCTCGTTGATACATATTTGGGTATAGCGGTGCCATTGTGTTTTGTCCTCCTTTGTGGTATAGGTTTAATAACGGATCGCGGCGCGCAGCTCCTCGATGGGGATGCCCAGCGCGCGGCCCAACCGCCGCAGCTCACCGAGCGTCAGATCCTCGGGGTTCGCCTTCCGGCGGGCCACCGTCGTGCGTGAGATGTGCGCCTTGTCGCCCAGCTGCTCGTTGGTCAAGCCGTGGACGTTGGCCATGCCCCAGATCAGGGCGACGAGCTTCTCGTTGCTCGTGTTGCGGCCTAAATTCACACGCGGCATAAGCTCCTCCTATCCGGCCTGTTCGGCCAACTTCTGCGCGGCCTTCCGGGCCGCTTCTTTTACACGCCGCACGGCGGCTTCGCTTGCCGCACGCAGCTCCTCGGGGTCGTACAGGTCGCCGACCTCGCACTCCAGCACGGCCGCGATGGTCGGCAGCTTGTCCGTCGTGGGCGTCTTGCTGCCGTTCTCCCACCCGATCACGGCGGGCAGCGTCACGCCGGTCATGCGGGCCAGCTCCGTGCCGGTCAAACCGCGGCGCTCTCGTAATTCTCGGATCCTCATTTGGAACACCTCCTTGCTTTTTCTCTCTCGGTGTGATATGGTTTACTGTGAGTTAATGTAGAAAGGGCGGGGTATTATGGTGCGCATTACGGCTTTTGATGATAATGGTGTGTATAAGGTTGACTTTGAAATCCCTGAGCTTGATGAATGTCCGATATGCCATCACGCTCTGAAACCAACTATTCTGAATTCAAAATATGTGATGGACAGCACGGACAAGGGAACAACGCTTTGCAATTTATACGCTATGTTTCTGTGTCCAAAGTGCCGCAAGGTTTTTCTTGGGAAATTTCGTCAAAGGATTGGACTGGTGAGTAGCCACATAGCAGACTATATGGGCGAATATGAACTCTTTCCGATGACGCCAAACCGTGAATCCTTCAGCGATGATATCCTTGGACTGTCGCTGACCTTCGTCGAAACCTATGGACAGGCTCAGCAGGCAGAGGCCGAAGGATTGTCCCAGATTTGCGGCATCGGATACCGCAAGGCATTGGAGTATCTTGTAAAAGACTACCTTTGCCATAAATTTCCCGCTGATGAGGAGGCTATCAAAGCCGAAGCCCTCGGGCAAAGTCTTCGACGAATCGAAGACGGCAGAATACAAACATTGGCTCAGCGCGCAACTTGGATCGGAAACGATGAGACCCATTATGTTCGTAAGCACGAAGATCTGGATGTCAAGACGATGAAAACTTTTATCCAGGCGATGATCCATTTCATCGACTCGGAGTTGACGTTTGAGAAAGCTCTTGGCATTGATCCCGCCTGACGGGATCGTACACCGCGAGCTGCTTCCCGTCCATCGACCAATAGGACGTTGCCACGCGGACCGGGTCATCGTGCGTCCCATCGCCGCGGACTTCGCGGATTTCGATGACCCGAATGACCTTAGCGATCGTAACTGGGTTTGGTGCCATGTCTTTTCACCCCCTTTCATCCGGTGCGCCGTGGCTCACCGTGAGTAAATAGTAAATCCTAAATATCGTAATGTCAAGATGCAAAGTACCATTTTTAGTAACTTTGTGTCAAGTCAACAATTCAGATAAGGAGTTGATGCCTATGGATGCCGAGAAGTTTGTGCAGAATGTTAAAAACATCTGCATAATGAGGGAGATTCCGCCGACTATTGCGTGCCGGGAAAGCGGTGCAGGGAAGAACCTTTTGAGCGAGGTAGCGAGAGGTATCGTCCCGTCCGTAAACAAGGTTCAGGCCCTCGCACAGTACCTCGGCGTCACGACCTCGGAACTGCTTGGGGAGGTCCCCAGTCCTGCCGACATCTCGGTGCCCGCGATGCAATTCGTCAAGCTCTACCTGAGCCTGCCGGCAGAGCTCCGCGAGCAGATCGCCGCGGCTATGCTGGCGGCAAAGGAACACCTGAAGAACAATAGCGAAATCGATTATGTGGTGGACCCTGCCACCGGCTCGGGCGGGTTTGTCACCCAGGCACTCCGTACAAAGGACTCGACGGATGATACTTTGGTTCTGACGGCACCGAATAACGAAATAGTTTCCGATCTCAGCAGAAAAAAACAAAAATAAAAAAGTGCCCGATTCGGGCACGGAAAGAAGGCAATGCCATGAAGCGGCCTCTTGCAATGGTCCTCGCGCTTGCCCTCGCTTTTACCCTGACCGCCTGCGGCGAGTCGGCGGAGACGGAGCCCCAGATCGCCGCTAAGGAGTTAGACTCTCAAGTGTGGGCGGTCGTCACAACCGCAAGCGATCAGCTGCAGGCCCTCGACGATGTTGTCGCAGATGCCGCCGACAGAGGTGACACAGACGTCCTTGGTGTTATGATCGCAGTGCTTCAATCCAGTCAAGATTCGCTCGACAGCTTTGACGCCGACACTCAGCCGGCTATCCTCTATGTCGGCGCTGCGCGCGCGTACACGGCAAACGCGCGTGTTGTGTGCGAGGCCATAAAGGACTATATTGACGGCGGCGAAGCATCCGATTATGACAAATTTCAGGAATACCTCGGCAAAGTCAATGATCTGACCGACAATGCCGTAGAAAAGCGCAAATCGTTTTTGGCTGACGCGGGGTTTTCGGACAACGAAATCGCAGAATTTCCCGCGGAAATCCGAGACGATACAGTAGGAACATGACGCAAAAGGTCGCCACCCATGAGGGCGGCGGTCTTTGCTGAGCTCGCGCGAACTCGGAGAGGGGGAAATGTGCGGAGGTCTACGGATCGCCACGCAGGTCCTCGACGAGCGCTATGCGCCCTTCATCGACCTCTTCGCGGAGCTCGACCCGGCAGAGCAAACCAGAGTCGTCGGCGATATGCTCCGGCGCAAAAATAAAAATAAAAAAAGTGCCCGATTCGGGCACGGGAAAAGCCCTCCCCGTGACAGGGAGGGCCATCAACGATAGCATCGATTATAACGTCACCAGCACCGCAGAAAAGTTCAAAGCAAACCTTGACAACTTGAAATTTGGCGGCTATACTTGGAGTACAAACGAAGGGCGCTGCCGGCAGACGGTAGGCTCCTCGTGTTAGTTACCTAAAAGAGTAACCGCTTGCTTGGAGGCTGGGCGGTTACTTCTTTTTTGCCTGAAAACACAGGCCAATGATCCCTATGACAACAAGACAGAACTCGAACAGCTCTGAGTATGTAAGCATACGCATCACCCCTCTCTTGGAGGGGCAAGAAGTCCCTCCGGGATGGAGGAGCCAACCGCCTACCGTTTGATGGCAGCGCCTTTGCACTAATTATGGCCTACTTGTGCCGACATTGCAAGAGGTTTTCTAAATAAAAAATGTTCTAAATATAAATGGCTAAGATCAACTGTGAAAGGCGCTATATCTTTCGCGCGGACATCTGCTATGTGCTCTACAGCTACGCTCCAGAGACGCCTTTCAACAAGATTGCCGAGAAGGAAAAGCCACCTCGGGCGGCTTGAGGTGGCTTTACGAAAGAATTATTGAATGTCCAGCCGGAGCTTCAGGGCATCCTGCAGCACGCTGGAAAAGTTCAGGTCGGCACGCTCGGCCAGCGTGTTCAGCCAGGCCGGGATCGTCAGCGTTTTCTTGACCGCCTTATTGTTGTAGAGCTTGCGGTACTCGATGGTATCGCAGCAGACGAGCGACACGAGCGCGTCTGTACCGGCCTGTACGGCCTTGGGATCGGACGGGGCGGGGATTGCCTCGCCGGACTCCTCCATGTCGTAGAGCATCAGGCAGAGCGCGTCCTCGGCCATCTGAATGGCATCGGGCAGGGAGCTGCCGCTGGTAACGCAGCCGTCGATGTCGGGGAATTCCACGGAATAAAGACCGTCAGCTTCCGCTTGAATGATCGCAGGATAAGCATATTTCATAATTCATTCTCCTCTCGGTTTATGGTATGGAGAGTTGGGGGATTTATGCGATCCCCGCGCTCTTTAGGATGCTGTTTACGGTTCCGGTCGCCATCTCCTTGGCACCGTGCCGCGGGACGGAAAACTTTTTCCCGGTGATTGGACTAAACCATATCTCGTGGTTTGTTCCTTCGCGGACAATGTAGCAGCCGTTTGCCCGAAGAATCTTTTTCAGCTCGCTTGTTTTCACGTCTTCACCTCTTTCGTTCTGGTACTATAATAGCACGTATTTGCACGTGTGTCAATAGTTATTTACGTGTTTATACGTATTAAGTGCAAAAAGCCGCCACCCATGAGGGCGGCGGCTTTCGCTGAGCTCGCGCGAACTCGGAGAGGGAAAATGCGCGGAGGTCTACGGATCGCTGCGCTGGGACTCGGCTGCGAGCTGTGCGGCCAGCTCGAGGATCTCTTGCTGGTCTTGTGCGGGCAGGGATTCAAACAGTGCGATGATGTAGGCGATGTCGTACATTTTAGCTCCCTCGGGCACCCTTATGTATTTGGCGCCGGATGGAATTATAGCGCATCGCCGTGGCGTTTTCCATTGGAACATACAGAGAAAGGAGGCATTGCGATGATCTGCAAGGACTGCGGACGAGAGATCCCCGAGCACTCGATCTACTGCAACTGGTGCGGCGTCAAGCAGCTGCGCGAGCGCCGCAGCAGGGAAGAGGTCAAGGTCCCGACGCCTAAGCAGCTGCCCTCCGGCAGCTGGACGGTCTACCTCCGCGCCGAGGGCCAGAGCGTCACCGAGCCGACGCGCGAGCTGTGCCTTGCCCGCGCCCGCGCCCTCCGCGCTGGGTTTCTCGAGGCGAAAAAGTCTGCCGGAGGCATGACGCTCGGCGCGGCCTATGACGCCTACATGGAGGCACGGCAGGGCGTGATCTCGCCGTCGACCTATGGCGGCTATGTCAAGCTCAAGCGCAGCGCCTTTGTCCGGCTTATGGCGCAGGATATTTCGCGCATCACCAGCGAGCAGGTGCAGCGCGAAATATCGCAGATGGCGCTGGAAGGGAAGAGCCGGAAATACATCGCCAATGCGGTCGGCCTGCTCTCATCCGTCTTGAGGGCCTATGCGCCGGACGTTAAGCTCGACGTTCGGCTCCCGCAGAAACGAAAGGCCGAGCCGCGAAAGATCGAAGACGACGAGATCGGCGCGATCATGGCCGCCGTGCGCGGCACGGTGATCGAGCTGCCGGTGCTCATGGGCCTGTGGCTCGGTATGCGTATGTCGGAGATCCGCGGCGCGCGCTTTGAGGATATCCACAATGGCCGTCTGCATATCTGCCGCGCGGTCGTCACGGACATCGACGGGAAGCCGACCGAGAAGCCGCCGAAGACGTTTTCCGGCGACCGGTGGGTGGATCTTCCGCCGGAGATCCTCGCGCTCATCACAGCGCAGGGCCGCAGCGAGGGCTATATCGTCGAGATGTCCGGGCAGGCAATCTACAAAAAATTCACCCGCGTACTGGAGAAAGCGGGCATCGAGCATTGCCGTTTCCACGACCTGCGGCACGCCAACGCGGCCGTCATGGTGCGCCTCGGCGTAGACAGCCGCTATGCGCAGGAGCGAAACGGCTGGGCCAGCGACCGGATGTATAAGCAGGTCTATGGCTATACGATGGGCGACAAAATGAGCGACGTTTCCGCGAGCATTGATTCGTATTTTACAGACAAGCTTACAGACGGAACCTAAAAATAGCGTAATATCAGCACTTTTACCGCGCAGGCTACGGGTTCGACTCCCGCCGCCTCCACCAAAAATAAGGCCATCTGCCTTTGGCAGATGGCCTTATTTTTGGGCTTCACCCGCGCGGCTCGCGTGACCCTGCTTTACTCGATGGCGTGCAGGAAGTCCTCCCAGGCGTTGTCCACGGCGCTACCCATGTGCTGCATGGTGCGGCCCACGCAGGTCTTCATGGACCTTTGCCGGGGTGAGACGGCCATGCCCACCGCTGCGCCGAGCACCATGCCGGCGCCGATACCGCACCAGAACGCGGTATTTTCCATTTCACTCACACTCCTTTTCGCACAGCGACAGTATGCCCCGTGTGCGGCAAAAAAGTCGGAAATCGCATTGCTAAAATCCGCCATTGCCGTTATAATATTCTTAAAATCAGACAAAAAGCGAGGAAGTCTCATGACCACCATCTATTTGATCCGCCACGCCGAGGCGGACGGCAATCTCTACCGCCGCGCGCACGGCTGGTACGACAGCGTGATCACCGACCGCGGCTACCGCCAGATCGCTGCGCTTGCAAAGCGCTTTGCCTCAACACACTTTGACGCGGTGTATTCGAGTGACCGCCGCCGCACGAAGACGACGGCGCTTTCCGTTTACAAAACACATGGCCTGCCGCTTGTGACCACGCCGCGCGTGCGTGAGATCGGCATCGGCGTGTGGGAGGATCATCCGTGGGCGGAGCTGGAGCGCACGGACGGTGAACAGCTGGAGCGCTTCAATACGGACGCCGCGCACTGGCACGTTGCGGGCGGCGAGTATCTGCCCGACGTGCGCGAGCGCATGATCGGCGCGCTGCGCGAGATCGCCGAGGCGCACCCGAACGGAACGGCCGCCGTCTTTTCGCACGGCATGGCCATCCGCCTGACGGTCGGCACGCTGCAGGGACTTTCGCTTCACGAGATCGACGGCACGGGCCACGCGGAGAACACCGCGGTGAGCCGCCTCGAATACGAGAACGGCACGTTCCGCGTGGCGTACCGCGACGACGCGAGCCACCTGAGCGACGAGCTGATGAGCCTCAAGCGGCAGGCGTGGCTGAAGAACGCGCGCGGCTTCGAGGGCGGCATCTACTATGTGCCCTCCGGTGCAGAGGGACATTTTGATGTCTGCCGCGCGGGAGAGACCGTCGGCGCGGTGAGCGTGGACAAGTGTGAGAACGGCCTCGCGGTCATCGGCGAATTCTGGCTGGAGAACGATGTGCAGGGGCTTGGCTTCGGGCAGCAGCTCGTCGGGCAGGCGCTTTCCTACGCCCGCGCGCACGGGTGCGAGCGGCTTTCGACCGGACGCATCGCCAAGAGCAACGCGCTCGGCCTGTGCCGCGCGCGGGAATGGGGCTTTACGCAGACCGGCGAGGGGGCGGACTGGCTCGAATTTCAGAAGAATTTTGAATACGATGAGGAATCCTGCTGGAAAAAATTGCAGGAAGTGATCGAAAAAGAGAAATAAAAAGGAAGGAGGAGAAAAGATGAACTGTCCGTACTGCGGCGGCACGCTGGAAAAGGGGACGCTTCACAGCCGAGGGGGCGAGTATTTTCTGCCGGACGGCGCAAAGCTCCCGGCGTGGTTCACGCGCGAGAGCATGGAAAAGGTCGGCGCGGTCGGGCTGGCGTGGAACCCGGCTCTGACGCGGCGGGAATGGCCGGAGGCATACTGCTGCCGCCCGTGCCGCAGGCTCATTGTTCCCTTTCCGGAGGAAGAATAAAACGGGAAAAGCCCCCGCCTTGCAGAAGGCGGGAGCTTTTCGTTTGCCGAGGAAGCCATGCGCCGCATGGCTTCCTTTTTCTCTCAGAACGAAACGACCTCCTGCGCGGGCTTGGCGCAGGTGGTGATCTTGTCCACATACAGCACGGGGCCTTCGCCCTGATACGCTTCGATATACTCCTTGCGGACGGTGGCGGTGACGTCCACCCAGTCGCGGTTCTTGTACGCCTTGAGGTCCTTGCCCTTGGCGACTACGCCGACGAACTGGATGTCGTTTTCGCAGCAGGTCATCACGAAGCGGCCCGGGCAGTGGACGCCGGGAAACTTCTTGGAGTGGCACATGAGGAGCTTCATGTGAACACGCTTGCCGTCCCAGCGGTCGAGGTGGTCCATCACGTCTACATACCACACGCCGTAATCGTCGTCGGGAATGTCGATGAGGTCGGGCGTCATATCGAACGGGCACTCGTTGCCGGTGAGGTAATCCTCGCTGTTGCCGTCGTTGTCCTCCAGATAGATGTCCGCGCGGCGGTTGACCATGCGGAGATTGCGGGCGCGGAGCGCCTCCTTCAGCTCGGGCGTGCAGCGGTTGAAGACCAGCATATCCGCGTTGGTGATCTTCTCCATCATGAGCTGGCCCATGTTCTTCACGAACAGCTCGAACGTCGGCGCCTGCACGAAGGTCATGATCTGGTAGAGCACCCAGTTGGCGGGCAGCACGTCGCGGTAGAGCTTTTCCATCCGCCACATGCCGTTGTACTCGATGAGCACCTGTTTGGGACGGTACTTCTTCTCCAGCTCGCGGCAGAAGTCGGCGGTCAGCTCGTCCTCGTCGTCCACGGTGACGACGGTGACGTTGTCAAGCGCCTTTTTCTCGTACTCCTCCTCGCCCTCCTCGCAGCAGAGCAGGAGGGTCTTATCCTCGCGGGCGAATCCGTCCTCCAAAATGCCGTTGATAAAATTGGTCTTGCCGGCGTCGAGAAAGCCGGCGACCAGATAGACAGGAATATCCATGAATGTCCTTCCTTACAGACCGAAAAGCTCGGCGAGCTTGTCTTCCTTGAGCTCCGCGCCGATGACGCACAGGCGGCCCGTGTAGTCGGGATGGCCCGCGCGGACCTCGTGCTCCTCGGGAACGTAGTCAAATTCGAGCCAGCCGCCCTCGCCGTTCACGATGCCCTTGGCGCGCAGAATGTGACCGTAGTCGCCGCTGTCGAGCTTCGTGAGGATGTCGTCAAGCGCTGCCTTGGAGTAGAGCTTGGGCGTTTCCTTGCCCCAGGAGGAGAACACGTCGTCGGCGTGGTGATGATGGTGATGGTGGCACTCGCACGCGGGATCGTCGCACTCCTCGCCGTCGTGGTGATGGTGATGGTGCTCGTGGTCGTCGTGGTCATGCTCGTCGTGGTCATCATCCTCGTCGTGGTCGTGATGATGCTCGTGCTCATGGTCGTGCTCGTCATGCTCATCGTGCTCGTGGTCATGATGGTGGTGCTCATGCTCGTGCTCGGCCTCCTCGAGCTCGTGCTCGCGGCGCATCTTCTCGAGCAGCTCGTCGCTGAGCGACACCTTCTCGATGGCGGAGAGGATGGTCTTGCCGTCCAGCTCGTCCCACGGAGTCGTGAGAATGGCGGCGTCGGGGTTCTTCTCGCGCAGCAGCGCGGCGGCGGCCTCTAACTTCTCCTGTGAGAGCTTCTGCGTGCGGGAGAGAATGATGGTGCCGGCGGCCTCAATCTGGTTGTTGTAGAACTCGCCGAAGTTCTTCATATAGACCTTGACCTTGCTCGCGTCGGCGACGGTGACGTAGCTGTTGAGCTTGAGCTCGGGGCACTCGTCCACGGTGCGCTCGACCGCCACGATGACGTCGGAGAGCTTGCCCACGCCGCTCGGCTCGATGAGGATGCGGTCGGGGTGGAACTGCTCCACGACCTCGCGCAGGGCCTTGTTGAAATCGCCCACGAGCGAGCAGCAGATGCAGCCGGCGGACATCTCGGAGATCTCGATGCCGGACTCCTTGAGGAAGCCGCCGTCGATGTTGATCTCACCGAATTCGTTTTCGATCAGCACGAGCTTTTCGCCCGCGTAGGCTTCGGCAATGAGCTTTTTGATGAGCGTCGTTTTGCCGGCGCCGAGAAAACCGGAGAAAATGTCAATTTTTGTCATGGTGGGATACGCTTCCTTTTTCTTGATTTTACTGAATTGCTATTATATGCCCGAGTTGTGAACGATTCAAGTCCCTCGCGGGCAAAAAGCTCATTTTTTGCGCAAAAAATGAGCGATGCTACAGCTGCGGGACCGCGAGGCGGTGCGGCAGCATCACGCGGCCGAAGCAGGCAAGGCTGCGCGTGCCGGTGGAGGTGAGCACGACGTCCGCGTCGGCGCGGGCGCGGTTGAGGGAGAAAAGGTAGGTCATGCCCAGCGCATCGCGGTGGTACTGCTTGCAGAGCATTGCGCCGTCCACGCAGAAGATGCCTACGTCGCCGTCTGCGAGCGGGTCGCGGTTGACGTAGACCACACTCTCGTCGTGAATGTACGGCTCCATGGAGTCGCCCTGAATGCGCACGGCGAAGTCCGCGCCGCGCGGCACGCTCTCGTCCGCGGGGATATAGGTAAAGTCCTCGTCGAGCACCGGCGCGGCATAGCCCGCGGCGGCGGGGGAATTGTAGAGCGGGATCAGGCGCGGCTCGCGCTTGCCGCCGCGCTCCTCTGTCAGCTCGTCGCGGTAGTCGCACAGCGCGTCGGTCACGCTGCGCACGGTGTCGCGTCCAATGGGAGAGAGCGAGCGGTATTTTTCCAGCAGCGTGCGCTCGGCCCCGGAGAGATCGAAGCCGCCGCTGCGGTAGCTGCCGCAGAAGAGCTGGTTGGGGTCAGTGCGCAGCGCGTCGAACAACCGCAGCAGCACGTCCTCCTTGGGGAAGCTGACACCGGTCTCATAGTTGCCGACGGCGCTGGCGGAAACGCCGAGCTGCTCGGCCAGCGCCGCGCGCGTCAGGCCGCAGGCCTCGCGGCGCGCCTTGAGTTGATCACGGAAGCTCATGAAAAGCACCTCCTATAAAGGGTTCGAGCAATTTCGACACCATCATAACGCAAAAGCTTGGTTCTGTCAAACATTTTAACAAGAAACTTGTAAATTTATTCTTGACATAACAAGTTTCTTGTGATATGGTAAGAATGCTCACAAGAAACTTGACAAAACAAGGCGGCAATTTCCATTAACTTGTGATCGAGATGCTTTTCGGTATGCTGTTCGGCGGGAAAGGATGGATGCGGAAAACCGCTGGAGGCTTCGGCGGGGAAGGCGGATCCGCCCGCCTTTCAAAAAGAAAAATCGTCACGCCATAAGGCGTAACGATTTTCTTGGTGGGGGAAGGTGGATTCGAACCACCGAAGTCACTGACAACAGATTTACAGTCTGCCCCCTTTGGCCACTC